>Ga0316204_10000152_pt1 | contig 288089 bp, 248 predicted proteins | sample 6monrhotite_MG_2_FD_205661 | JGI IMG/M metagenome (GOLD analysis project Ga0316204, IMG submission 205661) | Microbial mat bacterial communities from mineral coupon in-situ incubated in ocean water Damariscotta River, Maine, United States -... | ecosystem: Environmental > Aquatic > Marine >... | reverse complement strand
AATCCCGCGACGGTGAGCCCGAGATTCGCTCGAGAAGCTTGCTTCTCAGCGGCGAATCGGAGGGCGAGCGGAGCGGGATTCTCGACGAGCGGCCTTTGGGCCGCGCAACAAGTGTGATTCCAAGGGGACTTTCGAGCGCAGCGAGACGGTCCGGTTGGAATGCGGCCGCGGGAGGCACCGATGGACCCGACCCGGTGACCGAGCTGTGCGAGCGCTTCGCGGGCTTCGAGCCCCTGGTCGCGGAGCTGGTGCGGGCGACGGACACGGTGATGCGGCACGACCTGTTCGACTTCGTCCCGATGGACCGGTGGACGCAGGGGCGAGTGACCCTGCTCGGCGACGCGGCCCATGCGATGACCCCGAACCTGGGCCAGGGAGCCTGTCAGGCCATCGAGGATGCCGTGGTCCTAGCGGATTCGGTGTCGCGCCTCGGCGTGCTCGAGGGCCTCGCTGCCTACGAAGGGGTCCGCAAGGCCCGGGCTCGCTCCTTCGTTCAGCAGTCGTGGCGCCTGGGCGCCGTGGCCCAGTGGTCGAACCCCGTGGCGTGCTGGGCGCGGGAGCTGGGCATGGCATGGACGCCAGCGTCGCTGATGAAGCGACAGCTCGCGGCGACCTACGGGGTGGACGTGCCGGAGCTTCGGCCGGCGTAGCTCAGCGGCGGGCGAACACCGAGAGCCACGAGGCCGGTGCGGGGCCGCTGGTGCAGGCGCAGCCGTCTTGCTCGTCAGAGGGTGATGCGCAGGCGCGCCCCTCCGAGCGGACTCTCCTCGATCGTGGCCTGGCCTCCGTGGGCGTCGGCGATGCGTGCAACCAACGCGAGGCCCAGCCCGGTGCCGCCGGTGGAGCTGCTTCGGGACACGTCGAGCCGCACGAAGGGATCGAAGACGGCCTCTCGCTGGGCTTCGGGCACCCCCGGTCCGTCGTCGTCGACCCACAGCGAGGTGCCGCCGTCGCCGGAGGCCCCGATCACGACCGTGCCGCCTCCGTAGCGCACGGCGTTGGTGACGCCGTTGCGCCAGGCCCGCTTGAGCAGCCGGGGTTCCGCCCTGAGTCGGAGCCCCTGGGGGACGTCGACCCGGACGTCCTTCGCGCCGAGCGCTTTCGCCTCCTCGGCCATGCGCTGCCCAAGGGCCTGCAGGTCGATGGACTCCATGACGAGCACGGCCCGCACAGAGTCCAGCCGACCCCAGGTGAGCAGCTCGCGGACGAGGTCGTCGAGCTCCTCGATGTCCTGCTGCAGCGCCTCGATTCGAGCCCCCCGCTTGGCTCGGTCCTCGACGCCTTCGAGGATCTCGATGCCGAAACGGAGCCGGTTCAAGGGCGTGCGGAGCTCGTGGGAGACCGCGGCCAGCAGCTCCTCCCGGGCCTCCATCATCCCTGCGATGCGCTCCGCCATGGCGTCGAAGGCGAGCCCGAGGTCCGCGACGGAGGAGCTGTCGTCGAGGGCGGCTCGGGCACCGCGGTCCCCTTGGCCGAAGGCGTGGGCGGTCTGGACCAGCGAGGCCACGTCGTCGTCGACGGGGCCCCTGCTGCGGCGAATGGCGGCCATGCCGGCGACGGCGACGGCGACCAGCACGGCGAGCCATCCGGGCGCGACGAGGCTGACGAGGCCGCCCGCGAGCAGCGCCAGCAGGAGCCATCCCGCTCGAATCAACGGCGCACCAGCTGGTAGCCGACCCCCCGGACGGTGACGATCCAGTCCCGGCCTTCGGGGTCGGCGTCCGTCAGGGCGCGGCGCACGGTGGACACGCGCATGTCCATCGAGCGGTCGACGCCGTCGTAGCTGATGCCCCGCAGCTCCTGGAACAGCGCCTCGCGGTCCGTGGCCTCGCCGACCCGGGTGGCGAGGAACCAGAGCAGGTCGAACTCTGCGGTGGTGAGGGACACTGCCTGACCTCCGACGGTCGCTTCGCGCTGCCCGAGGTCGACGACCAGATCCCCCAGCTCGATCCGACGAGCGACCTCCCCCTGGGCGGGACCGCTCGGCTGCACCCGACGCAGCAGGGTCTTGATGCGGGCCAGCAGCACCCGGGGGTTGGCGGGCTTGGCGAGGTAGTCGTCGGCCCCCACCTCGAGCCCGATGATCTGGTCGATGTCGTCGCCGCGGGCCGTGAGCATCAGGATGGGGCCAGGATACCGGTCCCGCACTTTGCGGCAGATGGTCGGACCGTCTTCGCCGGGAAGCATCCAGTCGAGCAGGACCAGATCGGGGCGTTCACCAAGGATGCGCGCGACTGCTCCGGCGCCATCGGCCTCGTGGGACACCTCGAAGCCATTGGCTTGCAGGTAGTCGGTCACGAGCTCAGCGGTCCGAGCGTCGTCTTCGATGAGCAGGATTCGTTGGGGCATCGAGTCCTCCTAGCGGGGGAGCGTACCCCGATATGCTTCGTGAACGGCGTCACATCGGGCCGCCGGGACCGCCCGGTCCGCCGCCTCCGCCGGTCGTTACCCCGCTGCAGTTGACTTGGGGATCCGCCACCTCACCGTAGAGCGTGGGGCCCATGGTGAATGGGAAGTCGAAGGTGACATGGTAGTGGTAGCCGAGCCCATCGTGGTCATGGCCGTTGTGTTCGTCCAGGGCTGCGCCCCCGTTGGAGCTGCACTCGGCGTCGTACCAGAAGTCCTGGTAGTACAGGCCATCGGTGCCGGGGAAGCTGTTCCCCGAGAGGCTAGTGATGGTCTCGACCGTGGTGGGGCCGCTCTGCCCCGCGGTCGCGGTGCCGAGGCTCGGAAGCAGGGGGTCGACCATCACGCAGCTGCGGTTGCCACTTCCGCCGCAGCCGGTCGGATCGCTCGGGTCGTCGTAGTCCCGCTGCATCCAGCAGGACTGGGCCTCCTCGCCGCTCGTGTGCCACGGGCCGTGGATCGGGTAGCCGTCGGCAGCGAAGCCGTAGATGGGGGAGTGGCTCGCCCCCTCGTCGCCGAGCTCCGCGGCAAGGCACCTGCTGTAGCCGTGGTGGTGGTACTCCCCAGCCGCGGCGTGGCCAGAGCAGATGTCGAGGTCGAAGACCTCCTGGGCTCCCGCGAGGTTCTGCCAGACGCCGTCGGTGTCGTACGTGAAGCCGTCGCCCCAGTTGAAGATGGACACGCCGCTCACCCACAGGCCGCTGATGCCGAGGCCGGTCTCGCAGGTGTCCGTGGCCGGCTGGGGCTGGGTGGGGATCTGCAGCAGGGTGGCCACGTCGTAGGGACACTCGGGGCCCGGGGGCCAGAAGCCGAAGCCCGCGCCATCGCCGCAGGCGCCGGCGGGGCTGATGCTGTCGAAGCCGATGTCGTCGCCGAACTCGAGGAGGTCTCCGGCGGACACGCTCGGGACCCCGGTCACGAAGTCCGTGGCGGCGTTGGGGCGCCCTTGTAGCTCAGCCACGTCGTCGGCGGTGAGGGTGTAGCGGTAGTTGGGGATGCCGCTGGTGTCGATCTGCAGCAGGTCCTGGGTGCCGTCGTTCACCACGGAGATGCTGCGGACGTTGACCTCGATGGGCGAGCCGTCGCCGTCCACGAGGTTCACCGCGGTCTCGCCGGTGGTGTTGCGCCACCACACGGTGCACAGGTCCGTGCCGGCGGCGCTGCCGCAGTCGAAGTCGGCGTCGGTGTCGGTGTCGATGTCGGTGTCGGTGTCGGTATCCGAGTCCGCATCGGCATCGGCATCGGCATCGGCATCGGTGTCGGTGTCGGTGTCGGTGTCGGCGTCTCCGCCGGTGTCGAGGGTTGCGTCGTCCTCCTTGCTGCCGGTGCAGGCGAGAAGAAGCAGCGCGGCGCAGGTGGTGAAGAGCTGGGTTCGCATGGTCCGGGCCTCTCGGGAGCGTGGGGTCACGGGGTGGGGGTTCGGGTCGCGACGAGCTCGGTGCTGTCGACGAGGTTGGCCAGCACCGCCCGCAGGACGCGGGGCCCCGGGGTGGTGTGGAAGTCGATGCCGTCGAACAGTCCGTCGATGGACTGGCGCACCTCCACCTCGAGGTGGGGCCCCTCGCCGGTGGTGTCCAGCGTCGTTCCAGCGCTGTGGGCGATGGGGGTGCGCAGATCGAAGGGCTCGCTGTGGCTGTCCGTTCGCCAGGTGCCGACGAGGTGCAGGGTGGCGCCGGCCATGCCGTGGCCGTCCGGTCCGGTGTGCCGGTCCCCCCTGGCATGCAGGGCGCCCAGCTTGCAGAAGCGGTCGGGGGCGAAGCCGATGGGGTCGAGGGCGACGGCACCAGGGACGGTGAGGTCGACCACGACAGGCTGACGGGAGGCCGTGGGGTTGGACATCACGGAGTGGCCGGCCCAGGCCGACGGCAGCAAGCCGTCGAGGAGGCCCACCTTTCGTGGACGGGGGCAGGGGTCGAGCCAGACGCTGTAGGCGACGAGCTCGGCGGTGTGGAGCTCCACCTCGAAGCCCTGGTCGGTGGTCATTCCCCAGCCTCCCTGGGGGCCCGGCGTGGCGTCCGTGGGGGCGAGCAGGGTCCACGTGTAGCGGGCGGAGGTCACGAGGTCCTGGGGCGGGGCGGAGGGAGGTGACGCTGTGGTGCATGCCAAGAGCAGGAGGCCCATCACGGCGTCACCTCGGGGTCCGCGTGGCGGGGGTCGGTGAGGAAGGACTCGTCGGTCAGCGCGTGCAGGAAGGCGAGCACATCGCTGCGTTCGGCGTCGCCAAGCACGAAGCCGTTGACGAACTCGCTCTGGAGCGGCGACCCGCTGCCGGCACGCCCTCCGTTGGCGTAGTGGTCGAGCACGTCGTCGAGGGTCTCGACGCTGCCGTCGTGCATGTAGGGGGCGGTCACCGCGATGTTGCGGAGGGTGGGGGCTCGGAAGCGGCCCATGTCCTCGGGGCGCCCCGTCAGCGCGTGCAGGCCGGTGTTCGGGGCAGGGTAGGCCCCCTCACCGTCGAGGTCGTACAGCCCGGTGTGGTGGAAGGCGACCTCGGCCGCGGGCAGCTTGTCGTGGCTCAAGGAGTCGGAGAAGGTGGGGCCGCCGTGGCAGTGGAAGCACTCCAGACGCTCGCTCATGAACAGGTCGAGGCCTCGCTCGGCGGCCGGGGACAGGGCATCGAGGTCGCCCCGCGTGTACCGATCGTAGGGGCTGTCGAAGGAGAGGAGCGTGCGCTCGAAGGCCGCGATGGCCCGCACGATGTGGGGGACGGACACCTCCTCGTCGGGGAAGGCCGCTTCGAAGCGAGCCTGGCTCTGCGGGTCGTGGGCCAGGGTGGCGACGAGCTCGTCTTCGTGATCCGCCATGCCCATCTCGACGGGGTCGTCGCCGAAGAGGGGGGCGAGGGCCTGGTGTTCGAGGCGGTCGAGGTCCGGGTGGGCCCAGGTCAGCCGGGGCACGTAGGCGACGTTGGTCAGGGACATCGCTCCCCGAGGGTGGACCTCGCCGGTGGTGCCGACGCCCTGAGGGCGCCCGTCGGTGAAGGCCAGCTCCTGTTGGTGGCAGCTGGCACACGACATCTCGCCGTCGACGGAGAGCCGCTCATCGTAGAACAGGTGGCGGCCGAGCTCGACCTTGGCGCGGCTCATCGGGTTGCCTGCAGGGACCGTGGGGGCTGGCATGCCCTCGGGCAAGTCCCAGGTCCAGGTGGGCTCGGCCGTGCAGGCCAGCAGCAGGGCGAGGATCACGGGGCCTCCATCTGGGCGACGGTCGTGGGGTGGTCGATGCCGAAGGCTTCGAACCAGGGGATGCAGGCGCGGTCGTCGGGGGCCGACATGCAGCCGTCGGTGGTGTGGGCAAGGGCCGGCCCGAGCTCGAGGCGCGCGACGGTGCCGTCGAGAGGCAGCTCGAGGGCGCCGAGGTTGCGGTGTTCACAGCCAGTGACCGCGCCCATGGGGCCCTCGCAGCCGGTGGCGCCGAGGTGGATGCGGGTCGGGAGGCCGTCGAGTGCGACGTCGAAGCGGACGTACTTGAAGCCCTGACGCCAGCCCCAGTGCATCGCGGTGGTGGTGAGGGGAGGCTCGAGGGTGAGGGGGTCGGCGTGGTTGAGCTCGGGCGGGAGTCCGACCTGCAGGCGGAGGGCCTTGTAGGGAGGCTGGGCCCACGTGCGGCCCTCCAGGGTGTCGTGGGTGACGACGCTGCCGTTGTGGCAGGCGTCCTCGTGGTCGAGCAGGGCGACGCCACCGTGCTGCCAGTCGGTGGGGTCGAGGACCAGGGGATGGGCCACGCCGTCGGCGCCGACCACCTCGATGTCGTGGGCGAACCACCGCAGGTCCCGCATCCTCACCTCGTGGCCCGCGACCTCCATGGTCTCCCCGCAGCGCAGGGGGGTGCCGAAGGCCGACGGCACCACCGTGAGCGTGGCGGGGGTGCCGGGGGGGGGGCAGGCGACGAGCAGGGGCAAGAGCAAGGCGGGGTCCCTCCGATGAGAAGGACCTTAGGTCGGGGGGGCTAGGGCCACCGTGGTGGCTCCGTGGGGGTCCCGTCAGCGTTCGTCAGCGGCGGCGTGCCAGCAGGCTGGTGAGGCCCGTGGGACTGACGGCCTCGCTGCATCCGCAGCCGGGGTCGTCCTGGAGCTGGAGGCCGCCGCTGCCCGCGGCGGTGTCCCGAGGGGATCCGGTGTCCACCGAACCGTCGCAGGCGGCGGCCCCGGTCGACGCTGCAGGGCACGCCCTCTCCACGACGGCCTCCCTTGGAAGCCACCCCGTCCAGGTGTCGGCGTCTTCGGTGCTCCAGAAATGGTCGGCCTCGTCGACGTCGGTGCAGGCCCAGAGTCGGCCGTCGTGGGCCCACAGACAGGCGGCCGGGCCGTCGGGGACCTCCTCCAGGCTGGCGGTGCCTGGCCCTGGGTCGAAGCGAGTCAACCCCGAGCGGTTGGTGGCCACGAGGCACAAGCCGTCGATGCATGCCAGGGCGCTGGGCGGCTGATCGAGACCGCCGAGGGAGGTGGCGCCGCTCGGCGTGAGCACCCACACGCCGCTCCCGCCGTCGGCACGCCAGGTGGTGTGGAGCACCCCGCCCAGGGCCTCGCCGTGGAGCTCGACGAAGGTGGCGTCGGGCTCGGGGAGGGGCACGTCGGTCCAGGTCGCGCAGCCATCAGCGCTGTGTCGCAGCCACGGGGTCCCGTCGGTGCCGGCGGCCCACAGCGCGCCGTCGGCAGTGGCGAGGTCGTGCACGGTGCCCGGGAGGGGGCCGCAGGGGCTGGGGTCGGCCCCACCCTTGGCGACGAACACCCCCTCTGGGGCCAACCCGAAGATGTCGTCCTCGATGGCGACGAAGGCGTCCACCACGGGCTGCGGCGTAGGAATGGGCTCGGTGTCGCAGCCGCCCTCGACGGCGGTGCGGACCCCGTCGGAGGTGGCCAACCACACGGCACCGTCGCGGTGGCGGGCGGCGTCCCGCAGGCCTGGGAGCGCCTCTTCGCAGACCCGCTCCCAGCTGCCCCCTTCGTCGAGGACCAGCCCCCAGCTGGTGTGGGCCCCCACGAGCTCGGTCCCCGCGAAGAGCGGCCGCTGGGCGATGGAGCCAATGGCGTCGTGCCCCCATGCCGCGGAGAGCAGCGCGAGGATCAGCAACAGCTTCCGCCCGCCTTGCCCGCGACGATGATCGGTCCCGGGTCGGGCCCGACCTCGACGGTGCCACGGACCTCTCCGGTGCGCAGGTCGAGGATGGAGACCGTGTCGTCGTCCGGCGAAACGGCGTAGACGAAGTTCACGTCCATCGCATCCCGCAGCTCGCGAGAAAGGACGTTGTCCGACGGGCTGCCGATGGTGGGCCGCGCCACCTCCTCGAAGGTCTCCAGGGACACCACCGATACGTCGCCGCTGCCGAGGTTGCCGATGGCGGCGACGTCGCCGTTGAGGGTGACCGCGTCGGGTCGGTTCCCCACGGGCACGGTCGCGACGATGGTGTCGGTGGCGCTGTCGAGGATGAGGACCTCGTTGCGGTCCGGCACGGCGGCGACCCCGTAGCGACCGTGGTCGAAGCGCACGGTGGTGCACGGGGCGTCGAGGGGGATGCGGCTCCGGACCACGTGGGCCCCGGCCCCCTCGGTGGGCACGACCAGCAGGGCAGGGTCGCTGCCACCGACGCACACGTAGCTGTTGTGGCTGGCGCTGGCGTAGTCGACGGCGAGGGGCGGTCCCTCGGTGTCGACCCGGGCCACTTCGGTGACGCTGGCCGGATCGATGACCTGGAGGAAGCCCCCGTCGGGGTTGTTGGCGACCATCCAGTCGGGCTCGCCGCTGCTCATGCTGAGCTCGCCGAGTCCGGGCTCGAGCTGCAGCTCCGCCGTGATGGTCTGGGAGATCGTGTCGAACAGGGCGACCTGGCCGGTGGTGCGGTTGGCCACCCACAGGTGCACGTGGGCGGCGTCGAACTTCATCTCCTCGGGGGCGAAGCCGAGGTCGACGGTCTTGACGACGGCGTGCCGGTCGGTCTCGATGAGGGTGAGCGACCCGTCGCCGTGGTTGCCGACAAACACGAAGGCGCCGCTGGCGCTGGCGTTGGCCATGATGGGTTCGTGGCCCACGTCGACGGTGGTGGCGACGGTGCAGCTGCGGGGGTTCACGACGGTGACGGTGTCGTCGCCGCGGTTGACCACGTAGGCGTACTCGAGCTCCGGGTCGGAGTGGGACCCTGAGCAGCCCACGACGGGGAACAGCTCGGGCGCGTCGTCGCTCGCACCGGTGCACCCGGCGAGCACCGCGATGGCCAGGATCCGGGCGTTCACAGCAACACGTCGGCTCGGACCCACAGGGTACGCCCTAGCCCCGGCACGTCGACGCCATTGAAGCCGACCTCGAGGAACTGCTCGTCGAGCAGGTTCTGGACCTTCACCAGGCCGCGCACGGCCAGCCCGTTGCTGACCTCGATGGCCTGGGACGCCAGGGAGACGTCGAGGATGTGGAAGTCGCCCAGGGTGTAGTTGGGCTGGGAGATCAACACGACGTTGTTCTCGAGCAGGTTCGACTGGGTGGGCACCCGGTTGCCGGTGTAGCGGTGCTCGATGGACAGGGTGCTCTTCGCCGGGGTGAGGGAGAGCCCGACCCGGGCGTAGGTCATCGCTGTGGGCGCGGCCTCGTTGTCGGGGAAGTCCTTCTCCTCGAAGACGGCGTCGGGGTCTTCCTCCGTGAGGGTGCGCTGCAGCGACAGGGAGAACTGGGACTCCACGAAGCTGGAGTCGAGGATGGGCTGGTGGAGGCGCGCCGTGAACTCGCCGCCGAAGTTGTTGGCGTTGTAGGAGGTAGGGACGAGCTCGCCGCCCTCCCGCAGGTAGCCGATGGTGTCGACGTAGGCGTTGGTGAAGCCGGAGGCCGACAGCAGCAGGGTCTCCGTGGGGTAGCCCTCGACCACGGCCTCGCCCCCCAAGAGCCGCTGCGGCGACAGGGTCTCGTCGCCTTCGATCTCGAAGGGGATGGCGCCCGGGGCGTTCATGTACAGCTGCTCGGGGGAGGCGGCCTTGAAGCTGGTGCCGCCGATGAGCTTCACGGCGATGCGGTCGTCGTGGTCGATGTTGACGGCGGCTCGGCCGTTGAGCTGAGGTCCGAACACGGAGTGCACGTCGACGCGGCCGCCGGCGGCAACCCCGAGACCCGGGGACAAAGGAGCGACGGCCTGGACGTAGGCTGCACCATTGTTTAGGGTCTCTGTGCGCTCTTCGTTCCGAGGAACGGGCGCCGCGCCCTCGGCGAACTCCGTGTAGAGGGGGAGAGACTCGTTGTCGATGTAGCCGTCGGCCCCGAGCATCACGAAGGCGAGGTTGGGGAAGTCGTAGCGGAGCTCGGCCGCACCGCTGGTGGTCAGCGTGGAGAGCTCCCGCTCGAAGTAGTACGGCTCGCCCGGCAGCTGCAGCCGGTCGGAAGCCATGGAGGTGCCTCCGCCGACGGCGGCCCTCACCGTGGTGCTCCACCCCGTGCCAAAGGACCGGTCGTAGGCTGCCGCCCCCTTCCAGTTCAGCAGGGCGGCGCGGGTGTCGCCGGAGAGCACTGAGACGTCGTAGAACTCGGCGTCCCGCTGGTGCACCTGGGTGATGCCGAAGACGGTCAGCCGCCCACCTGCGATGACCTGCACGGCCTTGATGAAGGCCACGGCCGGGGACGCATTGTCGTCTTCGGACTGCTGCCCGGCGTAGTCGAGGTCGAAGGCGGAGGTCTCGGGGATGCTCATGCCGCTGCGGTTCTCGAGGGCGCCAGCGCCCCCGACCAGCACGTGGGTGCTTCGGGAGGCCACGGTGACCGTGGCATCCGCGCCGGGGCCTTCGACGGCCAAGGCACCGTAGTAGCCCCGCAGCTCGCCGCCGACCGTGGTGCTGCCCTCGTAGGGGTCCTGCCGGGTCACGACGTTGATGGCGCCGGCGTAGGCCCCAGCGCCGTACAGCGAGGAGGCTGGACCGCGGAGGACCTCGATGCGATCGATGGACGACAGGGGCAGGAACTCCGGTCCCAGGAAGTAGGTCTCCGACTGGGAAAATGGAATCGGCACACCGTCGATCATCACCTTGAGGAGTCGGCTTCCGGCCCGCGCGCCGCCGAGGGCTCCGCGGACCCCCACGTGATAGTTCAGCAGGTCGTACGTGACGTAGAAGCCCGGCACGGACTGCAGGGCCTCCGCCACGGAGCGGTAGCCGCTCCGAGCGATCTGCTCCTTGGTGATGACGGTGACCGAAGCCGGAGTGGTGATGGCGGGCTGGGTGACCTTGGTCGACACGGCGACGTAGTCCCGGAGGGGCTCGACGGGCTCGAAGGGCTCCTGCACCGGGGGTTCATAGTCGGGCCCGGTCCGGGGCTCGGACTCCTGGGCGGTCGCCGTGGCAAGGAGCACGATGGCGAGAAGAGTGGACATCAGTGGTCTCCTGCTAGAACAGCACGCGGGGGGGGTCGGCGAGCTCTTCGTAGGCGTAGGAACCGTTCTTCTTGATGATCTGCTCCACGTAGTAGGAGCCGGGAACGGTTCGGTCGGTGCGGACGTCCATGGGGCCGCTGGCCCCGACGAAGTCGACGTCCTCGCCTGCGGCGGCGGCGGCCACCATGGCGGCCAGGTCGTCTCTGCTGTGCTCGGTGCCGACGCGGCTGACGTCCTGGATGCCAGTCAGCACGGCTGGACGTGTGAGCTTCTTGGCGTGCAGGACCCCGAGGCCCCACAGCATCGCAGCGTCGTACACCGACGGGGTGAAGGTGTCGGGCTCAGCGTCGTAGACGTTGCCGTAGTCGCGCTTGAAGCCATCGAGCACAGTGCTGGGTAGCGAGCCCCGCATCACGAAGAAGAAGCGGTTGTCGGGGACGCCCCCATCCTTCCCGACAAGGTAGTCGGATATGAGACCGTTCTCGTTGGGGTCGATGAAGGTGTCCTTGCGAGCCATGCCGCAAGTGAGGATGTATTGGTCGTACCCGGAGCGCTGGGTGTCCTGGACAAACCGGGTGTTGATCGCATCTCCGCGGACGTGAAAGAACACGACGTCCACGTCGTTGTTCTCCACCACATCGCGAATCTCGGCCTCCACGCCGCCGGTCTCGAGCGCGTCGTAGGAGACGAGGTAGTCCTGCTTGTTGTCCTCCCAGGTCTCGCCGGCGAGGTTGGGGTCGTTGCTCTCCAGCACGGTGCCGAGGAAGCCCATCTCCCGAAGGGTGTCGCGGATCACCCGGGTGTGCATCTTGTCGTGCTCTTTGTCGCCTCGGAACAAGGCGAGGGTGGCCGTGGGCCACCGCTGCATGATGAACTCGGCGGTGCGAATCGCCTCGTAGTTGCAAAGGGCCCGGCTGGACATCAGAAAGGCGAGCTCGTCTTCCGAGTACTTGCTCCAGTCGAGGAACTCCTCGTCATGGGCCCCCGAGCTCGTCTCGAAGTGGGGGATGCCCTCACGGAGCGCCACGATGCTGCTGCCCTCGTGGGCAGAGCCCGTGGAGCTGATGATGCCCAGCACGTCGTCGCCGAGCTCGTCGACGGTCTGCTGCACAAGGTCCTCGACCACGTCTGCGCCGTCCCCGGAGTTGACGGGGATCACGTTGAAGGTGCGGTCCATCTGGTCGTGGGCCCCGGCGTCCACCAGCTCCTCGAGGGCCATACGGATGGCGTCCTCGTGCAGGGGGCCCTTGACCTCGAAGGAGCCGGTCTTCGGGATGACCGCGATGAGGTGGGCCTCGGTGCCCGTGTTGTCCCCCGTGCAACCGGCGAGGAACGAGGCTGCCATCGATACGAGCAGCGCAGGGACGAGTGCGTTTCGAGTCATGAGCGAGCGCTCCTCAGCGGATGGTGATCTTCTTGCGGGTGTCGGCGGTGACCACGGCGTTCTCAGTGCGGCGCACGTTCTTGCCGACCCGCACCTCGATGGTGACCGGGCCGACGGGCAGGTTCTTGGCCACGATGGGCGTGGGCCCGTGGTTCTTGCCGTTGATCCAGATGTTGCCGAAGATGTTGGGCGACGAGACGAAGAGCTCCCCAGTGGCCTCGGCGGGCTCCGCTTCAGCGGTGGCGGCGCCGGGGGCGGGCGTGGGCTCGGGGGCGGCGGCCGGGGCGGGAATCGGAGCGGGGATGGGGGCTGGGGTCGGCTTGGGCTCGGGCTTGGGCTCGGGCTTGGGCTCGGGCTTCAAGTAGGGCGCCAGGTCGACGTCCATCAGCTCCACGCTGTCGGAGCCCACCTTGATGGTGGTGCTGTGCACCTTCGCGCCGTCGACGAAGAAGGAGACCTCGTGGGTGCCGACGGGGAGGTCCTCAGCCCGGAACGGCGTGCTGCCGCCGCCGTGGCCCGCGACTTCTACCCGGGCCTTTGGGATGCTCGTGATCACGGCCATCCCCACCGGAGGGGGCGTGGGCTTGGGGGAGCTCCGCGGACGGGGCGAGGGGCGGGGCGCTGCGCGGCGGGGCGAGGGGCTCGGGGCGGCAGCGGCGGCCTCTGCCACAGCGTCTTCCTCCTCTTGGGCCGCGGCCTTGGCCTCCGCTGCGTCGGTCGCCGCAGCCTTCGTGCTGGCGTTGTCACGCAGGTCGATGGCGATGGTGAGCAGCTCCTTGAGGTCCGCCTCCCCCGGGGCCATCATCACCGCCTCGGTGATCATGTTCACCGCGCGATCGTAGTCGCCGTCGCGCATGGCGGTGAGGCCCCGTTCCCGCAGAATGCGGCTGGCTTCGTCGAGGCCACTCTCGCCAGCCTGCTGGGTCGCCGCGTCGATGGCCGCGACCGCGGGCTCGCCTCGGAAGGTGTCCTTGAGGAGGAGCAGCACGACCAAGACGCCGAGCACGATGGCGACGAGCAGCGCGACGCCGCCCCCGGCCAGCCCCGCGTACATGCCGACGCGAGCGTGGGTTTCGCTCCGCGTGATGTCGGTGGGGCCGGTGCGCATGGTGCTGTCGGTGGGGCCGTCGTTGCCCATCATGGCCGCCGTGAGGATGGGGGTGTCGGCAGAGATCTGGGTGACGGGAGCAAGGCCGTGCTCCATGAGCGAGAGCAGCTCCACCGCGTCGCGGGGGCGGTCCTTGGGCTCCACGGCCAAGCAGCGCTCGACCAGGGAGATGAGGTCTTCGGGGACCTCGGTGGCCGGGCCCAGCGCATCCCGGAACGACCGGGTGCCGCCAGCGAGCTGCTGGGCGATCACTTGGATGGAGTCCGGGCCTTCGATGGGCTTCTTGCCCGACAGCAGCTGGTAGAAGATGACGCCCAGGGCGTACACGTCGGCCCGGGTCGTGACCTTCTGGCCACGGAGCTGCTCGGGGGCCATGTACATGGCAGAGCCCAGCATCTGGTGGCCCTGGGTGAGGGGCTCGGCCTCTTTGACGAGCTTCGAGAGGCCGAAGTCGAGGATCTTCACCTGGATCCGCTCCCCCCGCGTGGAGGTCAGCATGATGTTGGCGGGCTTCAGGTCGCGATGCACCAAGCCAAGACGGTGCGCTTCGGCCGCTCCCTGCAGGATCTGAGTGGCAATGACCCGGAAGTCGTTGACCGGGAGCACGCCTCCCCGCTGCTTGAGGTACCGGGAGAGGGTGATGCCTCGCACGTACTCCATGGCGATGAACCACAGGTCCGTGTCGGCGTCCCGGCCGTGGTCGTAGATCTGCACGACATTGGGGTGGGACAGGCGGGACAGCACCACGGCCTCGCGGCGGAAGCGGTCCTTGGCCTCTGGGGCCGCATCCTCGGTCCGCACCACCTTGAGCACGACGTCTCGCTCGAGGGCGTGCTGCGTGGCGGTGTAGACCACGCCCATGCCGCCCTTCCCGATGCACTCGAGGACGGTGAAGCGACCGGCGATGTCTTTCCCGATGAGGTTCTCGGGGTCGCGGCTCGCCTTTGGCGATTCGTTCGTGGGCTGTTGCATGGTCGGGGTCCCGGGGGAACCCGCATTTCAATCCGGCGGCTGCTCCAGCACCATGAAACGTTCGTTACATTTCCAGGACCCGCTGTAACGCCTGCCGGTAAGGCATGGGCACACTCTCCAGCTGGCGCCCTTCTCCGCGAATGGCCTGGGCGAATGAGTGATGTGCGGCGCGCACGAGGGGATCGGCCCCGTCGGCGGGAGAGAGCGACTCGAGTTGGGCGGCGGCGCGTTCGGGATCGCCTTCGGTGAGGGTGACCAAGGCCAGCAAGTAGCCAGCGAGGGCTCGGTTTCGTCGGTCTGCGGCCAGGTCGCGCTGCGCCTCGAGCAGGAACTCTCGGGCGGCGCCGGGCTCGTCGAGACGAAGGTGAGCGACGGCGAGGACCATGCGGGCCGATCCCAGCCACGCGGGGTTGTGGTGCCGAGCCCAGCGGCCGAACGAGGACATGCCTCGCTCGAGGGCGGTGTCCACGTCGTCGTTGGCCAATGCGATCCACGCCAGGGAGGTCTCGCACAGGGTGCAGGCGCCCTCGAGGTCGGTGTCGGTGGCGAGCCGAAGGGTCTCTTCGAGGGTGGCCGACGCATGGTCGAGCTCCCCGGCAAGCATCGCGATGCGGCCCTCGTGCATCAACAAGGCCACCTGGGTCCGCCGGCTGAGTGCGTTGCGCAGCTGGCGTGCTTGGTCGAGGGTGACCCGGGCGGCCTCCAGCTGCATGGTGTCGGCCAGGACCACGGCGAGCTTGGCGAGGGCCGACGCGGCGAGGGTACGCCCCCCCGCTCGGATGCCGGCTTCGTGGGCATCCCGAAGTGCCGCCTCAGCGGTGGCCAGGTCGCCCGCCGAGTAGGACACCTCCCCAACGGCGATGTGGTGCACAGCGAAGCAGCGGTCGTCGTCGCCGAGAAGGTCCTTGGCCGCCGAGAGTTCGCGTCCCGCGCCCTCGGCGTCCCCTCCGTGCTGCAGGAACAGCGCGCGGATGCCCCGGGCCCGCACCTTGTCGAACCGGGAGGCTGCGGGGCTACCGAGCACCCGCTCGGCGTCGGGAAGCACGGTGTCCCGGCGCTGGTGCAGTCCCACGTCGGCCCGGCTCGAGCGCAGCCGCACTTCGGCTCGGCTGCCGGCGACGACGTGGCTCATGGCCTCATCGAGGAACGCGGCGTGGGCGTCGGGGGATCCGTAGCGGGTGAGCAAGGCGTCGTGGGCGAGGAACCACGCTTCGGTGTCGGGAGCTGCTCCGCAGGCCAGGACCTGCTGGAATCCCGCGAGGACGTCTTCGTCGCCGAGCAGCTCGGGGTCTTGCGTCTCGTGTTCGAGCACAGAGGTGGCCCTTGCCGCCGCCCAGTGTCCGGCGAGGGCGCGCGCCTCGTCCCATGCACCCGGGGGGGCCAGCCGGTGGACTTGAGCGCGGACCGCCCGGTACATGCGAAGTCCGCCATCGGCGCGGACCGGAGCGAGCCAGCAGCGGGCGTGCAGCTCCTCGAGGTCCGCGACCAGAGGGCGTCCGAGGATGGCTTCGAGGACCACGAGGGGGGACTCCCCACCGAGGCAGGCCAACATCACCAAGGCCCGGCGCTGGTGGTGGTCGAGAGGGGCCCAGTGGGGCCGAAGGTCGACGCTGCAGTGGGGGAGCTCGGGCGGCTCGGCGTTCAAGCGGTCGGCCGCGGCCTTGGGGCCGAGGAGGGGCACCGAGCGAATCAGCGTCTCCATCACGCATGGCATCCCCTCGCTGGCCTCCGCGAGGCGACGAAGCTCGGCAGAGGTCGGCATGGGGTCCACGAGCTGGTCCTCGAGCCGCTGCTCGAGGATGGCGGCCGAGGCTGCGCGGGACAGGTGGGACACATGGAGTGCGGGGCCGGGCCAGCCACAGGAGCTCGACGCTCCCAGCCGGACCGTCACCTCCGGCCGCGCCGCGATGCTGGCGGCGATCGTTTGTGACACGGTGTCGAGCTGGTCGATGACGAGGGTGCTTCCGGACGGTGCCTGCCGAACCGTCTCGAGCAGCGTCTCCTTGGGGGTCATGCGGGCGTTGACCCACAGGACGCCGGCGGCTGGCGGGTAGGCGGCGGCCAGCAGGGTGGACTTGCCGATGCCCGGCAGCCCGGCGACCAGGGCTGCGGGCCCCTGTCGGGCCAGCCATGCCAGCTCACGGTCCCGTCCGACCGGGATCAGCGCCGGGACTGCGCCCTTGGTGATCTGGACCAGTCGATAGCCGTGGCCGTGCACGGTGCGGACGAAGGTGGGGTTCGACGGGTTCTCTTCGATCTTGGTCCGCAGGCGGTGGACCGTGGTGTCGAGGGTTCGGGACACGACGTTGGGCCGGTAGCCCCAGACCTGCTCGTACAGCTCTTCCCTGGACACGTCCTGGTTGGGGCGCGCGGCCAGATAGATGAGGATCTGGTACTCCTTCTTGGCGAGCGGCACCTCTGAGCCGTCGCGGAGCACCTTGCGCAGGGCCAGATCGACGACGATGGTGCCGAAGCGAAGGGTGGACATCCCGCGACCCTATCAGCCAAGTGCGGCCGGCCGGGGGTACTGCCGGTCACTCCCTGCCCAGGCACTCGTCGAGGTCGGCTCGCCGTGGGTCGCACGCGGGTGCGACGGGAACACCGCCTACGCAGGTGCCTTGGTCGATGAGGCACTGGAGCCACAAGTCGTGCGGAAAGGCACAGTCTGCGGTGCTCGCTTCTGCGCGGGCATCGAGCTGGGTGTCGACACACGGACCGTAGGCGCCGTCGGGGGTGCTCGCGTCGTGGCAGGTGTCGGAGAGGACACAGTACGCGTGGAGCTGGGGGTCGAGGCTGGGGTTCTCGGCGGCCAGCTCGCACTCGCGAAGGTCGTCGGCCGGCAGCTGGCAGATGCCTTCGCCGTATCGGTGGTCGATGCACTCGGCGTCGGCGTGCAGGCACTGGCTCCAAGCGTCGAACGGAGCCTCGCAGTCGCTGGCGTCGGCCGTGATCGACCGGCCGTCGAAGGCGTCCACACAGGCGTCGACGTCGATGGCCGGGTCGCAAGCGGCCGCGGCGTCGCACCAAGCTTCGTAGGGGCCGGCGTCGCTCTGGCATGCCAGGACCAACAGAATGAAGAAGGTGCGACGCATGGCGCCAGTGTAGCGGCGCGTGGGGGTCAGGGGCCGTGCTCGGGCTGCAGGACGCGGTCGACCACCCCTCTGGCGCCGAGCCGGCCGAGAGAGGCGAGCCCGAGGAAGAACCACACGGCGGCCGTGGCCCAGCCCCAGGGGTTGGCGCCAGTGGCGTGGAGGTCGCTTGGGTGGGCCATGCCGGGCAGAGAGAGGCCCATGCTGTCCACCCCCCAGCCGAGCAGGATGGCGACGCCGGTGAGCACCAGTGCGAACCGGATGGCGAGGGCGCGGCCGTGGAGTGCGGCGAGCACGCCGAAGGTGGTGACGTTGGTGACGGGGCCGGCGAGGAGGAACGTGAGCGCAGCGCCCGCCGACAGCCCCTTGTGCACCGCCATGGCGGCGATGGGTGTGGCGCCCGACGCACCCACGTACAGTGGGATGCCGAGCAGGGCAGCGAGGGGCACCTGGGCGGCGCTCGGCAAGCCGAGGAGGGACTCGTGGCCGAGCAGCGGTTCGGCGAGGGCGGCCAGCATCAGGCCGAGGCCGATCCAGGGCAGGGTGTCGTCCACGAGGTCGACGAGTCCGTAGCGGAGGCCCTCGCGAAGCCGTTGTCCGATGGGCGTGGGGTCGGGGGCGTCGGACTGAACCACGGGTGCCTCGCCGGGCCGGTCGGAAGCGCCGGCGCCGACGATCAGCGCGACCACGACCGCGACGACGAAGGCGGCGGCGACCCGGGCGAGGGTCATGGGTACCCCCAGGAGCGGCACGGACAGGAAGACCGCGTCGATCCCGAGCCCTGGCGTGGCGACGAGGAATGCGAGTCCGGCCGTCAGCGGCACGCCTCGGTGCACGAGGGACCGGTACACGGGCACCACGCCGCACGAGCAGATGGGGAGCGGCAACCCGAAGCCCACGCCGCGCAGCGCCTGCGCGAGGCGCCCCCCCGACCCCAGGTGGTCGGACCGCGTGGTGGCGAGAAGGCCGCTGGCGAGGCCGGCGAGCACGAAGCCGAGGAGCAGGGCAGGGGCACTGGTGAGGGTGAGGGTGAGCAGGGAGCGTCCGGTGGCCTCGAGGTGATGCATGCTGTGGTCGCCGGCCATGCCCGCGAAGAAGGCGGCCAGCGCCGCGGCACCGGTGACCGCACCGACGGCGCTCCAGCGTCGCTGCTCGGCGTCGTGGGGGGCGTGGTGGTGCAGGTGCTCGTGGAGGCTGTGCTCCGCTCCGTGGGCGTGGTCATGCCCGTGGTCGTGCTCGTCGTCGTCGTCGTGCTCCTCGTGGCCGGGGGACGGCGAGGCACCGTGGCGCCGCGGCAGGCGATGGGCGGTGACCACGTGGAGGAGCCCGCCCACCATGAGTCCCTCCAGCAGCCCCTCCACTGGCGCGCCGAGGGCGTGGGCCGCCTCGCCGCCGAGGGCGAACCCCACCACCGTGCAGACGGACAGCGCGGCGAGGGCGCCCAGGGCCCGAAGGCCGTTGCTGGCGTAGCCGGCGATGACCAGGCCCATGGGGAGGCGGTGCATCACGATGGCCGCGGCCAGCGATGGCGCGAGGGTGTGGTCTGCGACCGACAGGGCCGCGCCGTCGACGGCGGTATGGGCAGCCAGCAGGGCGATGCCTCCCCACGCGATGAGGGCGTCGCGCCGGAGGCGGTGCAGGAGGACCGGTGCGAGGCCCCCCGCGGCGATGCCGGCGGCGGCCCACCCGCCCCCGTGGCTCAAGGCGTGGGGGCCGAGGTGGAGCAGGCAGAGGCCGGCCACCACCGTGATCACCAGGCCGTCGAGGGCGGCGCGCCACGTCTTGGAGCCCCCGCCTACCCACAGCACCAGTGGTCCGGCGAACAGGCCGGCCACGGCGATGGCGAGGGCGAGAAGCGCGGGAGGCATCGGGGCTCCAGGAGACGCCGTGGGATCGCGAACCCGAGCTGGTAACCGCAGCCGGGTCCGTAAAGCAACTGGGTTGCAGTTGGTGGTCGGGCGCTGGACCCAGGAGTCGTAGCCCCGACCCCAGTGGGTCAGTCTTCGTCGACGACGTGGAGCAGGCGCTCGTCGGACCAGGTCTGGTCGTCGAGGCGGGCAGTGACCCGGAGCACGACGTCGGTGTCGAACACCTCGTCTGCGCTGCGGATGTCGAGCACGACGCGGTCGCCGAGGCGCACGAAGCCGTCGTCCTCCGGGAGCACGCTGCCTTCCTGCAGGGTGGCCTCGGTGACGTAGCTGACGGCTTCGGCGTCGGTGGTGAGGGCCTCGTAGGTGAGAAGGACCCCGGACGGGCCGAAGCCGTCGAAGCGGAGGGCGGCGTCGAGGTGCCAGCCCCCCTGCGGTCCGGCGACCAGCTCGATGTCGTCGCCGTCGTCGAGGGGCTCGAAGCCCGTGACCCCGGTGCCGAGCTCCAGCCACGGGTCTCCCCACACGGCCTCGGAGGGCGGCGCTTGCCCTGGGTCGGGGGCGCCGACCTCGAAGTCGGACCCGCTGTCGTCGGAGTCCTGCCACACGCCGCCGCTCTGCTTGCGGTGGAGGGACTGCCCGACGTAGGCACCATCGACCCAGGTGAATCCTTGGTCGATGGTGTCGGGGAGGCGCTTGAAGTCGCCGGAGTCGCCGTCCATCACCGCCTCGACGGCGTCGAGCACGGCCGAGGTGGGGGCTGTGGCCAGCTCGCTGTACGGCCCGGTCTCGGTGCCGAGCTCCGTGTCGGCGGACAGCACGACGACGCTTGGGCCGAACACGGTGATGAGCCAGTCGTACCCGCCGTTGAACACCACCTTCTCCAGGTTGGCGACGGTGGGGTGGTCGGTGTCGTTGCCGCGGGATTGGGCCACGTACGTCTCCAGCGCGGCCCCCGACAGGTCGATGGTAGAGAAGGGTCGGTGGTTGGTGCCGTCGTGGGCGATCACGAGGGTCTGACCCACCCCGAGCACCACCCCTTCGGGCACCCTCCACACCGACGACAGCACGACCTCGTCGGGGTGGCTGGTGGCGAAGCTGTCGGGCTGGGTGCCGGGGTTGATGCGACCTGCGACGCCGTACGCATCGCCGAGCATCACGCCGGCCAGGTCGAGGGGGTGGTCGCTGGTGTTGACGAGCTCGACGAACTGGTCGGAGTAGTAGTGGTCCGTGCCGCCCTGGGGGGCGGCGCCCGAGTAGTAGAGCTCCGCGATGAGCAGCTCGCCGACGTTCGGCGGCTCGGGGTCTTGGACCGTGGTGTCGGAGTCGCCCACCTCGGGATCCTCTGTGTCTGCGGGGCCACAGGCGGCGAGGAGCGCGAGGACGGGGGCGATGGCGAGCGAGGGGCGTGGCATGAGGCCTCCGGGGCGCAAGATAGCGCGACCGACGCTCGAGACACCGCATCGCGAGCCCGCTGGAGGCACGGGTTACCCGGCGCCGTGCTCCGCTCTCCTCTGATCGCCCTCGCCTTTGTGGCCCTCGTTTGGTCTGCCGTCCTGGTGGCGTGGCCCGATGCCGTGCTGGCGCTGCCCTTCGACGACGCCTTCTACTACTTCGAGATCGGCCAACGGATGGCCCTCGGACAGGGCAGCACCTTCGACGGGCTGCACGGCACGAACGGCTACCATCCGCTGTGGCAGTGGATCTGCGCGGTGGCCCACGTCGTCTTGCCAGCAGGGGAGGGCACCGCACGGCTGCTGCTCTTGCTGCAGGTTCCTTTGGTCTTCGGGGGCATCGGCCTCGCGCTGCGTGGCATCCGGGCCCCCGAAGCCGAAGGCCATGCGGTCGATGGGTTTTTGGCTGCTGGCGTACTCGGGGCCTGGCTCCTGGTGCCCGCGGTCACCCGCACCGGCCTCAACGGGCTCGAGTCCGCGGTGGTGGTGGCATCGCAAGGGGCCCTCTTGGGGCTGCTGGGTACCCAGGGCCCCGCGTTGCACCGCTGGGGCACGGGCCTGCGCTGGGGCTTGGGTCTGGTGCTCGCCGTCGTGCTGCTGTCTCGCACCGATGGCGCGCTGCTCACGCCCCTCGTGTTGGGTGCGGCCTTGCCGGCTGCTCTGGCCGACACCGAGCGGATGCGGGCCCTCGGTCGGCTCATACCGGTGGGCATCCCTCCCACGCTGGCGCTGGGGGCCTTCCTCGTGGGCAACAAGCTGGCGTTCGGGACGGCGATGCAGGTGAGCGGCACGCTGAAGCGTGTGCCACCGGGGGTGTCGGGGACCATCATCCTCTCGCTCTGCGCCGTCGTCGTGCTTGCCCTCGCAGCCGGCGCTCCTCGTCTGCAGTCGAAGGCGCTCCCTCGGCTGGCGGGTTGGGTTCGCCACACGTGGCCTCACCTGGCCTTCCAGGTGGTGTTGCTCGGCTACTACACGGGCATCCAGACCTTTGCGCGGCAGTGGTACTTCGCGCCGACGTTCCTCTGGGCGAGCGTGGTGCCGGTGGCGCTGGCTCTCGACCTGTCGGCCATGGCCCGCGGCGACAAGCCCGACGCGCCTCCTGGGCGTGCCGTCGCGCCCCTTGCCTTGATGATGGTGCTGCCCTTGCTCGGTGCGGCCGTGTTCACGGCCCGCGGCATCGCCAGCCCCGACACCTTGGCGGTGCGCAAGGCCGACCGCGCCGCGGCGATGTGGATCGACGAGAACCTTCCTGCCGACGCGGTGGTGGCGTCGTGGGACGCGGGGTTGATCGGGTACGTCGCCGAGCGATCGGTGGTCAATTTGGATGGGGTCGTCAACGATTTGGCCTGGTTGCGGGCGCTGAAGGACGGGACGACCGGCGAGCGCATGCGCGCGGACGGGGTGGACTGGGTGGTGAACCACAGTGACCTCGCCGCCGGGCGCTGCCTCACCATCGACGAAGCGCTGGAGCGCCTCCACGCACCGGTGGTGGCCGAGGTCGTGAAGCGTTGGGACTACACCCAGCAAGGGCGCATCAACGGGGGCGCTTTCGGGGTCCACGCCATGGCGACCTGTGTGGCCAGCCTCGCGCCCTATGGCTCCCCCCCCGACCGGTAGCCCCGCCGCCGGGGCTATGCTGGCGGGACGGACGGGGGTGCGATGGAGTCGAGGGCCGAGACGCCCAGCGAGCCGGAGCCGGGCCTGATCGACTGGCTCGCGCTGCGTCGGTTGCCTGGTGCGGTGTACGAGCTCGACGGACTGCGGGGCATCGCCATCCTGTTGGTGCTCATGCGCCACGCCTCGGGTCCGTTCTTCGACCCTGAGGCCACGGGCTGGAGCCCCATGGTGGCCTTCCGCAATGGATGGGCCGGCGTCGACCTGTTCTTCGTGCTCTCGGGCTTCCTGGTGACCTACCACCTGTCCCGTCGCTGGCAGACGGCCCCGTCGGGGCACATCGTCCTGAACTACTTCGCCAAGCGCTTCTTTCGCATCGTGCCGACCTACTACGCGTGGATGCTGCTGGTGCTCTTCGGCTTGCTGCCGTTCTACCGGCCCCAGATCGACGACGTCTGGTACGAGCTGTGGACCCACCTGCTGTTTCTGCAGGACTACACGGGAAGCCGGCTCGTGGTGGCCTTCTGGTCCCTCGGGGTAGAGGAGAAGTACTACCTGCTCGCCCCGCTGATGGTGTTGGCGTTGCAGAAGCTCTCGGACGTGCGGGCCCGCATCGGAGTGCTGGTGGCGCTGTCGCTGATCCCGTCGGGGCTGCGGGTGGCCACGTGGTTCTCCTCGGGCCCGTACCTCGACTACACGACGAGTTTCTGGGCCCTCCGCAGTCCTTTCCACCTCGCCGTGGACACCATCCTCGTGGGGGCCATCACTGCGCTGGTCTACCAACACCGCGAGTCCTTCCCCGTGCTTCTGCGTCAGAGCACGCACACCACGCTGTTCCTCGGCGGTGCCGCGGTGGCCTTGGCCCTCCTGCTCCCGTTCGAGATCTTGGACGAGCCCATCGGTCTCGTGCGGGGGGTGCTCGTGTTCCCCGTGCTCGGCTACGCCTTCGCTGCCATCCAGCTCTCGCTGTTGCTCGGCACGGGGCCCTGGACGGGCTTCTTCCGGAGCAAGTGGCTGTTCTACTTGTCGAAGCTCTCGTACGCCCTGTACCTGGTGCACATGACGTTCATTCCGGTGTCCGAGGCGCTGTGCAAGCTGTTCGTGCCAGGCTGGGACGGGCTGCCGGCGCTGCTTCAGCTCAGCCTCTTCCTGGTGCCGTTCCTATCGCTCTCGATCGTGGCATCGCTGCTGTTGCACTACATCGTAGAGAAGCCGTCGCTGTGGATGAAGGACCACGTGCTGGTCAAGCCCTGACCCCCGCCTGGGCCGGCTCGGCGCCTGCGCGATGCTGCTTATAGCAACTCAGTTGCGTTTGGGTTCGGGTCGCAGTACGGAACGGCATGACCTCCTTCACCGGACGCTTCTTCGTGGGCCCTCAGCTGCTGTGGTTGGCAGGGCTGGCGCTGGCGTCGGTCGCTCGGGCGGAGCCGCCTGGCACCGAGGTCGAGGCGGTCCAAGCCACGCCGTTCCACCCGCCGGAGCTGGAGCACCAGGTGCCGTTGGTGTACCCAGAGGCCGCGCTGGCCGAGGGGCTCCACGGCGGCGTGTCCGTGCTGGTCGACGTGGATGCGACGGGCCGGGTCACGGACGCTCGCTTCGAGGAGGGGCCGGAGGTCTTCGCGGAGGCAGCGGTGGATGCGGCCCGTGCCCTGCATTTTCGGCCCGCCACCCGAGGCCGGGTCGACGTGGCGGCCACCACGCGCGTGCTCTTTCACTTCGCTCCGCCCCTGCCGGATGGGTCGTCGCCGGTGGTCGAGATCGTCGTGCACGCGGCCGATGAAGACCTGGAGGATGTGCGTGCCCGCACGACCCTCGATGCGCGCGACCTGGAGCGCGCGGCGGGGCAGGACCTAGCTGAGACGGTCACGGCGGTCGCTGGGGTGCGGATGGCGGAGGGCACCTCCGACGCCAGCAAGCCGATCATCCGCGGGCAGCAAGAGCGCCGGCTGCTGGTCTTGTTCGACGGGGTGCGCCACGAGAGCCAGAAGTGGGGACCGGACCACGGCACCGAGATCGACCCTTTCGCCGCGGGCTCGGTGTCCGTGGTGCGGGGCGCCGCGGGCGCTCGCTTCGGCCCCGACGCCATCGGTGGCGTCATCCTGGTGCAGCCTCCGCCGTTGCGCTCGGAGCCGGGCGTCGGCGGCAAGGCAGTGGCGGCCTTCGCCAGCAATGGCACCCGACCCTACGGCGCGCTGCGGCTCGACGTGGCCCCCGCTGCCGTGCCCGGGCTGGCGCTGCGGGTGGAGGGCAACGGGGCGCGAGCCGCGAGCCGCCGCACCCCCGACTACGTGCTCGGCAACACGGCCTCGGAGGCGCTGAATGGCGGGGCGACGGTGGGCTACCGCTGGGACCATGGCGCGGTTCGAGCGGGATGGCACCGCTACGCGTTCCGTGGCGGCGTGTTCTACGGCGTGCAGAGTGGCACCCCCGAGGCCTTCGCGGCGCAGCTCTCCGCCGAGCGGCCCGCGTCCTCGGAGCTGTGGACCGCGGACTTTGGCATCGATCGGCCTTCCCAGCAGGTCACCCACGACGTGGCCACCCTCCATGCCACGGTCTTCGGGGCCTTGGGCGCCGTCGATGCCACCTACGCCTACCAGCACAACCACCGGCTGGAGTTCGAGCAGGTGCGCGGCGGCGTGGAGGGCCCCCAGTACGACTTCACCCTGCGGACCCACAGCGGGGATGTGGCCTGGACCCATCCGACGGCCTTCGTCGGCATCGGGCAGCTGACCGGGGGCGTCGGGGTGCAGGGGATGCTCCAAGAGAACGTGTACGAGGGCTATTCGCTCCTCCCGAACTTCCGTGGGCTGGGGCTCGGCGTCTTCGCCCACGAGCGCTTGTCGCTGCAGCGGGTCGACGTCGAGGCGGCGCTGCGGCACGACACGCTCTCCCGTACCGCCTTCATGAGCGAGGACGACTACGGCCTGCACCAGCGCCGCGACACCCTCGACGAAGGCCAGTGCGACTTCGATGGGCGCGTGGCGAGCTGCCCGGCTCGCTACGGCACGAGCTCCGGCTCCGTGGGTGGGGTGCTGCACCTGGTGCCGGAGCAGCTCGACCTGAAGGTGGATGTCTCCACCGCCAGCCGCTTCCCCAACGTCGACGAGCTCTACCTGGTGGGCAGCGCGCCGTCCTTCCCGGTGTACGGGGTGGGGGCACCGGATCTGGGTCCCGAGACGGCGTTTGGAGGCTCGGTGACCGCGGGGCTCCGGCTGCTGTGGGTGGAGGCGGAGGCGAGCGGCTTCGCCTACCATGTGGCCAACTACGTGTACTTCGCCCCGGAGCTCGGTCCGAACGGGCAGCCCGCCTTCGATGTGACCATTCGCGGCACTTGGCCTCGCTACGCCTTTCGTCCCATCGACGCTGCGGTGCAGGGGATGGACGGCAGCGTGACCCTGGGTCCTCAGGAGGTTGTGGGTCTGGACGCGCGTGGCGGCCTGGTGCGGATGCGGGACGCCGCCACGGGGGACGGCCTCGTGGGGACCCCTGCCGACTACCTCCATCTCGAACCAGTGGTTCGCCCGGGGCCCCTAGGACCACTCCACGAGAATCGCCTCTCCGTGCTGGTGGACGGGGTGGCGCGGCAGTCCCGCGTGGATCCGGCCGCCGACTTCGCCCCGGCGCCCGAGGGCTACGTCCTGCTGGGGCTCGCTGCCGACACCGCCATCGACGTCGGTCGCCGGCGGGAGGTGCGGGTGGGGCTCACGGCCCACAACCTGCTCGACCACGCCTACCGCGACTACTCGAGCCTGCTTCGCTACTACGCCGACCAGCCCGGACGAGACGTCCAGGTGCGGGTCGGCATGGACATCTGACCTCTGGAGGGTTTCGTGCGCTACCTGATGCTGGCCCCGCTGCTGGGCCTCCTTGCTTGCTCCGACGTGGAGAACCCTGGCGATGACGTCGACGGGCACGATCACGGTTTGGTGACCAAGGTGGAGCTCAGCTTCACGCCGGATGGAGGCGGCGATGCCCTGGTGTTCGCCTGGTCCGACCCGGAGAACGACGGCGACCCCGTGATCGACCCCATCGTGCTCCCGGAGGGCGACCATGCTCTGACCATCGCGCTGTGGAACGAGCTGGAGGACCCGTCCGACGACGTGACCGTCGAGGTGGAAGCCGAGGGGGAGGAGCACCAGCTCTTCCTCACCGGGTCGGGGGTGCAGAGCGAGGCCACGGGGGACAATCCTGCGGCCTTGCTCGACATCTCCTACGCCGACGAAGACGACGGGGGGCTCCCCCTGGGCCTCGAGCATGTCCTGAGAACGATGGCCACGGGGGAGCGGGAGCTGCTGGTCACCCTGCGTCACCTGCCGCCGGAAGACGGAACGGCCACCAAGACGGCGGGGCTGGCCGACGACGTGGCCGCCGATGGCTTCGGCTCGCTGCCCGGCGACACCGATGTGCAAGTCCGCTTCGACCTGATGGTCGAGTAGCCTGCGACGCCTTTGATACGGTAGACCCCGCTTCCCAGAGGACCCTTGGCCCACACCCACGACCACCTCGAAGAGGTCTGCCGCGAGCTCCGCACGGTGCTCCGCGGTCACTCACTGCGGGCCACGGCCCCCCGGCTGGCGGTGCTGGTGACCCTGCACGAGCAGGGCGCCCCCATGACCCACGAGCAGATCATGGAGGCGCTGCCCAGCGGCCAGTACGACAAGGCCAGCGTGTGGCGCCTGTTGTCGGATCTGGCGGACGCTGGGGTGCTGTGCCGGATGGATCTGGGCGACCGGGTCTGGCGCTACGAGCTCCTCGACGATTGTCGACCGGTGGACGCCGACCACGCCCACTTCTTGTGTGAAGTGTGCGGGGTGGTGGAGTGCCTTCCGCCGTTGGTGCTGCGGACGGCCGAGGGGCCGCTGCCGGCGGTGCTGCAGGGGGCCGCTTTCCGGGTGAAGGTCCTGGGCACCTGCTCGGGATGCGTCCTGGCCTAGGGGCACAGGGGGCGGTGAGGAGGTAGCATGCGCTCCTGCACCCTCTGCCTCCAGGGCCCTCATGTCGTACCGCTTCGGTCCGTTCCAACTCGACCCCGTGGCGGGACGTCTGCTGCGCGACGAGCAAGAGATCGAGCTGCAGCCCAAGGCCATGGCGCTGCTCGGCACCTTCGTGCAGCATCCGGAGCGGCTGTTCTCCCGCGCTGAGTTGCTCGACGAGGTCTGGCCCGACGTGGTCGTGTCGGACCACTCGTTGTCCCAGGCCTTGTTCAAGCTCCGGCATGCCTTGGAGGTCTCAGGAGACGAGGTCCGGTGGGTGCAGACCGTGCACGGGCGGGGCTACCGCTTCGTGGGGGAGGTCACGGTCGACGCACCGGCCGCGACGTCCAGCCGCCCTCACGACGGCTTCGTGGGGCGGGCCGACGAGCTCGCCCGTCTCGACACAGTGTGGGACGGCGAGGCGATGGGCATCGCCCTGGTGGGCCCCGGCGGCCAGGGCAAGACCCGGCTCGCCGTGCAGCACGCGTCGCTGCAGACCCGATGGCCGGAGGTGCAGTTCGTCGATCTCGTGAGTGCCACGTCTCGCGCCGATGCCGTCGGCGCCGTGGCCCAGGCGCTGGGGGTCGCCCTGCACCCCGCAGAGCCCGTCGCGCAGCTCGGTCGAGCCCTGAAGGCACGCGGGCCGATGCTGGTCGTGCTCGACAACCTGGAGAGCGTGCGGGAGGGCATGGAGCCCCTGATCGCGCAGTGGGTGACGGCGGCCCCCGAGGCCCGCTGGCTTCTCACTAGCCGGGAGCGCACGTCGTTGCCGGGCTTCGTGGAGTTCGCTCTGGAGGGGATGAGCTCCGCGGATGCCCTGGGGCTGTTCCTGGCCCGCGCCGAGGATCGCTCGGTGCGGCTGGAGGCGAGGTGGCACAGCGCCATCCGGGCCATCGGGGAGCACCTCGACGGACAGCCTCTGGGGATCGAGCTGGCGGTGAGTCGGGTTTCGCTTCTCGACCCCGACGCCCTGCTCGAGCGCCTCGTGGCCCAGCGCACGCCGCTGGGCACGCTGCGGGGGGCCGCTCCGCGCCACCAGAGCATGCATGCCACCGTGCAGTGGTCCTGGGATCTGCTCGGTGGGTCGGCGCAGCGCCTGCTCCTGGCGCTGTCGCTGTTTCGCGGACCGTTCACGGTGCGTATGGCCGACGCCGTCGTTGGGGCCGATGCCCTCGACACCCTCGGCGTCCTCACGGACTCCTTCTTGGTGCGCCCCGTGGCCGATCTTGCGGGGCGTCTGCGCCTCCCAGAGCCCATCCGGGACTTTCTCGCAGACACCGAGGTGCCGACCGAGATCGTCGGCCGCTTCGTGGATGCCATGGACGCCCTCGCGGGGGAGGCCCTGCCCCCGTGGATCGACCTGCCGAACCTTCGCGCCGCCCTCGACCACCCCGCAGCACCGGCGGCGCATGTTCGCATCGCGGTGAAGGTGTCTCGGATGCTGACGGGGCTGGCGCGACCCCAGGAGGCGCAGGCGGTATTGGAGGGGCTGCCCACCGAGGCCGTCGACGAGCGGCTGCAGGACGACGTGCTTCGGATGCGGGCGGAGGCGGTGTCGGTCGGTGGGGTGGACCCGAGCCTGATCGATGCCCTCGACTCGGCGTCGCGGCGGGCGCTGGCGCGAGGCGACGACCTGTCGGCGGGGCGGCTGCTGGCGAACTTGAGCTTCCACGCCCACTTGTGCAAGCAGGCGCCCCTTGCCCTCGACGCGGCAGAGCGGGCGATGGCGGCCTCCGAGCGTGCCGGCGACTTGGAGTGGGTCGCCATGGGCGCCTACCGCGTGGCCACGGCGCTGCTGTACCAAGGGGAGGCGCAGCGAGCGCGCCGCCTGCTGGAGCGGGGGGTGGCGTCCCTGCGGGACCACCACAGTCCCCGCCGACAGGGGATGCTGCTCGACTTGCTGGCGACGCTGTCGGTGCATGAGGGCCGAGCCGCGGAGGCGCTGGAGCTCCAGCAGCGATCCGTGACGCTTCTGGAGGCGTCCGGGGAGGTCAGCAACTTGATCACGACCAGCCTGAACCGCGCGGCGACCTTGCAGGAGGTAGGGCGCTTCGAGGAGGCGCTGGCTCTGCAGCTGGAGCACTACCACCTCGTTCGAAGGCAGGGGCTGGAGGGCCGCTTGGGCCAGCTGTTGGTGAGCCGGTCCGTGACCTTCATGCACCTGGATCGGCTCGACGAAGCCTGGGCGGATCTGGTGGAGGCCGCGAGCTCGCCGGGTCGATCGACCCTGGAGCTGCTGGTCGGGGTGAACCGCTCGGCGGTGGCCTGCTTGCGGGGCGAGCACGCTGAGGCGATCGAGCATGCGGAGCGGACGTTGGCCGACTCGGGGGAACAGCGGGTCGTGCAAGCCGCCACGCGGGTGTGGCTGGCCCTGTCGCTGCTCGGGCTCGGGGACGTGGGCGCTGCCCGCCGCGCCCTCGAGGCCTCGGACCGCACGGGCCTGCCGGGCATGGTGACGCAGGCCCTCGAGGTGGCCGATGCGGCGGTCGATGGGCGTCCCATCTGGGTGCACCCCGACCAACACCCCCTGGCGCACCTCACGGCCCGGGGGGCGCGACGGGCTCTCCCGAAGACGGCCGTTGTCGCAGCATCGGACGAGGCGGGCTGAGATCAGGGCGCGCAGACGCCGGTGGCGTTGGGCTGGATGTAGCAGGTGTGCGTCGCGGCGCAGGCGTCGTAGCGGAAGGTGCCGTCGGACTCGCACACCAGGACGTCCTCGGGGAGCTGTCCGCACACCATGCTGCCGGGCACGATGGCGGGGTTGCCGTCGTCGCAGTCCCCTGCTCGTCGGGCCAGGCCGGCTCCGTCTTGCACGCATAGGTCGCCGACCCACTGGGTGCCGAAGCCGTCGCTGTCGTTGTCGGACCAGAAGGGCATCACCAGGCCTTCGTCGAAGGCGCCGTCGCAGTTGTCGTCCTCGTTGTTGCACACCTCGGTGGCCATTGGGGAGATGGAGGCGTTGTCGTCGTCGCAGTCGGTGCCGCAGGTGCCGCCGTCGTTGCAGCACAGCTCGTCCACGAAGCCGTCGCCGTCGGTGTCCTTGTCGCCGCCGGTGGCCGGGTTGCAGTCCTCGTCGAGCTGGTCGGCATCGCAGACCTCGACGGCCCCGGGGTAGCGGCGGGCGTCGTTGTCGTCGCAGTCGTCCCCTCCACACTCGATGGAGTCGGCGCCGTCGCCATCGGCGTCGGGGTTGGTGCATGGGGACGCCGCACACGAGGGGTTGGCGTAGGCGAGGGGCACGATGAACGCGAGAATCAGTCGCATGGGAACCTCCGGTCGTTGGGTCTCCTTGGTTTCGCACGTTGGGACAACCTTGGTTCTCACCAGATTCTCATCGCCGTCTCCCTGCCGTCCCTGGCTGTGACGCCCCCGCTCCGGCCGCTGTGGGCAGGGACTCGAGGGGCCCACGGGATTGGTGAGGATTCGATGAGAAACCGCGGCGGCGGACCTCTCTATGTTGGAGAGGAACCTGACCACGGAGCGTCCGATGTCGATTGTGACCACCATCATCGAGCTGCTGATGTCGTTGTTGAACGGCCTGTTTGGCGCCAAGCCGAAGGTCGTGCCGGCCCCGGCTGGCCCCCGAATCCAGGCCCGGACCGCGGCCCCTTCTGCTCCTCCGCGTGCCCCCGCCGCCGTGGAGGACGAAGACGACGAGGAGGACGAGACCGCGCGGGTGCAGGCGGCCCTCGAGGCTCAGCAGCGGGAGATGCAGGGCTGGATGGACGACGCGGTGGGCGGGGACGACAGCCCGCTGCTGGAGCCGATCGACGGCGTGTCCGTGGAGATGTGGGCGAGCATTGCGGCCGCGTTGACGACCCTGGGGGACGACCCCGACGGCTACCACCGCCTCCTGGCGGAGCACGACCTCGACGCCGAACGCTACGAAGCCGCCCAGGCAGGCTGGATCCAGCGCATGCAGTCGGTGGACGACCCCATGGCGGCGGGGGCCATCGCCCAGATCTACGGCAAGGCCTTCACGACCACCCGCACCGGCTCCGCGACCGCCACATCCGGCGGCGACGCCCCCTGCACCTTCGAGCGCTACTGCGAGATCATGGGGGCCCAGAGCGCCTGGGCCGGGGACGGCCGCGACGTCAACGCTCTGCTGGGGGAGGTGTTCGGCATCACGGCCTCCGACTGGTCCGACTACGGGGCCTACTGGAACGCGCAGATCATGGCCGACTACACCCTGGCCGGGAAGATGGGCGAGCTGACCGATCGCTACACCGAGCAGCACCGGAGCACCGACGACCCCGACGCGGACCTCGTCCTGTGAGCACGGACGACCCCACCCCCGACGCCCCCCCGCCCCGCCGACGGTCCGCCTTCGGCAACGCGGTGGGCATCGCGGCCCGCAAGGCCCGCACGCCCGAGAAGGCGCGCCAGAGCCACGTTCTCACCTGCCCCGACTGCGGGGCTCCCCGCGAGGGGAACGACCTCACCTGCCGCTACTGCGGCGGAAAGACCACGGAGTGACCATGCCTTCTCTCAACGACTGGACGTCCCGCTGGGATGCCTTCACCGGCAAGCTGACCACCCGCCTCGAAGAGGTTCAGGAGGAGGCGCTCGGGGCCTTCGGGGACGTCGCGGCCACCGCCCCTCTCGACCACACCCCACAGGCAGCGCTCGAGAGCGCCGTGCAGGCCCGCCACAACAAGCTCGGCGACAAGCTCGACACCGCCGTCGAGACCTTGGACAACGAGCTGGACGAGCTCGCAGACGACACGGAGGACGACCGTGCCCTCGCCCGCATCGAGGCCTTGAGGGACCGGGCCACGCAGCAACAGCAGGAGCTCCAGACGGCCATCGATCGGGCGGAGCAGAGCTGCAAGGTGCACGGGGCGGCGGTGATCGCGAAGGCCATCGAGGCCGCGTTCCGCGACGAGGACGCCACTCAGAGCTGTGTGCAGTGTGGGAACCCCTTTGACCCCGGGCCCATCACCCAGAGCACCGCAGTGGCGTGCCCAGGGTGTGGTGCCAAGCTGACGGTGGGGCCGCATCCTGCAGCCATGGCCTGGTACAGCCGCGGGCTCGCCGCCGTGGCGGAGGCCGAGGCGTGGCCGATGTGGGTCGCCTACCGGGCCGCGGAGGAGCGCTACAGCGATGGCCCCAGTTCCCAGCGGCTGACAGCCCACGTGCAGGCGGCCGAGGCCTACCACCGGACGGTGTTCGGGGTGTTGGTGGAGCGGCACCCGGCATGGGACAAGGCCAAGGCAGAGCAGCAAATCCAGGGACGCTGCGAGCAGATCCGCTCGCTCCACGAGCGCTTCCAGAGCTGACGTTCTACGCGGCGCGAAGGCCTCGGAAGCGCCGTCGCGCCAGGGTCAGCGAGCCCAGGAGCAGAACCAATCCGGCGCCGGCCGGCACCACGTCGCCGATGCGCCCGTAGAGGGTCGGCACCCGTCGGACCGGCACGCTGGCGACGAGCAGCCGCTGGCCTTCCAGGTCGCTGGCTCGGCCACGGACGACGCCGTGGGCGTCGGACACCATGCTCGTGGCGGCTCGGACGGAGCGAACGACGGCGTAGCCCCCTTCGATGCCCCGGACCGTGGCCATCTGGCTGTGGATGGGGTCGATGCCTCGCCAGTCGCTGGAGGGCACCACCGCCAGATCGATGCCGAGGGAGGCGTGGGCCTGGCCGACGTCGGGGAAGTCGTAGTCGTAGCAGATGGCGCCCGCCGCTCGGCCGTAGGGGCGGTCGTGGGCGACGTAGGGGTCGATCCCCGGGACGCTGCCCTCGCTCGGCACGGGGTGGTGCTTCCAGTAGTCCTCGACGAGGCCGTCTGGCGTCATCCACGCGTACTTGTTCTCGAAGCGCGCCATGCCATCGAGGGGCACGACGTAGCCCATGACGAGGTCGGCGTGGTGCTGGGAGGACCACCGGTGGGCTCGACGGAGGAGCGCGGCCTCGCCGTCGCGGTCGAGGGCCAGAGCCCCTTCGTTCCACACCACGAGCTGCGCGCCGGCATCGGCTGCGGTGGTGGAGCGCACGAAGAGCGCGTCGGTGGCCGCCGCCATGGCGTCGTCGTCGGGGAGGGACCCATCGGGCCCCATGGCGATGTCGGTGACGACCGTGGCCACGGTGACCATGGGCCCGGAGGGGGGCTGGACCAGGCGCCAGGCGCCCCAGGCGTGGGCGGTCGCGACGAGGCCGAGGGTGCCCAGCGCGACGACGCGGTAGCGCCCGGGCTGCGAGGTGGAGAGGGCAGCGGCCACGAGGCCGGAGCTCATGGCGATCAAGCCGCTGACCCCGCTCAGGCCGAAGAGCGACACGGTCTGCATCAGGGCCAGGTTGTCCAGCTGGGTGTACGCCGCGGCGCCCCAGGTGCCCATCTCGCTGCCGTGGGCTCCGAGCCAGTCGGTCGCGATGGCCATCGCCGGGAACAAGGCGAGGCCCCATGCCTCCCCGAGGCGGCGACGCATGGCTTCGAACGCGAGGAAGGCCAAGGCTGAGCCGATGCCCATGGGCACGGAGAACATCAGGGCGAAGAACCAGGGCATGGGCGCAGTGATGATCTTCAGGAGCGAGAGGAACATGGCCACCTGGAGGAGGCCCACGAAGGCCACGCGGGCCTTCCAGCCCTCCGTGCGACGCAGGAAGATCAACCAGGGCACCGCACTGACCCAGGCCAGGACGGCCACGTTGAATCGCATGTTGACCATGGCGGTGACGGCGATGCCGAGCAGGGCCCAGGCCCACAGCGGGAGGCGCTCGGCGGGTGTTGGGGCGGTGGCGTCAGGGCTCGGGCTCGGGGGCGCTGCGTCGATCGGGAGGGCGCTCATCAGGACTCCTGGGTGCGGGCGCCGGCCCACAGAAGCTGGAGGTGTTGGCGATACATGGGGGCAATGGCCTCCGGCTGCCGGTGCCCGAGCAGCAGGGGGACCCCGAAGAAGATGGAGGCCGCGGCGAGGGTGAGGGACGGGATGTCCGTGCTCTTGGGGAGCTCCCCGCCCTTCACAGCGACGCTGAGGAGCTCGGGAATCAAGTCGCCCAGGCCCTGGTCGGAGAGCTCGTCGACGTCGGGCTCGTCGGGGAGGAAGAGGCGCCGCTCGAGGGCCTCGATGCCCCCTGTGTCGGGCACCCCGCGGGCTTGGTGAGCGATGATCTCCAGCATGAGCGTCGGGTTGCGGGCCGTCTGCTCGCCGGTGTGCACGAAGAGGGCCTCCAGCGCCGCGAGGGCGCTCTGCTCAGCGACCAGGATGCGACGGGCCTCCACCCCGACCTGCAGCGACCACAGGCGGATGAAGTGGGTGAGCAGGTGGCCTTTGGTGGGGAAGTAGTTGAACACCGTGGCCTGGCTCACCCCGGCATGGGAGGCCAGGTCGCGGACCTTCACCTCGTCGAGGCGGTGCTGGGCGAGCTCCTGCATGAGGGCCTCGACGAGGCGGATGCGGGTGCGGGCACGCTTCTCGTCCCGAAGGGACGGCTTGTGGGTCTTGGGCATGCAAATATGTAGTCGACTCTAAATTTAGAGTCAACTATAAAAATGCATGAGGCTAGAGCAGCTCGGACAGGGGCCCCGTCGCGATGCGGGTCTCGCCCTCCTGCCCGAAGTCGTCCAGCACGCCGCCGGCGGCGTGGCCCAGGGTGTTGAACAGGTTCGACAGCTGGCGGTTGTTCGTGGGGTCGTCGGCCCCCGGGTACACGATGGTCCGCCCGTCGGTCCGCAGGCCGAGCTCGCTGCCCCCCAAGAGCAGGCAGGGCCACTCGCTGGCACTGCTGTGGTGCTGCTCGCCGTTGTCGGAGAGGTAGAGGATGGCAGTGTGGTCGAGCATGGTGCCGTTGCCCTCGGGCACCGCATCGAGGGCCCGGGCCAGCTTGGCGACGAGGCGCACGTGCTCCCGGCTGACGTCGTGGATGGCGGCGACGTAGTCGTTGATGGCAGCGGCGTCGCCGCCGCTGTTGTGGTGCAGGTCGTGGCGCTCCAGTCCGCTGGGCACGCCGGGGTGGTTCTGCAGCACCCGAGCGTAGTCCATGTAGCCGAACTGACCGCCGGTTCCCGAGGTGACGACCGCCACGTTGGTGAGGCCTCCGAGCAGGGCCGCAGCGACGTTGTCGACCTGAGCTTCGAGGATGTCGAAGTGGTCCCCGGTGCCGAACAGCGGGTTGGTGGACGGGTCCTCCGGGGCCGGGAAGGCGGTGGAGGGGTCGTTCGGATCGATGGCGTCGGCGATGGCGGACAGGTCGTCTTGCCGCTGGCGGATGACCAGGAGGCTGTCGATGTAGGCCTCGAGCTTGGCCCGCTCCCGGCTGTTGCCGCCGAAGGAGGCGAGGGAGGCGTTGACGTCGTCGATGGCGAAGTCGAGCTGCAGGGTGCGCCGTCCGAAGCTGGTGGCCCCCGCGCTGTCGGGCAGGAAGCCGAAGAGGTTGCTGTAGGCGAGGACCGGGTCGAGGGTGACGGGGGCCGAGCGCCCGATGGCGAAGGCGCAGCTGTCGTTGGCGAGGATGTCGGTGCGGTCGCCGACCCCGACGCGCACGGCGTCGAAGGGGGTGCTGCCCCGCACGGCCACCTGCTCGGCGAGCCACGCGTCGATGGTCTGCCCGGCGGGGCGGGATGGGGTGGACCGAGAGCAGGACAGGGCACCGAAGTGGCAGCTGTGGCCGCCTCCTGCGATGCGGTTGGAGAGGCCGAGCAGCACGGCGGCCTTGGTCGTCAGATCGGTGGTGCTGCCGTCGGAGAGCAAGGGGTCGAGGGCGGTGGCGGTGCCCATGTCGCCGGCTGCGACCTCGATGGGGCTGGTGTGGCCGTAGAGGTTGTAGCTCCAGCGGCGGCCGGCGACGGAGCTGGTGGCTTGGGCATCGATGTCTGCCACCGCGGCGGCGGACGTCAGGGCCCCGGGCTCGACGGCGTTGCCTTCCAGCACGATGACGAAGCGACGGGCGGGGACGCCCTTGGCGAAGGCGCGAGCCATCGGGCTGAGCAGGCCGGCACCGGCGCCGAGGGAGAGGGCGGCGAGGAAGCCGCGACGGGTCACAGGGAGGGTCGGCATGATCAGTTCTCCTCGATGACGTGGCGGTAGACGGTGGTGTCGTGGGTGGCGAGGGCCTCGAGCATCGCGATGAAGCTGCCCCCTCCGTCGTCGTAGGCTTGTTCCATGGCGGTCAGGGCGCAGGCGTCGGCCTCGGTCTCGTCACGACCGGCGAAGAAGCGGAAGGTCTGTCGGACGAAGCAGCGCTTCACGTGGGGGGAGTCGGCCAGCGCCTCGGTGAGGTCGATGGCGTCGGCGTAGCTGCGGTTGAGGGCCGCGTCGGGGGCGTTGTCGACGGTGGTGGAGCCATCGGGCGCGCTGCCGTGGTCGTCGGCCCGGAGGAAGCCGGCGTGGTTGTAGGTCTCGAAGGCGCGGCCGAGGCTGTTCATGTCCTGGTGGCAGACCATGCACTCGGCTCGGCCCTCGATGCTCTCCTCGACCCGGACTCGGGCGGTCTTGGTGCCGTCGGTGGGCTCGAGCAGGGCAGGCACAGTGACGAACTCGAGGCCCGGCACGGTCTCGCAGAACAGGTGCTCTCGGATCCAGTGGCCCCGGGCGACCATGCTGGGGCCGTCCTCGAAGGCGTCGCCGTGGGTGGCGAGCCAGGCCGGGTGGGTGAGCATGCCGGCCCGCTCGTCGCCAGGCAAGGTGACCCAGCGGTCGGCGGGGCTGCTGTCGCCGACGTCGCCGTCGTAGCCATAGGGCTTGGCGGTGTTCAGGGTGCTGCTCTCGATGGACGAGCCGGCGTCGCGGGTCGTGGAGGCGAGGAAGAAGGTGCGGGTGGTGAGCAGCTCCTTCAGCACGTCCTGATCGTCCGTGACGATGCGGGCGATGGTGTCCTCGAACTGCTGCAGCAGCGTGGTCTCGTGGCCGTAGTAGCCATCCTGCAGGTTGCCGTAGGAGTTGTTGATGCTGTAGACATCCGGGCCTCCGTCGTACGCCGATGTGGCCTCCGGGCGGTCCTTGAAGACGATGGGGAAGTCCTCCACCTGGAAGTACTCGGCGAAGAAGCGGTCGATGCGGCTCGCGAGCCACTCCTCGGCGCGGCCCTCGAGGCGCCGTTCGTCCCCCCAGTCGAGGTAGCTATCGACGCGCAGTGGGTCGACGCCGCCGGCGTACTGCCGCAGCAAGGCCCCGGCGACGAGCGGGTCCTGGAGGGTGCCGTCGGCCGCGGCGGTCTGCAGATCGGGCATGGAGCCCTCGATGGGCTGGGTGTAGCTGCCGTACGGGCCCAGGCCCCAGCGGAACACCCCCTGGCTGCCGAGGGCCCGGTCGGAGAGCATGTTGCTGATGAGGCGGGCGTGCTCCCAGTCCGTGAGGCGGGTGCGGCCATCGGCGTCGAAGGTGCCGTCGCCGAGCTCGCTCTTGAACAGGGCGCCGGTCGAGAGCCAAGCGGCGCTGGTCACGTGGGACAGGGTCTCTTGGCGGGTCCAGCCCTCGGTCGCTTCGAGGTCGAGGGCCTCGAGGGTGAACGTGCGGAGCCGGGCGAGCTCGTCGGCGGTGGGGGGACGGTAGTAGGCGCCCCCTTCCAGGAAGGCCGTCAGGTAGGTGTCGATGCAGGCCGTGTCGGGGGGGCTGTCGTTGAACATGCAGCGCAGGTCGGCGTCGGCCTGGGGCTGGTGCTGCCTGCTGTAGCCGCCGTCCTCAGGGTACTGGGCTGTCCAGCCGCCGCCGGCGTAGTGGGCGACGTTCAGGTACAGATCGAGGGTGGCCGGGTCCATTCCGACGTCTTGCTGGTAGGTGCTGAACCGTGCCGTGGACGGCGCCCCGAGGGGGTTGCTGGCCGCCGGCGCGTTGTACTTCTGGCCGATGGTGCTGCGCCACTCCACGTCGTCGAGGCGGACGAGGCGGGCCTGGGAGCTGCTGGGGAGGCCGTCGCACACGAACAGGCTGTCCTGGTCGAGCTCGTTGGGGTCGTACTCCCCGTCCAGGGGGTCTTGGGGGGCGCAGCTGGCGCCGTCGTCGATCCACTGCCCGATGGTGTCGAGGGCGGCGGTGTCGATGGAGCCGGACGGTGGCATGGCCTGGCCGCTGCCCCCGACGCTGCCGTGGGTACCCTCGACCTTGTGCCACAGATAGCTGGTGGCTCGGTCGCCGGGGGCGAGGAGCTGCAGGGCGGGGACCTGGTCGCTGAGGCGCCCCTCGAGGGTGGCGAGGACCCGCAGGTCGAGGCCGCCGAGGGCGCTGATGCCGTGGCAGCTGGTGCAGTGGGTGTCGATGACGTCTTGGACTTCCTGGCAGGCGCTGTCGTCGACGCCAGTGTCCGAGGTGTCTTGGGTGCCGGGGGCGCACTCGGCGCCTGCTTCGATCCAGTCGCGCACGGCGAGCTGGTCGCCATCGGGCATCGCGGGCAGCCCGGGAGGCGGCATCGCGTCGCCGCTGCCGCCGGCGGTGCCGTGGGTGTCCTCGATCTTCAGCCACAGGTAGCTGTCGTCGGGCTCGAAGGGGGCCACGAGGTCGAGGGGGGCCTGGGCGCTGGCGAGGCCCACGAGGGTCGACGGATCGGTCAGGTCGAGGTCGCCAAGGGGTTCGGCGCCCGAGTGGCAGCTGGTGCACGACGTCGCGAAGGCTTCGCGCACCGGACCGCAGTCGGCGGGCGATGCGCTGTCCGCCGTGTCGAGGGCGGTGTCCGGGTCGACGTCGACGGCCGTTGGGGTGTCTTTTGCAGCGTCGTCGCAAGCCAGGAGGGCGAGGAGGAGGAGGGTCATCGGGGCTCCGGGAGGCTGCTAGGGTACCGGGCCGACGGTCTGTTGGGGAGAGACGATGGTGCAAGGCGTCCTCGCGACCGTGCACGGAATCCCGCGACGGTGAGCCAGAGATTCGCCTGAGAAGCTTGCTTCTCAGGGGCGAATCGGAGGGCGAGCATAGCGGGATTCTCGGCGAGCGGCCCTTGGGCCGCGCAACAAGTGTGATTCCAACGGGACTTTCGAGCGCAGCGAGACGGTCCGGTTGGAATCCCGCGACGGTGAGCCAGAGATTCGCCTGAGAAGCTTGCTTCTCAGGGGCGAATCGGAGGGCGAGCATAGCGGGATTCTCGACGAGCGGCCTATAGGCCGCGCAACAAGTGGTATTCCAAGGGGTCTTTCGAGCGGAGCGAGACGGGCCGGTTGGAATGGGGGATGCCGTTTGGAGGCGCAGGGGACGATGCACGACGAACCCCCGTGGGTTTCTTGGCTTCGGAAGGGTCTGATGGGGGTGGGCATCCTCACCGGGGGCGTTTCGGGCCTGCTGGGTCTGGTGTTTGTCGGCCTTCCGCTCTTGGGGGGCGCCGAGCCTGGAGGGTACGCCGCCATGCTGTGCATTGCGCTTCACTCGCTTCCAGCGGCCCTCGTGTTCTTGGGCGTTCCGATGGGGGCGGTGCTGAGGACCCTCGCGCCCATCCGGCGTGGCCCCAGTGAGCTGATCGGAGGTGGGGTGTTGTTGATCGCCGGGGGGGGAACGGCGGTGGTACTGGTCAGCCTTCTCAGCATCTTCGAGCCCTCGCTCGGGGGCGTTGCCTGGTTGGCACCGAACGTACCGATCGCGCTGGGGTGGCTGATCGGTTCGGTGGGCCTGGGCCTCGCGGCGCTGCAGGCGCGACCGCGGGGAGGCGCCGGCTTCGTCGTCGGCATGGTCTTGGCGGTGGCGCTGTTCGCTCTGAGCTTGCAGAGCTCGTTCATGGCGCTGCTCGAGACCCTGATCGCACTGACCGGGAGCCATCCCTGGCCCAGGGGCCGAAGCGTCCTTCCCTGCCTCTGGTTGGCCTGCGGCCTCCTGCTGGCTGCGGCCGCGCGCGGTCGGGGGGAGCCCAGCGTCGTGGACCGCTGGGGCTTCCTGGCGTACGCACCGGCCTTGGTGGTCCTCCTCGGCTGGACGCCTGATTCGGCTTGGACGCCCAGCGGAGCGGTGCCCGTGTGGGCTGCCGGAGGGACGCTGGTCTTGGCCGTGGCCTGGATGGCGACGAGCTCGGGTGGCTGGGTCGCGCGAGGCCTCCTTCTCGGGGTCGGGTCGGCCTGGCTCGGGGTCGCTGGCAGCTGGTACCGCGTGGATGCCGATGCCGACATCTTCCTGCACGACACCTACGCGGAGGTCGCTGTCATGCACCTTCAGTTGCCCTTCCTCCTCCTGGCGATCGGCGGGGTGTGGGCCGCCCGGGAGCTGCGGGGGCTGCTCGGAGCTGGGATTGCCGTCTCGGTGGGTGCGGTGGCCGCGGGCGCGATGGCCCAAGTCGCCGGAACCATGTGGGTGCTCGGGGTGAGGGGTGTGCCTCGTCGCTACGGCGGCCTGCTTCCGGATGGGCTGGAGGGAGCGACCGTCGCGATGCTCCCCGGAGGGGCCACGCTTGCGGTGTTGGCGTTGGGGGTGGCGCTCAGCTGGTGGCGCTGGGGTCGGACAGCCGTCGTCGAGCCGAGGGATCCGGCAGGACCTGGGCGGTCGACGTAGGGTGGGTGAGGGGGCAGCATGGTGTCGTGGAGCTTGTTGACCGTCGCGCTGGCCGGACTGGTCACCGAGCGCGACGTCTTGCTGACCGGGACGGATGGCTTCACGGCCGTGTCCGTGGTGGACCTCGATGGGGACGGGGTGGTGGGGCTTCTTGCCGTGGAGCCCGATCCCGGCCAGGTGACCTGGATCGAGGGGGGCGTGGCCACGGTGCTGCTCTCCCGCGCCGACGTGAGCGAGGCGGTGGCCTACGACGTCGACAAGGACGGGGTCGACGACGTGGTCGTGGCCAGCCCTGCCGATGACGCCCTGCTGTGGTTGCGAAACCTCGGGGCTGGGGCCTTCGGGGCCCCCGTGCCGTTGTCGGGCGCGCTCGACGAGCCGGGGCGTCCCGAGGTCGGGGACGTCGACGGAGACGGGGTCGACGATCTGTTGGTGGCGGACGGGGCCGCCGACGAGGTGCACCTGTACGCGGGCTCGGGTGGGGCGCTGGCGGTGCCGGTCGTCCTGGCGCCTGCCCCCCCGGACGGCGTGCCCGCGCGGCTACGCCTGGCCGACGTCGACCTGGACGGCGACCTCGATCTGGTGGCGCTGGGCCACGAGCACGTGTGGCACGACAACCTCGGCGCTGGCGTGCTGGGGCCTGCCATCCCCATCGGGTACGCCCACGCGTTCGACATGGGGGACGTGGACGGCGACGGCGACCCCGACGTGGTGTGGAACGACTACTACCTCGGCATCGGCTGGGTCGAGAACACCGGGGGCGCCTTCGGAGCCACCACGACCTGGACGAGCCAGGGAGGCACGGGCGCGGTGACCCTCGGGGACCTCGATGCCGACGGCGTGCAGGACGTGGTGAGCTGCCACGACCTGCCCTTCGCGGGGTCGGACTCGGTGCTTTGGGTGTCCGGCGCGACGGGGGTGCGGGAAGGGCTCCGGGACCTGTTGGGGGCGCAGCATTGCGTGGTGGTGGACCTCGACGCCGATGGCTGGCTCGACGTGGTGTACGCCGCGGACGACCCGGTGGAGGTGGGGGTCCTGCGGATTCTGGGTCCCGACACCGACGACGACGGGCTGCTCGATAGCGTCGAGCCTACCTACGGCACGGACCCGTTCGTCGCGGACACCGATGGGGACGGGCTCCTCGATGGAGCGGAGGTGTTGGAGCACGGCACCGACCCGTTGCGGACCGACTCGGACAGCGACGGCCTCGCCGACCTCGAGGAGATCGAACTCGGGACCGACCCCCTCGGGGAGGACACCGACGGCGACGGCGTGCTCGACGGCGTGGACCCTTGCCCGACCGCAGGCCTTGGGGCCCCGGATGGCGACGCCGACACGGTCCCCGATGCCTGCGACGTGTGCAACGGGTACGACGACCTCCAGGACGCCGATGGCGACGGGGAGCCGGATGCCTGTGAGCCGTGGCGCTTCTCCGACGTGCCGCTGCTGGATCGCTACGACGACCTGTCGGCCGACGCCGGGGACATCGACGGCGACGGGGATCTGGACGTCGCGGTGGCCGAGTGGGAGATCTCGGTCAGCTCCCACGGCGCTGTGCACGTCTACACCAACGATGGCTCGGGGGGCTTTGTCGAGGCGGGGGAGGTACCCCTGCCCGGAAGCGAGCGCCCCACCAGCCTCGCCCTGGCCGATGTCGACGGCGACGGCCTGGCGGACCTCGTCACGGGGACCCAGAACGGCGACGTGTGGGTGCAGCTGTCGGGAGGGGCGGGCGCCGCGTTCGGGGCCGCCGCCCGGGCCCGAGCGGGCTCGGGGAGCTACGCCGAGTGGCTCGACCACGTGCTCCCGGTGGATGCGGACCTCGATGGCGACGTCGACCTGGTGGTCAGCGGGTCCATGGGCATCCTGGAGTACGTGGAGAACCTGGGCGGGAGCTTCGCGGTGCCGGTGTCCATCGGCTCGGGGGTCGCCGCGGCCGACAGCGAGCCCGTGCTCGGCGACATGGACGGGGACGGGGACCTGGACCTGCTGGTCGGGGTGCCGCCCACGTTCTACCCATCCTACGCGCCACCCTACGTGGCGGTGCACGAGAACACCGGCGCGGGCTTTGGCCCCCAATCGCTGCTCGTCGCCGAGAACCCCGCCGGGCTGGCGCTGTACGACGTGGACGCCGACGGGGACGCCGACGTGCTGCTCAGCGAGGGGGAGACGCTGCTGTGGGTCGAGAACCTCGGTGGGCTGTCCTTCGCAGCGGCGGCGACGTGGTGGGAGGCGACAGGGGCCTACGATCTGCTCGAGGTGGGGGTGGGGGACATCGACGCCGACGGGGTCGACGACCTCGTGGTTGCCACGTGGAGCCTCGGGGTCCAGTGGGTGCCGAACCGTGGGGGTGTGGCCGGAGAGCCGGTGCAGGTGGATCCCCGGCGCTTCCGGGAGCTGCGCGTGGCGGGCCTGGACGACGTGGTGACCGACGACATCCTCGTCTTCGACGGCACCACGCACGTGTTCTTGTCGCTGGGCTACGACGTGGACGGCGATGGGCTGCCGGACCCCTTCGGCACGTCTGGCCTCGACACGGGAGACACAGGGGACACGGGCGCGCCACAGGACACCGGGCACACCTCCGTCCCGGGTCCCACGGGCGACACAGGGGCCGCGGTCGAGACGGGGCGGACGCGGACCGGGTCGACGGGGGACACGGGCTCGTCGCCGAGCGTGGAGACCGGCGTCGGGGACACGGCCGTCGTGGACACCGCGGACCCGGAGCCGGTGGGCTCGGTGTCCGGCGGGGGCGGCTGCGGGTGCCGTGGGGCGGGTGGCGTCGGTGGCTTGTGGCTGGGGCTGCTCGGTCTGGTGGCGCGGCGGCGCTAGTCCTTCGAGGTGTCCCGGGGGCCCAACGGTTTGGGACCGCGGCGCTGCCCGTGGACGTACACCGCTCGTGGCCGCGCGAGCACGGTGGGGTCCTCCAGCGGGTCGCTCGGGAGCACGAGGAGATGGGCGGGCGCCCCCGGCGTGAAGCTTCCGATGCCCTCGAGCCCCCACACCTCCGCGGGGAGCGTGGTGCAGGACGCCAAGATCTCGGCGGGGGACAGGCCGACTTGGCGCAACAGCCGTAGCTCCTCGGCGTCGACCCCCGCCACCCGTCGGTTGCCGAGGTCGGTGCCGTAGAGGATGCGGGCATGGGCCTGGTGGAGTCGCCGCAGGTTGTCGACGGCGTCGTCGCTGGCCCCGAAGGCGGTGAGGGTGCTGATCACGGCGCGATGGGGTTGGGCCCAGGCTGCCACGGCCTCGTCGGACATCGGGCCCACGGGGGTGTGGGCGAGCACGTCGACGCCCGCAGCGGCTGCTCGGAGCGCTGTGTCGTCATTCATGGCGTGGGCGACGACCTTCATGCCGTGGGCATGGGCCTGCTCGACGGCTGCCTGCAGGGTCGGTGCGTCGAGGCTGGGGCCGCGGTCCAGAGGGATCTTGGCGATGCGGGCCCCGGCACGATGGAGGCGGTCGACGGCGGCCTTGGCTGCATCGGCATCGCCGACCTCCAGGCCGTACCCGTCCCGACCCCAAGAGGTGGTGGGGTAGCCGCCGGTCGCGGTGAGCATGGGGCCGGATGCCAGCAGCTGGAGAGGCGCCGGCGAGGCGAGGGCTGTTTCGGGGGCCGCCAGGTCCACAGCGGCGACGACGCCGGCATCGAGGAGCTGCTCCGCCACGGGCCAGAACGTGAGGTGGACGTGGCTGTCCACCAGACCTGGGACGACGAAGGCGCCGGCGAGGTCGATGGGCGAGACCCCCTCACTGGAGGCACCGTCGACGAATCGACCCTCTCGGATGTGAACGTCCGTGGTCGCGCCGCCAGGGCGCCGGCCGTTGGCGAGGTGGAGTGGGGGCGCAGCATGGGCGCCCGTGAGCAGCGACAAGAGGAGCATGGCGACCTCGGAGGGGGAGCGGCCTACGTCTGGGGTACCGGATGACAGCCGGAATGGATCGGCGGGGATCCTCGACGGGTCCAACCGTATGGGCTCGCTCCGAGGGATGCGCTAAACCTTGGTCCACGCGGCGCAACCATCACCGTCGGGGGCCGAGCATGGCGGCAGACCCACAAGAGCGAGCCTTTCTCGTGCTGCTCGGCGCGTCGGGCCTGGCACTGCTCGCGGTGCTGTCTCCGTTCCTCTACATCTTCGTGCTCGCGGCGGTGACGGCGTCGGTCTTGTGGCCCGTGAACCGACGGCTGACGAAGGCGCTGCGTGGCCATCGGTGGGCGTCGGCGCTGATCCTGATGACTGGCATCACGGTGGTGGTGCTCGTGCCCCTCGCGTGGCTCGCGGGCTACCTCGTCGCGGAGGGGGCTCGAGGACTCGAGGGCATCCTCTGGGAGCTGTCCGACTCGGACGGGAGCTGGCTCCGTGGCCTCGAGTACGGGTATGACCTGGCTCAGAAGGAACTGTCCACCGACATGCTGCCGCCGGTCGAGGAGGTCCACGATGCCGTCGTCGAGACCCTGCGTTCGAGCGTCCTCGGGGTGGTGGGGGCAGCGCCCGCAGGGGTGTCGGGTCTGCTGTCCGCCCTGTGGCGCCTGTCGGTCGACCTCGTCGCCTTCGCGGTCTCGCTGTATGTCGCCTTCACCCGTGGCCCCGAGCTGCTCGATGGGCTGCGCCATGTCGCTCCGCTGCGCGACCAGTACGTGTTGCGGCTCTACCAGGTGTTTCAGCAGCTCGCGATGAACATCGTCGTGGGCATGATCGGCACCGGCATCGCTCAAGGACTGGTCGCAGCCATCGGCTTCGCCCTGGCCGGGGTTCCTGCGGCAGCGGTGCTGGGTGCGGCCACTGCGGTCACGTCCATGGTTCCGGTGGTCGGGAGTCTGGTGGTGTGGGGGCCTGTGGTCGGGGGGCTCGTGGCGTCCGGCCACCCAGGTGCTGCCGTGTTCGTGGCGGTGTGGAGCGTGGCGGCCACGGCCTCGGCCGACAACGTGGTCAAGCCGTTCCTGCTCAAGAACCAGCTGCAAGTGAGTCCCCTGTGGATGATGCTGGCGCTGTTCGGAGGCCTGCTCACCATGGGGGTCAGGGGCCTCGTGTTCGGTCCGCTTCTGTTGGTGCTCTACCTGACGCTCTACACGATCTACCTCCGCGACTTCGTGGGGGTTCCCGGTCCGGACGGCACCTCCCCTTCGTGAGGGTGGTCGGGGTTGCCGAGGGGCTGCGGATGGGTGATTGCGCCACGTGACGAGTTTCCTCCTCGCTAGTGCCCTAGCCGCCGCCGTGCCGTCCCTCGATGCGCCCCATCGCACCGAGACGCGCAGTGGGGATGTGGCCGTGGTGGTGAGCCTGGAAGCGTACGCGTTCGTCTCCGATGTGCCTCATGCTCGGCACGACGGCACGGTGGCTGGCGACCTGTTCGTCTACACGCTGGGGGTGGCGCCGGAGCGGCTCATCCTGTTGCCCGCGGGCGGTCGCGAGCAGATCCAAGCCGCGGTCCAACAGGCCGGGCAGCAGGCCGGGCCGGGGGCCAGGGTGTGGTTCTACTTCGCGGGCCACGGCGCTGCGTCGCCGAGCACGGGCAAGCGGCTGCTGCTGGGCGACGACGTACGGGGCGACGCGGCCTCCTTCGATGCCCGCGGGGTGCCTGTCGAGGACATCGTGGCCTGGGCATCGGCCGCTGGTGCGGAGCCGGTGCTGCTCCTCGATACCTGCTACACGGGCACGGGCCGGGATGGTCTGGAGTTGCTCGAGGGGGCCCGGCTCGCGGTGCCCTCCTACGTCGCCGAGACCTCGACGGGGGTGGTCTGGACGGCTGCTGGGGCGGACCAGACCTCCGGTCCTCTGCCGGGGGTCGATCACGGAGCGTTCACCTACTTCGCGGTGGGGGCCCTCCGCGGGTGGGCCGATGGCGAGCTCGATGGGGTCCCCGATGGGCGGGTGGAGCTGGGTGAGGCTCAGGCTTTCGTGCGGCGGCAGCTGGCCGTGGCGCAGGTGCGGGGTCAGGTTCCCTCGGTCACCGGCGCCACCATCCGTCCCCTGAGCATGGGGAGCGAGCGGATGGACGAGCTGGCCTCGACGTCGCCTGCTTCGGTGATGGGGGTCTTGGCGCCGTTGCCCGCTCTGGCGGCCGTTCGCATGCCCCGGATCAAGCTTGGAGAAGGGGTGGAGCTGCGGACCAGCGGAACGTACGAGACCCGCTATGCCCCGGGGAAGGGGTGGTTGGTGGCAGGCGGGGTGCTCGCGAGCACGGGGGGGGCCATCGCGGCGGGAACCTGGGCGCGCCATCGCTTCGGAGAGCCCATGACCGACGAGCAGTTCGGCACGGTGCGGGCCACGAACATCGCCGCCGGCGGCGTGTTCCTCACGGGCCTGGGCTTTGCTGCGCTGGGCCTGCTGCCCTCGCCCAGTCGGCCCGTGGTTCCGGCGCCCCCGAGCGCCCCGGAGGCCCCATGACGTCGGTGCGCCTGTGCCTGTGCTTGCTTCTGGCGGGGTGTCTGCTCGGAGCCGAGGCTGGCGACTTTGGCTTCGAAGATGGCGAGGCTTGCGAGGAAGAGGAGCAGTGCTTGAAAGAGCTGACCTGCTCCTGGCTGGAGGGCGTCTGCCGTCCGAGCTGCCTCGACACCGAAGACTGCGACGACGACCGCGTGTGCATCATGACCAGCGAGGGCGAGATCCTGGAGGACTACTCCATCCATTGGGACGGCTGCATCCCTGAGGAAGACGTCCCCACCAGCCTTCCCGACGACGTCCGCGTGTCGATCCTCGACGACTCGGCGGATCGATGACCGTGCTGTGGCTGGCCTTGGCTCTCGCCGGCGACCCCTGCCGCCGGTTGGCCCCGGTGGTCGATGCTGAGGCGTCCCTCGGGGGGCCGACGTGGTCGGTGGAGCGTGGGGGCTTCCGTCTGGCTGTCCACGACGGAAAGCCGTACCTGACGCTGTACGTGGCGGAGCCAGGCGTCGGCCTGACGGTCGAGCGCTTCGAGGCTCCCGTGCGGGTGGCCTTCGATGACGGCACGGTGGTCGACCTGTTTCCCACGGAAGGCTCCGGGGTCTCTCGGAGCCTCGGGTACGTGAGCGGCGACGCCTATGTGCCGACGGCGACGCAGTTCGCGCTGCGCGCACCCCTGTCCTCCGAAGCGCTGAACGTGTTGGCGGGGGCACGCACACAGGAGGTGCGGTACCGCCTGGTGACCGAGGCGCGCCGAGTCGACGTGTCCAAGGTGTTCGCGGTGCAGCTCCAGCGGGCGGCGGCCTGTTTGGCCAACACCGGCTGGTAGCCATGAACCGACGCACGCCGTCCGGTTGGCTGCTCGGCGTTCGTCGGGGACCCGTGCGGTACGGCGCGCTGGCAGGACTGATGGTCCTGGGGGGTTGCTCCGGGTCCATGCCCGCTGAGCAGGCCCGTCGCGCGTGGCTCGTGGAGGCTTTGACCGACGACAACCGGCCCTGGCTGTCGCGGGACCTCGTGCCCCTGGCGACCAAGTACGACCGCATGGAGGACGACCCGTACGACTATCTTCGGGGCACGGCGGGGGTCTTCCTTCGGGACGTGGGTCGCTCGGGATCGATGCGGACCACGACCTCGTTCCTCACGGAGCCTTCCGCAGCTTCGGTGCTGCTGGCGGGGGACCCCCACCCCGAGAACTTCGGGAGCTTGTGGCCGGGCGGATCGGCGCCGGTGCTTCTCGAAGTGAACGACTTCGACGGGGCAGTCTACGGCCCGTACTTGATGGACGTTCGCCGGCTGAATCTGGGCCTCGCGTACCTGGCCGACGAGGGCGGCTGCCGGTGTGGGGACACTGTGGTGGCTGCGGCGTCCGAGGCCTACCTGCAGTCGATGCGGGACGGCGATGCCCGACCGGCGCTGGTCTCGGGCGACGAGGGGGCGGTCGCCCAGGGTCTGCTCGATGACGTCGTGACCGACGGTCTGGCAGCAAGCACACTGGCGGAAGCGACCGAGCTCGTGGCGACGGGGCGGCGGTTTCGCATCACGGATGCCTTGGATGACGCGGGGCGTGGCTTGCTGCGACTGTCGACCGAGGAACACGCCCAGCTCGACCGGCTGCTTGGCTCCTGGGGGGGCCGGCCCTCCGGATTTCGGGAGCTGTCTCGGGCCCGCCGCTTCGGCAGTGGCATCGCGTCCCTTCCGGCGATTCGCTACGTCGTGGCGTGGGACCGCGGCGACGACGGGCCCGAGGACGACGAAATGGTGTCGATCCGCGAGGTGGTGGACCCGCCGGCGGTGCCCGGCGTGCACGACGGCGCGCCGGCCTACTGGGCGAGTGGGGCAGAGCGCATCGAAGACACCGCGCGCACGATGTGGTCCCGCCCCGATGCTGACCCCCACTACGACGGGCTCCAGGATGGTGTGATGACCTTCAAGGTCCAGTCCTGGACGGCGTGGCACGACAGCTTCGACCACGCCAGGATCGTGCGCCGGCTGCAGGAGGGCCGCTACGGTCCCAACGATCTGGTGGCCCTCGGAGCTCGGCTGGGGGAAGCCTTGGGTCGGGTCCACCGGAGCGGCAGCACGGCGAATGGCGGACTCGCGTCGGAGGCTGTGCTCCTCGACGTCGGCGGTCGTGGGCCAGAATTCGTGACGGAGCAGGTAGCGCAGGCGGGGGTGGACCTCGTACGCTTGCGACGTGATCATCGATTGTTCGTGTCGGCTCGGCTAGAGCTGGGGCCGTGGTTGGGTGCCGACCAGTTGGAGGTCAAGTGATCCCGTCGTCCCTCGTGGCCGCCTGTGTGGCCGTTCCTGTCGTCACTGCGCTGGACCCTCAACTGGACACCCGCGAGGACTACGAGACCACCTCGGCGACCTGCGTGTACGGCGACCTCGACGTGGGGACGCGCTACGCCGCGCTGTTCCCCGACACGGGACTGTCGCGTGGCTTCGAGCTGGCTCGCCTTCGTGGCGAGGTGGGGGCACGCTTTGGTGGGCTGAGCGTGCGTGCGTCGGTTCTCCCAGCCCGCTCTGGTGGAGCCGACGGCTACGTGGGGATCGCAGGTGAGGCCGTCGTGCCCATCTGGCAGGTCTTGGAGGCTCGCTACGACGTGCCTCGCTACGGGCTGGCCTTCGCCGGCGGCATGGTCGACCACATCGGCCTCATGCCGATCCAGGGGGCGTGGGGGCAGGTTGCCGTGGCCCGTCCGATGCTCACCGATCAAGGCTTCGAGAACCGTTCGGACCTCGGAGGATGGGCATCGTGGACGGCGCCCGACAGCTGGGTCACCGCGACGGTGTCGCTGACGTCGGGGGAGGGCTCGAACCGGCGCGAGCGCAACGATGGCGTGGACACCACGGCCACCTTGAGGGTGCGCCCCATCGATGGCCTGACCGTGATGGCGTGGGGTCGAGAGGGCAGTGATGGCTTGCTTCAGGCCCGAGACCATCGGGTGGGCGGGGCTGCTTGGTACCAGCATCCGTGGGTCGTGGTGGGCGCCGACGGCATGCGGGGGTGGGGGCTCGGCGGCGATGGCCTCCAGGAGCCCGCTGGGATCAGCGCCTGGGCCCGAACCGGCACTCGGTCGCCGGTGGTGGGGTGGGCTCGTGTGGACCGGGTCACCAACCAGCTCGGGGTGGAGGGGGCGGGGGGCACCGTGTCCCGGCTCGTGGCAGGACCGAAGCTGCCCCCAGCTACGGGTGGACTCGGCTACCTCGTCGTGGGCTGGGAGGGCCGCTCCCTCGGAGAGGCGGCTGCACCCGTGGCCGGGGGCGCCGCGACGTCGGGCACCAACACACTGTTCGTGCAGCTCGGTGGCCGACTCCACGGTGGGGTGTGGCTGCGGACCGATGGGGGGACGACGCCGTGAGCGCGATGCGTCTCGGTGGCTTGTGGCTGTGTGTGGGGTGCAGCGGCGCGATGCTCGCCCCCGATCAGGCACTGGTGGACGCCGACGGCGATGGGTGGGCCCCAGCGGATGGCGATTGCGACGACGGGTCGGTCGAGATCTTTCCGCTGGCGGTGGAGGTGCCCAACGATGGCATCGACCAAGACTGTGACGGCTTCGACGCTGAGGCACAGCCTCTCTCGGCCCTCGAGCCCGGGGACTTGTGGATCACCGAGTTTCTGTCCGATCCGCTGGCGAACGTTGGTGGAGATGGCGAGTGGGTGGAGCTGCACAACCCCATGTCGGATGCGGTGGAACTGCAGGGGCTGGTGCTCCACGACGGCCAGCGCGACGAGGTCTTCGTGTCGGAGTCCTATGTGTTGGAGGCTGGGGGCTACGTGGTGCTGGGGGCGTGGGCCGATCCGCTCCGCAACGGGGGCGTCGAGGTCGATTGGATGTGGACGGACTTCGGGCTCTCCAACGACACAGACTCCATCGTGATCGAGGCCTACGGTGTGGTCTTGGACTCGGTCACCTACGACGCACTCGGCCCGTTGGGTGAGGGGCTCAGTGCCAGCCGCGACCCCGATGGGGACGGCGTGTGGTCTGACGGCTGGTGTTTCGGAGAGGGCGCGTACGGTCCGGGCGGAGAAGGCAGCCCCGGGGAGGCCAACCCTCCGTGCCCGCTTCCGTTCACGGGCCTCAGGGCGGCAGAGCTCGAGGGCGACGAACTCGTCATCACGGAGATCATGCAGGCCCCGCTGGCCGTGGATGGCGACTTCGGCGAGTGGATCGAGGTCCACAACCGGTCCGAGCTCGACGTGGACCTCCAGGGCTTGTCGCTGCTGGACGGCAGCGGGGATGGCGTGGACATCGAGGTGTCGGTGGTGGTGCCCGCGGGGGGCTATGCGGTGCTCGCCGCCTCGGCCGACCCCGCGCGAAACGGTGGCTTGGTCGACGTCTCCTGGGCCTGGACCTGGGACTACCGCCTGCGAAACTCAGGACAGGATGTTCGGCTCGTCTACGGCACCGTGGAGCTCGATGTGGTGGCGTACGACAACGGAGCGACCTTTCCTGACCCCGAGGGCGCATCGATGTCTCTGGCTCCGTCGGCGACCGATGTCGATGACAACGACGACGGCGCCCGTTGGTGCGAGGGCGTCACGTCGTACGGTGATGGCGACCTGGGCACGCCCGGCGAGGCAAACCCGCCGTGCTGACGCTCACTCGAAGGTGACGCTGCCGTAGGTCCGCAGGCTGTCGCGGCCAGGGGCCAATCCCTCGAGGCGCACGGTGGCCTTGGCCTTGCCGAGGTCGGCGTTCTCGACGGTGGGCACGGCGAACGCGGCCGCCTCCTCGAGTTCCGACAGCACCATGCTCTCCGCGAGCCACGTGACAGGGTCGGCGAACGCTGCGCCGGGGCTCGACTTCACCACGTCGGCCTTCGTGACCTTCAGCTCCAGCTTCCGGTTCTTCACGGTGGCATCGATGTCCACGTCGAGGTCACGCCACCAGCCGCTGCCTTCGATGCGCCAGATCCGCAGGTCGAGGTCGAGGTTGCCTCCCTTGGCGACGGACAGTCCGCGAAGTTCCCCGATCAGGCCGAGGTCCTGGGGGCCGGCGGCAAAGGACTCTCGGTTGATGATGCGGACCAGCGAAGGCTCGGCCACATCGAGGGTCCAGTCCCCCAGCTGCCGGCCCGGCACGACGGAGGCCTCGGTGCCGGCCTCTGTCAGCATCTCCAACAACGCACCCTTGCCTTGGGGCTTGATGCGCAGCGCTCTCAGGGGAAGCGCGCCCGTGCCTGGGCGCAGGATGTCGAAGGGCTCGACGTCCTTGGTGGCTTGGTCGTGCACTAGGTCGGTCAGGCGCGGCTCGATGGCGTCGGAGAGGGCCCTGGGGAGGCCCTCCATCTCCACGCGAACCTTGCGTACGCCGTGGACCGAGGCCGACACCGGGAAGCCCTTTGCCTTGCTGCCGACGTCGAGTTCGATGTCGAGGATCGCAGTGATCGTGGTGGGGATGCGTCCCTTGCCGAGCAGCTTGGCGTTGTACTTGATCGGCCCCTTCACGACGACGTCCGCAGCGAAGCACGTCGTGCACTTGTCGGAGGCGTCCAGCTTCACTGAGTCCAGCGAGAGCTTGGGCGTGAGGGTGACCCCGGGGGCGTCCACCGTCCAATCTGCTGGGTCGAGCTGCTCCACCCCCGCCTTCACCAGGCGCTCCACGACGTCGGGAGAGAGCTGAAGTACGGCGTCGGGGCTCCAGCCCTTGGGGGCGGGACCAACGGGTGCGAGGGCCGCACTGCGGGCTGCGTTGTAGTCCTTCAGCAGATCAGCAGACGGGCCGCCTCCGCACGCGAGGGTGGCGAGGGCGCAGGCCGAGAAGGCGGTGGCGGTCGAGGCGGTGACAAGCTTGGGTCGTGGCATGCCGCATCTTGTCGGGCTCGTCGGCACCGCGCAACGTCATCGTGGTGATGATTTCGGGACCCTCGCACGTAGCAGGGGGCACTGGATGGAGGCCGGATGCTTGACGAAGGACCCCCCTCGGGGGCGATGGACGGGTCTGCGCGGCGTTTGACACGTGCTGCGCGGCGACGACCCCAAGGGCGAGACACGGTGCTTCTGGTGCTGCTCATGTTGTTGAACTTGGGCAGCGCCTACACAACCCTGTTGGGCGGACGGCAGGTGCTGCCCTGGCCTATGAGCGATGTGTTGGGCGTGACGGTGCAGGCGATGCTGTTCCTCACGCTGGCGGGCTTCGCCGTGAAGCATGCCCCGATACGGCGCTGGCTCGTGGTGGCCGTGTTCTCGGCGGCGAGCATCTACACCAGCTTCTTTGCCTACTACGCGCAGCTCGCGGGGGAGTCGAACGCAGCCAGCGACCTGGACCGTGCCCATCAGGCCCATGCGGTGTTCGTCGACGCCCTCTGGCAGCCGGCGCAGACCGAGGTGGCGCGGGTGGCTCACCGCGCGGAGGAACTCCAGGAGCTTGCTGAGCGGGAGGCGTCGTCGGGGGTGACCACGGGGCAGGTGGGCTTCGGACCCATCGCCCGCAAGTATGCGGAGGAGGCGCGGGAGCAGGAGGCGGCCGCCGCGCGGCTGAAGGTGGACCTCGAGCGCCTCGCGCCGCGCTTCGAGACCCCGATCGAGGGGATGACGGCCGCGGCGATCTACGCGACGGACCTGGCGGCATGGCAGGCCGCGCCGACGGACTGGAAGACCGAGGTGCCCGCGCCAGAGCGTGGCGCGTACAAGGACCTCGAGCAGGAGGTACAGCTGCTGACCCCCTACTGGAAGGTGGCGAAGGGGGAGCTTCCTGCGGTGGCTGCGTTGCTCCTGGCCATGCTGGTCGACGGTCTGGCGGTGATTCTCGGCAGCGCCATTCACTCCGGGGGCCGGCCGATGGTGGACCGGGTCAGCGAGGCTGCGGCCGAGGCGATCGGCTCGGTGCGGGTGGGGCAAGAGCGGGTGCGGCAGGCATGGCTCTCCGACCCTCGTATGCCCGTGGCCGACGGGGCCCTGGACGACGCCCTACGGGTGGTGGTGCTCCGCATCGCTGGTCGCGGTTCGTCGTTCCTCGGGGCCGTCTACCAGGCGATCGACCCCGAAACGGGCGCGGTGGACTTCGCCGCGCTGCAGCGGGCGGACGACGCGTCCTGGAGGCTCGCCTCACGGATGCTGCTGGACCGACTGCGCTCGCCGAAGTTGGGCTGGGTCACGGTGTCGGATGGCTACTGGCGCATCCCTCCGGAGCGCTACCCGACGGTGGCGGCCTGGCTGGCTGAGCACCTGCGTCGGGAGGCGGAGGCCGAGGAGCTGGAGCGAGCCGACCACGTCCAGGTGGCGGAACGCACCCTGGAGCTGGTGCTGCCGGCGGCCTAGCCCTACGCCCAGGCGATGCGGGCCAGCACGGGTCGATGGTCGGACAGATCCAGGGACAGGACCTGTTGCTCAGTGAGCTGCAGTTCGCTGGACACCAGGATGGCGTCGAGACGCTTTCCGAGCTTCGGGAAGGTGACTGCGCCGTCGTCGTCCGCGTGCAGGCCGGCCTGCGCCCGGAACGCGGTGACAGCAGGCCCCGTGGGCTCGTCGTTGAAGTCCCCCATGACGACGACGGGCGCCCGACGGGTGGCCAGGTGGGACGCGAGGTCCTCGAGTTGGGCCTTCCGGACCCCTGCCCGAGCGAAGTCCAGGTGCACACTGACGACGTCGAGCGCGCGACCGTCGAGCACGAGGCGGGCTGTCACGAAGCCCTTTCGCGGTGTGGGTGCGCTCGAGCCGAACCGGCCCACGTGGGGCTCGGACAGCGGCTCTCTGGCGAGCAGCGCAGTGCCGTACCGCAGACCGGCCCACTGGACGTGGTGGCCGTGGACGCCATGGGCGAAGTCTCCGTGGGTGGCGACAGCGTGGGCGTGGTCGAAGCGGCCGCTCCACCAGGAAGACCCGTCCAGCTCCTGCAGCGCGGCCACGGTGACGTCGTGCTGGGCGAGGGTCGCGCCGATGTCGGCGAGGGTCTGGCGGCGGGCCCGAGCGAACAGGCGTCGTGGATCGGGCCCGGTGCCGCGGCCGTGGGCGCAGTTCCAGGTGGCGACGGTCATCGGCATGGCAGCTCCCGCGGTGTCGACCTGGCGTATCGCGACGACGGGCGGGCTTCGGCAGGAGGACCTAGCGTTCACCTAGGTTTCAACCCGGTCGTTGTGGGCGCGCGCTGCTGAGCGGACGGGTGTCGGCGGGTGACGGACGTCCGTCGCTGTGGACGGTCACTGGCGGGGCCGACCCCCGTCGAACGTCGGAAATGGGTGGGCACGGTGCCTGCATTGGTGTTTGGCATCGACGGACGGCGCAACGCCGGCCGGTCGAACAACCCGCGCCAAGCGCACAGGACAGTGAGCCCACCATGAACCGCATCGCCGCCATCGCCGCCCTCCTCTCCCTCTCCGCCTGCGAGCTCCTCGACGGGCTCAGCGACGACGCGACGGGAGACGCCACCGAGACCACCGGCACCAGCTCGGAGGTCAGCGACGGCACCGATGGCCCCCCTGCCGGCACCGACGGTCCTGGCACCGATGACCCCGGCACCGACGAGCCGGCGCGGCGCACCGGCTGGACCGAGCGCAACCACACTTGCTACGGCGACGGCGTCGATGTGATGTTCATCGACGACGACGAGCAGACGATGTTCATCGGCTGCGGCTCCAATGCCGACGGCTACGGTCTGGCCTACACCCCCGACCGCGGCGAGACCTGGCCGGACTACGACACGGAACCCCGCGGCGCCCTCGGCAGCCGGGTCACCGCCATCGACCGCAGTGCCGACGGCCTGCTCTACGTCGCCGGGCAGAACCTCAACGGAAACGACGAAGTCGTCACCGTCGATACGTCCGTCAGCCCCTGGGAGGTGGGTACCGAGTTCGAGGCGGGCTCCTCCATCAGCGAGGTGCAGTTCGCTGGCAGCTTCGCCGTCAACAGCCAAGGCATGGCGGTGGTCGAGGCCCTCAACGGCACGCAGATCGCCGTGCGTTGGAGCGAGAACGGTTCCTGGCAGGACGCGGCGGGCTGGGCGGGCGGCCTGTCCTACCAGATGCAGGACATGCAGGTGCACAACGACGCGTTCTATGCGACGGGCGCCACCATGAACGACGCCCCCATGTTGTTCCTGCCGCCTCGCAACGGACATGTCGAAGCCGAGGGCTTCAACATGGTGGTCGTGGAGCTCGACTCGTTCGCGCAGGAGATGCGCAACCTCGACGTCGACGCCGACGGCAACATCGTCGTGGGCGGCATCGACCACGGACTGGCCAGCGGCGTCATCTACGTGAGCAACGACGACCCTCGCGACGCCTACGACTACACCCAGGTGTGGGTGGAAGACATCCTCTCCGGTCCCACCTGGATCGACGGGGTCTGTCGCGATGGCGACCTGGTGGCCGCGGTGGGTCGCTTCTCCAACAACAACGACCCCATCGCTCTGCTCTCTGAGGACGGCGGAGACACGTGGCGCGACCTCACGATGGAGTTCAACCAGTCTGGCATCCCGTCGCTGTACCGGTGTGAGTTCCTCGATGGCGGCGACACCATCGCGGTGGCCGGCGCGAGCGGTTTCCTGGGCTTCTACGCCCGCTGAACCCGGAACACGCTGGGTCTGCCCGCTGGGGAGCGGGGCGGGCCTGGTCGGCGGACCTCCGCCGGATCGCCCGGTCGAGCCTCGCGCTCGGCCGGGCGGTCGTGATCTGAGGGTCGAGTTTGTATCGGCACGGCCCGACACATCGCGCCGACGGTGGAAGAAAGGGAGGCTGGGACTGGGTTCCTGATTGATACAAGTGGCGTCGATACAGGCTGATGCGGGTGCGGTCCAGGGCCGCTGCCTACCTGTCCTCCATCAACGAACACGGGCCTCGTGGCCCACCCGATGGAAGGAGATTCCCATGACCCGCATCAGCCTCTTGCTCGCCGTCGCCGCCCTCACCGCTTGCCAGACCACGTACATCAGCCCTGACGCGGTGGTGACGGGCGAGGAAATGGCCCGTGGCCTCGAGGGCGAGGAGCTCAAGCGTGCCATGGCGGAGGAGGATGGCGACGTGCTCGCCGCTGGTTCCACGGGCTTCCGTTCGGCCTGTGACGCCGACCTCTGCGCTAGCGATATCGGCTACCTCGACGTCTACGTCTCCGAGGTGATGGCCGACCCCACGGACTGCACCGACGCCACGGGCGAGTGGGTCGAGGTCTACAACCGCACGGATCTCTCGGTGGACCTGAACGGTGCCACCCTCGAGGACGGCTCGTCGGGTGCCACGGTGACGCTGTCGAACATGGCGGTCATCCCTGCTCGCTCCTACGCCGTCATCGGCAAGGGCTCCTCGTCCTGTGGGGTCGACGTGGACGGGACCTTCTCCTCCTCCATCGCCCTGAACAACAGCGGCGACAACCTCAACCTCCGTCGCCCTGACGGCGCCCTCATCGACAACGCGCTGTCCTGGCCGGCCGTCGACGCCGGCGTCGCCTTCGAGACCTCCCCGGAAGATGGCTGGCGCTGGCTCGCTGCGACCGACGCCCACGGCGACAGTGAGCTCGCCTCCCCCGGCTTTGGCCCGGCCGACGAGGGCTACGTGCGGCCGCTGGCCCAGGTCGCCCCTGGCTTCTTGCGCATCACCGAGGTCATGGCGGACCCCACCTGTTCCTGGGACCGATGTGAGTGGGTCGAGCTGTACAACCGGTCGGGCTGGCCGGTGGACCTCGGCGGCCTCTCGATGGTCGACGCGGGGGGCAACGAGGCCTACTTCGATGGCGTCGTGGGACCGTACGAGCACATCGTGGTCGGTCGTGGAGACGCCGATGACTGGACGGACAGCGCCTTCGACGTGCACTCCACGTATGGCAACCTAGGCCTGAACAACGCCGGCGAGCAGCTGTTCCTCCTCGACGGCGACCGCGAACTGTGGGCCACGCCCATGTTCCCCACCTTCGTGCCGGGCGCGAGCATGACCTACATCGGGTACTCCACCGGCGAAGACCTCGCAGACTGGGCCGTCTCGACGACTCCGATTCCCGGTACTGACGACCTCGGCTCCCCGGGTGCCTGGTAGACCTGACCAGACCTCGCTCTGGTGGCTGTGGTGACACCGTCTTGACACCGCGGAGCCTTCGGGTTCCGCGGTCGTGCTCAGGGCGGCGTTTTGCCGGGGGTTTCCTGGTCTTTCTGCAGAGGATCGGCGATTTCGTTGGTCGGTTTTTGGCACCCCTCTGGTACCCTCACACAGCCTTGCAGGGCGGGAGGGTGTGATGGTCCAGGGATTCATGGGATGGCAGAGGTGGGCGCTGGTCGCTGCGGCGATGGCGTTCAGTCCGTCGGTTGCGTTCGCGGTGTGTGGCGATGGGACGCCGCAGTTTCCCGAAGAGTGTGATGACGGCAACACCATCACCGAGGACTGTGCGTACGGGCAGGAGTCCTGTGTGGTCTGTGCGTCGGACTGCACCCAACAGGTGGGCGTCACTTCCTACTGCGGGGACTCGGGCATCGACGCGGTCAACGGCGAGACCTGCGACGACGGCAACCGCGTCACCGAGGTCTGCGCCTACGGTGATCCGTCCTGCCAAGTGTGCAATGCCATCTGCCAGGAGGTCGCGGGCCAGACCTTCGAGTGTGGCGACGGCGACATCGATCTGGTGTTCGGCGAGACCTGCGACGACGGCAACACCGTCACCGAGGTCTGCGACTACGGCGACACGAGCTGCTCGGTCTGCGACGACACCTGCGCCGACGTCAGCGGGGCCACGTCGTTCTGTGGCGACAGCACCACCGATGCGAGCAACGGGGAGACCTGCGACGACGGCAACGCCGTCACGGAAGACTGTGCCTACGGCGACACGAGCTGCACCGTGTGCGACTCCGGCTGCGTGGATGCCCCGGGGGCGACGTCGTACTGCGGTGACAACACCACCGATGGGGACAACGGAGAGACCTGCGACGACGGCAACACGGTCACCGAGGACTGTGCCTACGGCGACACGAGCTGCACCGTGTGCGATGCGTCGTGCGTCGACGTGTCGGGCGCCACGTCCTTCTGCGGCGACAACACCACCGATGGGGCCAACGGCGAGACGTGTGACGATGGCAACACCACCACGGAAGAGTGCGACTACGGCGACACGTCCTGCACGGTGTGCGATGCCAGCTGCGACCTCGTGCCTGGCGAGACCGACTTCTGCGGCGACGGGAACCAGGACCCGACCGAGGCCTGCGACGACGGCAACACGGTCACCGAGGACTGTGCGTACGGCGATGACAGCTGCACGGTGTGTTCGGCGACCTGCGACCTGGTGCCCGGTGCCACCTCCGAGTGTGGCGACGGGACCTTCGATCCGGTGAACGAGGCCTGCGACGACGGCAACACCACCACCGAGGAGTGCCTCTACGGCGAGGCCAGCTGCACCGTGTGCGACGCGAGCTGCGACCTGGTGCCGGGTGAGACCGACGTCTGCGGTGACGGTGTGCCCGACCCCGGCGAGGCGTGCGACGACGGCAACACGGTGACCGAGGATTGCCCGTTCGGCGTCACGGCGTGCATCGTGTGCGCGGCGGACTGCACCGAGCGTCCGGGCGACGTGTCCCTCTGTGGCGACGGGGCCATCGATCCGGCCAACGAGACCTGCGATGACGGCAACGCGGTCACCGAGGAGTGCGACTACGGCGATACCTCCTGTACGGTCTGCGACGGGACCTGCAACGACGCCGCGGGCGAGACCGACTTCTGCGGCGACGGCGAGCAGGACCCGGTCGAGGGCTGCGACGACGGCAACACGGTGACCGAGGACTGTGCGTACGGCGACGCGAGCTGCACGGTGTGCGCGGCGGACTGCACTGAGCAGCCGGGTGCGACGTCGGTGTGTGGTGACGGCGCGACCGACCCCTCGAACGAGACCTGCGACGACGGCAACACGACCACCGAGGAGTGCGACTACGGCGACGCGAGCTGCACGGTCTGCAACGACAGCTGCCAGTCCGTGGCCGGCGAGACGGACTTCTGCGGCGATGGCGTGCAGGACCCGACCGAGGGCTGCGACGACGGCAACACCGTCACCGAAGACTGCGACTACGGCGACCCGAGCTGCACGGTGTGCGCGGCGGACTGCACCGAGCAGCCCGGCGCCACGTCCGAGTGTGGCGACGGGGCGTTCGACCCGGCCAACGAAGACTGTGACGACGGCAACACCACCACCGAGCAGTGCGACTACGGGGACACGAGCTGCATCGTCTGCAACGCCAGCTGCCGCTCGGTCGCTGGCCAGACCGACTACTGCGGCGACGGCGAGCGCGATGCCTCCGACGGCGAGGCCTGCGACGACGGCAACACCGTCACTGAAGACTGCGCCTACGGCGACACGAGCTGCACCGTCTGTGCGGCGGACTGCAGCGAGCAGCCTGGTGCGGTCTCTGTGTGCGGCGACGGGACCACGGACCCGGCCAACGAGACCTGCGACGACAGCAACACCGTCACCGAGGAGTGCGCCTACGGCGAGACGAGCTGCACGGTGTGCGACGCCAGCTGCGACGAAGTGCCAGGCGAAACCGACTACTGCGGCGACGGAAGCCAGGACCCGACCGAGGGCTGCGACGACGGCAACACGGTCACCGAGGACTGCGCCTACGGCGAGGCCAGCTGCACCGTGTGCGATTCGGGCTGCGACGAGATCAGTGGCGCCACGTCGGAGTGCGGCGACGGCGACGTCGACACCGCCAACGGCGAGCAGTGCGACGACAGCAACACGGTCACCGAAGAATGCTTGTACGGCGAGACCAGCTGCACGGTGTGCTCGAGCACCTGCGGCGACGCCGCCGGGGCCACGTCCTACTGTGGCGACAACACGGTGGATGGCGCGGACGGCGAGCAGTGCGACGATGGGAACAACACCACCGAGGCGTGCGCCTATGGCGACACGAGCTGCACGGTATGCGACAGCACCTGCAGCGACGTCGACGGGGCCACGTCCTACTGCGGCGACGGCTTGGTCGACGGCGTGAACGGCGAGACCTGCGACGATGGAGGCTTGGGCGGCTGTGCGTCGGACTGCACCGACCTGCTGGACACGGGAGCCACGGGCGACACCGGACGTGACTCCGGCCGCACCACCGGGCAGACCGGGCAGACCGGGGACACCGGAACGCCGGCGGACACGGACACCGACACCGACACCGACACCGACACCGACACGGACACCGATACCGACACCGCGTCGACCGGCCACACGGGTGTGGTCGCGGACACGGACACGGACACGGACACGGACACCGACACCGACACGGACACGGACACCGACACCGCGTCGACCGGCGACACGGCTGGGGATGCGGACACCGACACCGACACGGATACCGACACGGACACGGACACGGACACGGACACCAGCGACACCAGCGGTCGGGACACCGGCAGCACGACGACGGGCGAGACCGGCGACCCGGGCACGCCGACGGAGACCGGTCCCACCGGTGGAACCGGCGACCCCGGCACCGACGCCGACGCGGACACCGACAGCGACACCGATTCGGACACCGACAGCGACACGGACACCGACAGCGACGCGGACACCGACGCCGACGCCGACGCGGACACCGACACCGACACGACCTCGACGGATGGCCTCGCCACACCGGACGCAGGGGACCCCAAGGAGGGTGGCTGCAACTGCACCACCGCCGCGTCGGGCGGTGGGCTCTCGGGCCTGTGGCTGGTGCTGGGCGTGCTCGGGATGGCGGGTCGCCGCCGGAGCGCGTGACCTGACCTGTTGGGTCGGCGCTTCGAGCGCCGGCCCCGGGTGTCAGAGGGTGCGGATGCCGTCGTCGTGAAGGCTGACGCGTCGGTCCTTGTACAGGCGTCCGACGGCCTTCTTGAACTGCTTCTTGGACAGGCCGAGCAGACGCCGAATGTCGTCGGCGGGGGAGCGATCGTTGAGGGCAAGGAAGCCTTCACCGCGCTCCAGGGCCTCGAGCACGATCTGCGTGGCGTGCTTGGTGCCCGCTCGCCCGACGGGAACGAGCGAGAGGTCGAGCTTGTCGTTGTCGCGGATGCGCTCGACGTAGCCGGTCATCGTGTCGCCGGCGCGGAACCGGCCGTGGATCTTGTCCTGGTAGAGGATGCCCGACCACCGGCTGTCGACCGCGCACAACACCCCGAAGTCGTTGTGGCCGTAGACGATGAGCTGAACCTCCTGACCGAGCTGGAGCTCGTCGGTCGGGGCGGTGAGGATGTCGACCAGCTTGGTCCAGCCGACGGGCCGCTCGATGTTGTCGAGGGTGATGTACACCAGGGCCTTGGCGCCGGGCGTCAGCCGGCCATGCTGGTGCTTCCATGGAATGAACAGGTCCTTGGCCAGGCCCCAGTCGGCGAACACCCCATGGTCGTTCTGGTCGACGATGGAGAGCATCACAAGGTCGCCCACCTGCCCTAGGGGCTCCCGCAAGGTCGCCGTGAGCACGTCCTCGGAGTCGGTGGTGACGAAGACCCGCAGGTGCTGCCCCTTCTTGAGCCCGGGAGGGGCCTCGTAGGAAGGCAGGATGACGTGGGCCTTGCGGTCGCCCAGCAACACGCCCGTGGGGCCGACGGTCCATACAGGCAGGGAGTGGAATTTTCCGATGTTCATGCTGTCGCATAGCGCGTCCTGCGGTCTGGCGTCCATGGCAGGGCATTCCCAGGCTGGCAGGGAAGCGCTCGGTCCTGTCGGCCCGCCGCTGTCCTGGTGGGTGGCGTCGCGCTCCCTCGATACAGACGGGGCCACGCTGGAGCACGCGGTGAGCTACCGGACCCTTGCCGAGCCCTACCGCTTCGCGGACGACCCCATCAAAGGCAGCCGCTTCGTGGCGTGGGCCGCACCCATCGCGGACGCGGGTACGTTCGACGGGTTGCTGGCCGATGCCCGCAAGGAGTGGCCCGATGCGTCTCACCACTGCTGGGCCTGGCGGTTGAGGGATGGCAGCCACCGCAGCGGCGACGACGGCGAGCCGGGGGGAAGCGCAGGCCGTCCCATCCTGGCTCAGATCGAGGGGCACGACGTCGTCGACGTAGGCATCGTCGTGGCACGGTGGTTCGGGGGCACCAAGCTCGGGGTCGGTGGGTTGATGCGCGCGTACGGGGGGTGTGCGGGGCGTGCGCTGGACCGTGCCGAGGTGGTCGTGGTGGTGCCGACCGTCCGCCTCACCGTGGAGCACGACTACGACGACACGGGCGCAGTACAGGGGGTCGTGGCCTCAGCGGGGTTGACCGTGATCGACATCGCCTACGACCGGCGGGTGATCGTCACCTTGGAGGTGCCGGAGCCCGACGCGGAGGCGCTGTCGGCCAGGCTCGTGGACCGGACCCGCGGGCGTGCCGACGTGCAGGACGCCTGACCCGGATGGTCAGGCCACCTGGCGGGCGCGATGTCCGCGCAGGCGGTCGTGGGCCGCGTCCTCGGTCTCCTGGGTCGGCTGGGGCGTGGCCATCTGGGGAGCGAACGCGCGAGCGGTGTCGGCGTCCAGGAGGACACCCAGACCGAGGAGGCCCAGGGGCAGGCCGAAGGGCAGGTCACCCAGCACCATCACCGAGAGCACCACGGCGACGTAGCGAGCCCACGGTCGACGGGCGTGCAGCCCCACGCCCACATGCCGGTACAGGGCGCCGAGGAGGCCCCCGCCCACCAGGGCGAAGACCAGGGGGATCAACAGAGTCATGGCGGGCAGCAGCCCCTCCACGACCCCGATGCCAGCCGCCATGGTCGTCATGAGCACCGCCACCAAGCCAGTCACGAACCACACGAAGGCACCGTAGAATCGAAAGGCCTCGGCGAGAACGGGGATGTGGCGACGCATGAACGACCTCCGTGGTGGTTGTGCTTCCTCTACGGGCGTGTTCGACCGGCATTCCCACCCGTTCGCGAAAGAATCGGGAGCGCGGCGGCCCGCCTCGACGGCCGTGAGGGAGCGGGGCATGAGGGTGCCACCGACCTGTCACCCAGTCGTCGCGGACGGATGCGTGCGCTAGGGGCAGACTGAGTCACGGAGGGCATGCCATGCGCATCTTGATTGCTGTCGATCTCACGGACAACGACGCCGAGGACTATGCGGGGCGCGCAGCCCGCTGGGCTGCGGGAATGGGGGGGGTGGTCGATCTGATGTTCGTCGACGAAGCCGCCGACCAGAACCCTTGGATCGGGGACGGCCAGCTGCGCTCGATGATGAGCACTCACTACGACACCTGGCACCAAGGGGTACGGGACCGCCTGAGTCGGCTGCTCGTCGAGGTCGTGCCCGAAGACGTCCGGGGCGAGGCCCACGTGGTGCGGGGGCGTCCGGCCTCCGTGCTCCTCGAGCGCTCGGCCGACTACGACGCCCTCATCGTGGGCAACCGGGCCACCACGGGCCTGGCTCGTCTGGCCCACGGAGTGGTGGCGGAGCGGGTGATGCGCCAGGCGGCCAAGCCGGTGTTGGTGATCCCCCGCAGCTGAGCCGGTCAGGGGTCCGTCTCTCCCAGGCGCCGGACCTCCCACGCGGTGAAGCGCTCGTCGGTGGGGAACACGGAGAGCATCAGCCCCCATGCCGCGACGGCGGCCACGAGGGACACGGCGGGCAGGCCCGTGACGAAGCCGCCGACAAAGCCGAACAGGGCCACCGACTCGAAGCATGCGAACCGCATGATGAAGGAAGTCTGGGCCGGAGCGCTCCGCATCGTCGTCGGCACGCCCACCAGGCCGAAGGCGGCGCTGCTCGTGGCCATGGCCCCGACGGTCGCCAGGAGGTTGAGATCGAACGCGCCTTCGGGGGCCGTCACGAAGAGGACCACCTGAAAGACAGCGATGGAGATCATGAACGATGCCCAGATGATCTTGAGGATGCGCGCTTGTTCCATGGCTCAACATACACTTGGGAATGCCATCGCTGGTCGACCGTAGGGGGGGCATGTCGACCTTCGAACAACGACTGACCGAGGCCGCCCCTATGGCCCTCCGTGCGGCCCTCGGCTGGATGCGGGACGAGCAGGAAGCCCGAGAAATGGCCCAGGAGGCCCTCCTCAAGGCCCACCGGGCGCGCGATCGCTTCGATCCGTCGCTGCCGCTGGTCCCCTGGCTGCGACGGATCGTGCGCAACACGTGCTTCGACCGGCTGGCGCGGCGCAAGCATCGGGAGCGCTCGGGCCTCGATGACACCTTGGTGGCGGACCGGGCCCCCACGGTGCTCGACACCCTCGAACAGGAGGAGGCCATTCACCGCGTGCGCCTCGGGCTCGGGGGGGTGTCGGAGGCCCATCGAGAGATCCTGGTCCTGCGGCACTTCGAAGAGCTGTCCTACGACGAGATCGGCGAGGTCCTGGGGCTGGCCCAGGGCACCGTGATGTCGAGGCTGTACCGCGCCCGCAAGGCGCTCGTGCGGGCCCTGGCAGAGGAGGAGCGATGACGGAGGACCGGCTGGCTGAGCTGATGGTGAAGCAGGCCGACGGACTCGCGTCCGCGGCCGAGGAGGAGGAGCTGATGGACCACCTGGCGACCCACCCCGAAGAGCGGCAGGCCCTGGAGCTGGAGCTGGCCGCCCATGTGTCCCTCGGGCGCGTCACAGATGCCTGGGCCCAACGGCTCGTGGCGGACGCGCGCGAGGATGGCTGGATGGACAGCGTGTTCACCCGCACCGAGCGAGGCCTCGGGCTGGCGCTGGTGGTGGCGGGCACGGCCGTGCTGACCGGCTTTGGCTTGTGGGAGATCTTCCTGGATCCCGAGGCACCCCTCTGGGTGAAAGCCGGCACGGCCCTGCTCTTCGCGGGACTCGCGGTGCTCTCGGCCAGTGTCGTCCGGTGGAAGTGGCAACAGGGGCAGGACCCTTACGACGAGGTGATTCGATGAGCGACCGCGAAACCATGGATCTCGTGCGGCGCTCCGCCGATCTGGCTCACCGGCCGGAAGGACTGTTGATGTCCACCCTGATGACGCCGCCGGCGGGCTTCGAAGTGGCCGAGGTGCTCGGACTGGTGCGGGGGAACACCATCCGGGCTCGCCACCTCGGCCACGACATCGTCGCGGGGCTGAAGAACCTCTTCGGGGGCGAGCTGTCCGAGTACACCAAGCTGATGGCGGAGAGCCGTGAGCAGGCGTTGGACCGCATGCAGGCCGAGGCCGTCGCGCGAGGGGCCGACGCGGTGCTGGGTCTGCAGATGACCACGTCGATGGTGGTGCAGGGGGCGGCAGAGCTGCTGGTGTACGGAACAGCCGTGACGCTTCGCCAGGTGACCGAGTAGCGCGGAGGGTCACGGCGGGAAGCCACCGGCCGCTCTCGGCTGGCCCGGTGGGTCGAACCTGCGGTAGAAGGCCCCATGCTGACCTTCCTGATCGGCCTGGCCCTCGCCGGCGACTGCTCCCTTCGCGATGGTGCGTACCTGCTCACCGTCGAGCCCGGCGACGGCGTGCAGACGCTCTTCGGCCACACCGCGCTGTTGGTCTACGACGAACAACAGGCCGGCTACTCGCCGGTGTACGACTGGGGCCGGTTCGACTACGAGCCGTTCCCGTCGCTGGCCTGGGCCGTGCTCACGATGACCAAGGAGTACTACCTGGCGTCCAAGACGGTGGACGAGATGGTGGCCCGCTACGACCGCGAGGGGCGAGGGGTCGTCGCGCAACGCCTCGACCTCAGTGCGGAGGAGGCCGACGTCCTGTCCAAGGCGGTCGCAGAGGACCTCAACGGAGGGGGCCAGTTTCTGTACAACTGGTACGAGCCGAACTGCACGACCATGGTGCGGGACCACATCGACGGGGCGGTGGGGGGCGACCTGCGCGCCCAACTCCAGGACCCGGGGGCGAGTCCGGCGGGGGAAGTGTTGCGGCACGCGGGCCCCCACCTGCCGCTGTGGCTCGGCCTGCAATGGGGCAGCGGTCGGGTCGCACGGGCGCCGGTGTCGCGCTTCGATGCCACGTTCCTTCCCGAGCAGCTCCACGACGAGCTCGCCGGCGCCAGCCGTGGTGGTCGTCCCCTGGTCGAGGACACCTGCACCCTCGGCGCCGTGCCGTACCCAGGGGTGCCCAACGTGGGCCCCAGCCGGGTCGGATGGCTCGGCCTCGTCGGGCTCCTCTGGGCCCTCCTGCTGGCCGGCAGCCGGAGGGTCGGGGCCGCGGCCGCGGGAGCAGGGGCCGTCGGGACGGGCTTGGTGCTCGGAGCGTGGGGAAGCGCTGCGCTGCTCGTGGGCTCCCTCGGCACCTTCGCGCCGTTCTGGGGGCACCACAACTTGTTCCTGGCGTCTCCCCTCCACCTCCTCTTGCTCGTGGCGGGGGGGTGGCATCTCCGGCGTCCGGAGGCGACCGGCCCGATGGGAATGGTCGCCGTCTGCATCGCCTCAGGCCTGCTCGGGCTGGGCTGGTCTGCGCTCGGCGCCTTCGCGGACGGGAACCTGGGCCTCGCCTTGGCCACGCTGTTGCCCCTGTCGGGGCTTGCTTGGGCGGTGTCGCCGCGCCCTGAACCAGGGAGCTAGGGTCCCCCAGAGGCGCTCGGTGCCGAGGGCCGGAGTGGGCACGCTCACCGGGTGTGCAACAGGGTGCGTCAATAGACCACACCTGGCGTTGGACGGTCCATAATCTGAGTCGCTGAGCCATCTCGCCCGACCTCCTGTGGGCTTTCGCACGGCCCTCCGACGGGCGTGGAGCATCCGGCAGGTTCCCCCGTGGCGGAGGCCTGGGCACGGGTCTTGCTTCCCACCTGGGGGATGGGCCCGACGTTTCGCTCGGCCCCCCCAAGCCACGACCCAGGAGATCCCCCTCATGTCCAAGTACATTCTGGTCGCCCCTCTGCTCCTCGTTGCCATGTCGGCGTCTGCGGGGACGCAGCTGGAGGTCACGTCGGCCCCGTTCTCGCTCTCGGACGACCAGGGCCCCGATGTTGGCTACGGCGCCAAGACCAAGCTCAACCGCATGGACAGCGGCATGCTCGTCAACACCTTCGGCGATGGTGCCGGTCCCTACGTCTACGACGTCAAGAAGGACGTGGAGCGCCCTGCGCGGGACGTCTTCGTTCGTACCTGCGACAGCGCCACGGTCGACTGCGAGGACGACACCAACTGGTCCGCCCCACTGAACCTCTCGGGCACCGCACAGCTCAGCTCCATGTCCACCGAGTGGCAGGGCGAGGGCACGGGCGTGCGGCCGTACTACGGCGACTCCGAGAAGCCGAACATCTTCAAGCAGGGCTCCACGGTGGCCATCAGCTGGGTCGACCACTACTGCCCCGGCGGCGACCAGCGCAGCGTGACCTACCTCGAGCGCGACAATCGTGAGATCGCGTTCGCTTGCACGTACATCGCCTACTCCAACGACGAAGGCCAGAGCTGGAGCACCCCTCAGCAGCTCTCCGACGGCTACCGTGACGCCAAGCAGGAAGTGCATCGCGGCAGCACCAGCGCCTGGGTCGTCACCTGGCAGGAGGACCCGTCCGGCCTCGAGCTCGGGGAAGGGGATGGTCCTGGCGAAGGGGCGTCCGGTGCCAACACTTCCAACGGGACGGACATCTGGTACTCCTCCATCGCTCGGGCCGACCTGACCGCTGGTGGCAGCTTCAGTGCGCCGATGCGCCTCACCAACAACACCACGGGGGAGGAGCAGAAACAGGGCACCACCACGATGATCGAGAAGGGTCAGGCCGGTGCGGCCCGGGCCAACCTCGCCATCATGGGCCCGACCGTGCTCGTGGCCTACGAGGAGACCAAGGGCAGCGGCGGGACGGACGAAGGCAAGTACGTTCGCTACCACGCCTTCCCGTGGAACGCCCCGCCCACGTCGTGTGAGACCGACGGGGTCGACTGCTTGACCAATGAGCGCGGCGAGGAGCTTCCCGCGCTGGAAGACCCCGAGCGCGCGGGCTGCATCCTCTCCGACCCCAATGAGAACGCGCGCCGCGTGCGCTTCTTCGCCCAGGGAACCCCCGGGCCCAACACGGGTGTCAAGCTCCACATCTTCTGGAAGCAAGGCCTGTACGACACAGGTGGTCCTTCGGACATCATCGCGCGCTCGGGCTTCGTGACCGGCGGTGAGACGGGCCCGATGGCGGGCTTCGGCCTCGACGACTTCGACCCGCCCGTGGCGATTCCGTCCGCAGCGACGCTCGGTGACCCCTTGGATGGTTGCTACATCGCCGGCGACGACCTCGTAGGGGACGGTGCCCAGGGCAACGCCCAGGGTTGGAACCTGTCCGCCGACACCGAGATTGGCGGCGACCTGATGGCCATGTCCGACGACAACAGCTCCGAGGACGCCCGCGCCCACCGCGGCGCGATGAGCGGCGACTTCATCATCCTCGGCTACAGCTACACCCCGGACTGGGCCGTGGCCCGGTACACCGACCTCGAGAACTACGAGTTCTGGGTACGGACGTCCACCAACGGTGGCCAGACGTGGACGAACCCGAAGGACCTCACGGGCCCGACCAGCGCCATGCTTGCCTCTGAGCTAGGCCTCGGACCCGAGGGGGTCTTGGTGAAGGAGCCTCGCATCGTCAAGACGCCTGGCCATGGGCCCGAGTGCCCCACCGGCATCCCCGCCGACCCCACCACCACCAACCCCGAGCACTGCCGCGCTCCGAGCACCGTGCTGCTCGCTTGGGGCTACGAGACCAACGTGTACGAGCACCTGGGCGGCTCTGAGGAGCTCGACCTGTTCATCACCCGGACCACCAACAAGGGCGCGACGTACGAGCCGGTCACGCGCTTCGCGGGTCAGTTCGACATCGGAGAGGGCGAGTCGCAGCTCCAGATCACGCCGGACGGCAAGCAGGTGTTCGGCACCTGGTACCAGAACGATGCGGGGGTGAGCGATGCCATGTTCGTCGGGATGTACGAAGCCCTCTACCTTGAGGTCGGCGCTCCGGTTCCCGGTGTCGCGGGCACGCTGAACGAGTGGAACGTGTCGGACGGCACCCCTGGCGCCGATGTCATTGTCGCGGTCTCCGGCAACCTGGGCGCCACGCCGGTGCCTGGCTGCCCCGGCGTGACCCTCGGAATCGCCGGTCCCACGGCGGTCGCCAACGGCGTGGTCGACGCCTCCGGTGACGCGGTCCTCAGCCGCAACGTGCCCGCCGGGGTGTCGGGCCGTTCCGTCTACTTCCAGGCGGTGGAGACCTCGACCTGCCGGGTCAGCCCGCTCGTGCCCCACACGCTCTGACCGTCCCTACGACGAGCCGAGCCGGCGCCCGGGAGGGGATCACCCCTTCGGGGCGCCTCTGCGTCGGGGTCCTGCGGCGATGGCGTGACGAAGTGGATCGCATCGCGAGCTTGGCACGCCGGTTGCTTTAGAATGAGCAAAGGGGAGGAAGCCATGTCCCGTATCGACGCACTCGACGCACTCCGAAACGAGGTCCTCGAGACCATCGAAGGCCGCCGTGACTACCTGGAAGCCCTGACCGTGGCCCAGCCCGAAGGGGTTGGCAAGGCGGTGTGGCAGCGCCAAGTAGAGGCGCTGCTCTGCGACATGCACCTCGACGGCATCGATGTCCAGGTGGACGGCCCCCTCGACGGCGGCCCCTGGATCAAGGCAAAGCACCTGGGTCCGAGCTGGACCTGAGCAGCGAGGGGGGGGAAAACACCCATCGTGTTGGGTGAGATGCCCCCCCGCGCTGAGCAGCTCCAGTGTGGCCCGGGACGTCTCCTTCAGATCGCGCGCGAGCCCTGCCGTCCGCCCCAGCGGTCGAACGCGGAGGCGGCGTTGCGTGCGAGCAGGCGCAGCGACGGATCGACCGACACGTGGCCGCCGTCGATGTGGACGACGTCGGCGAGTTCGGTCTCTAGCTGAAAGAGGCTATCGGCGTAGGCCTCGGGGTCCACGTTCACGGAGAGGTTGCAGAGCAGGGCCTCGATGATGCGGGCCCGCAGCAGATCGTCGTCGGTGGACCGGTAGAAGCGCAGCACGTCGCGGCGTCCGGACCCGCGGAGCCAACGGCCCAGGTGGGCCTCCTGCTGTAGGAACAAACCATTCACGGCGCTGATGGCGCTCGGGCCGATGCCAATGATCGGCAGCGCCTTGGGTGCGTAGCCCATGAAGCCGCGCTCCAAGGGGCCGGTGGCGAGGGGGTCGTCGGGGAGCGCGTAGTGGTCGAAGCCGACCGGCACGTAGCCGGCCGCGGTCAACACGGCGTCCGCCTGCAGGGCCAGCGCTGCTCGCTCGGAGGGCTCGGGGAGGTCCGTGAGCTGGGCCTGATGTCGCTTCATCTGAGGGACGTGGGCGTAGCCGAACACGGCGATGCGCTCGGGCCGCAAGGCCACGATCTCGTCGAGGGTGGCCTGGAACCGCTCCTCGGTCTGGTGGGGGAGCCCGTACATCAGGTCGATGTTCAGGCTGCGGATGCCCAGGGCTCGGGCTGCAGCGACGGCTTCGCGAACAGCGCTGAGGGTCTGGTCACGGTTCACGGCCGCGATGACCACCGGGTCGAGGCTCTGCACCCCGAGGGACAGACGCTCGATGCCCGCCAGGATCTGCAGCCGCTCAGTGTCCAGAGACTCCGGATCCGCCTCCACGCTGATGCTGATGTCGTCGCCAAACCGGTCGCGGATCATGCCGAGGAGGCGGGTGAGCTGGAGGCCGTCGAGCCAGGTCGGGGTGCCGCCGCCGAGGTGCAGGGCCTGCACGTCCATGTCGGGCATGGCATCGAGCTGCTCTTGCAGGGCGTCGAGGTAGGAATCGCCCGCGCTCTGGCGCTTGCTCACCACCATGTTGCAGCCGCAGTAGGTGCACTGACGGCGGCAGAAGGGCACGTGCACGTACAGCTGGCACGGCCCGTCCAGGGCCGCGAAGATCTGGTCCCAGGCGTCCTCCGGAGGCGTCGAGGACCAGGCGGGGACCGTCGGGTAGGAGGTGTAGCGCGGCACCGGCCGATCGTGGGCCAGGAGAGTGGAGATGCGAGGGTCGATGGCGTCGGGGCTTGGGTCGGTCACGGGTACCTCCGGAGGTCCCGCCTTTGCAATCCACGTGCCGTGCCCCGCTACGCTCGCTTGAGGTCGTGCTTCTCCATGCGGTACCGGAGGGCGTAGCGGCTGATGCCCAACAGTCGCGCGCTGGCGGACTGGTTCCATCCCGTGCGCTCCAGCGCCTGGAGCAGCAAGCCGCGCTCCACGGCCTCGAGATCGACGCCGTCGTCGGGGAGCGTGAACGGACAGCCTTCGGCGACCGGCCCACTGCCGCGAGAGAAACGGATCTCTGCGGGAAGGTGCTCCACCCGCACGATGGGCTCGGGTGCGAGGAGCACGAGGCGCTCGAGGGTGTTGCGCAGCTCCCGAACGTTGCCGGGCCACCCGTACGCTTGCAGCCGCTCCATCGCTTCGCCGTCGATGCCCTCGAGCGCCCGTCCGAGGCGGCGTCCGAGCTGCTCCAGGAAGATGTCGACGAGGGCAGGGAGGTCGCCGCGCCGGTCGCGCAGAGGGGGAACCTGGATGTGGATGACGTGGAGGCGGAAGTAGAGGTCTTCCCGGAAGCGGCCGGCCTCGACTTCGGCCTTCAGGTCACGGTTCGTGGCGGCAAAGATCCCGACGTTGAGGGGGTAGCGGCGAATCCCGCCGACCCGCTTGAAGGTGCGGTCCTCGAGCGCGCGGAGCAACTTGCTCTGAGTCCCGAGGGGAAGCTCACCGATCTCGTCGAGGAAGACGATGCCGCCCTCGGCGATCTCGAACAGCCCTTGCTTGAGGCTCTTGGCATCGGTGAACGCACCCCGCTCGTGCCCGAAGAGCTCGGACTCGATGAGCAGCTCGGGCAGGGAGGCACAGTCGATGGCGACGAAGGGCTTGTCGGAGCGGGGGCCCTTGGCGTGGATGGCCCTGGCGAGAACGTCTTTGCCGGTCCCGGATTCTCCGGTGAGCAGCACGGTGGGGGCTTCGACGCTCTCCAGCCGCTTGAGCACGTCGAACAAGGGGCGCAGCACCGGTGCGGCGCCCACGAACTCGCCGTAGCCATCCCGCTCCCGGCGCCGCAGGTAGTGCACCTCCGACTTGAGCTGCGCGTGGGCCATGACGCGCTCGATGGCGACGGTGACCTCGCGCACATCGAAGGGCTTCTGCAGGTAGTCGGCCGCCCCGAGCTGGGTGGCCTCGATGGCGGAGTCGACGGCTCCGTGGGCCGTCAGCACGACCACCGGCACCATGCTCCCCATCCGACGCAGCTCACGGATGGTCGTCAGGCCATCCATGACGGGCATCTTGAGGTCGGTGAGGAGCAGGCTCGCGCCATGCTCAGTGACGGCCTCCAGCGCCTGCTTGCCGTTCTCCGCAGGAATGGCTTTGTAGCCTTCCTGCTCGAGGTGGGCGCAGAGGGACCAGCGGATCAGCTCTTCGTCGTCGCATACGACGATGGTGCCTTTCATCGCGAGGCTCCTCCCCTTGGGTGAGCCCCCCTAACGTACTGGCCAATGGAGGACCCGCGGCGGCGTGGGCGCAGCGACGCAGACGGATCCTTGCGCCCCTCAGTGGCAGCTCGGAGCTTCGGTCCCGGCCTCCGCACCCGCGAACCAACCGCCCCGCCCAGCGAGCGAATACAGCCCGCCGACTAGCATCAACGCGGCCAGGATGTAGCGCACCTTCGGGCCGTGCAGCATGCGTCGAGCGCCCCAGCTCGCTGCGGTCAGAGGCACCGCGGTGATGAGGCCAAACATGGCCATCATGGCGGCCCCTTGAGGGGCCGACCCGGTCGACACCGGCAGGGCCAGGGTGGCGTAGAGAAGACCGCATGGGAGCAGGCCGTTGACGACCCCGAAGGCGAGACGGGCCATGGGGTGTCGCTGTTTGGTGAGCCATGCCCCTGCCTTGGCGACGCCGGGCAGCATCACCCGCGGCTCGGGCAACCAGCCCACCAGAGACGCTGCAAAGCCCACCAAGAGCACGGCGCTGATGCCGGTGGCCAGCCAGGGGGGGCCAGGGATGGCTGCGCCGAAGCCACCTGCGATGGCTCCGAGGACGGCGTAGGTCGTGGTGCGCCCCAGATGGTAGAGGGCCGCGTTCCAGCCCTTCCCCCCCCCGGCCACGGCGAGGGCGCCACACATGCCCATGCAGTGGGGGGTGCCGGCGAGGGCGGCCACTGCGACCGCACCGAAGGCAGCAGTCACTCGACGCCACCTTGTGAGTCGGCGGACGCGGCGGTGATCTCGTCGTGAAGTTCGAACTCCACCGTTGTGACTCGGCACAACACGGCGGTGGGGTCGTGGGTCGCCTGAACCTCGGCGTCGAAGTGCTCAGAGAGCGCCTCCTCCACCCGCGCAGGGTCGATGTTCGGCGGGACGGCGACGCTGATGCCGGCGGCCCTGCGGCCGCTCCGGTTCTCGAGTCGTCGGATCTGCGTGAGCAGCCGATGCACCTCGGCCCGACCTGGGGCCTGCTGTCGTTTAGGAGATGAAGGCAAGGTCCCTCCGTGAGAATCCACCCATCCTGCTGGGCGATGCAGGAACTGTGCCGCGGCGGAAGTCTCGGTGCAGCGCCGTGACGGGGGATCTGCGGAGGCGCGCTTGTGTGATTGCACACGCCCGTCGTGGGTCCGATGACCCACGCCGGGGAGGGATGTCGCGATGTTCGGCCTCGTCCCGTCTTGGCACGGCTCTTGCTGGGCGGACCTCGCAGAGGAGGACCGTATGTCAGCAACCGCACCCGCGGACCCCCAGGTTGTCTACGACGACGCCATCACGAAGAAGTTCACTGTCGCCACCATCTTTTGGGCCATTGCTGCCATGAGCATCGGCGCCTGGCTCGCGTTCGAGCTGGCGTACTGGCCCGCGAACTTGGGTGTACCGGAACTGACCTTCGGACGATTGCGTCCTGTGCACACCAACGGGGTCATCTTCGCCTTCACGGGCAACTTCGTCTTCGCCGGCATCTACTACAGCCTGCAGCGCCTCTTGAAGGTGCGGATGTGGAGCGACTTCTTGTCGAACTTCCACTTCTGGGGCTGGCAGGGCCTGTTGACCGCCGCCGTCATCACCCTTCCCCTAGGCATGACCCAGGGCAAGGAGTACGCCGAGACCATCTGGCCGATCGACATTGCCATTGCAGTGTTCTTCCTGGCCTTCGCCGGCAACTTCGCGATGACCATCGTGAACCGCAAGGTGAAGCACCTCTACGTGGCCATCTGGTTCTACATCAGCTTCGTGATCACCATCCCGGTGCTCCACGTCGTCAACAACCTGGTCATCCCCGCCAACCTGTGGCGGAGCTACCCCGTGTACTCGGGCATGACCGATGCCCTCGTGCAGTGGTGGTACGGCCACAACGCCGTGGGCTTCCTGCTCACCACGCCGATCCTCGGCTTGATGTACTACTTCCTGCCGAGAGCCGCGAACCGCCCGGTGTACAGCTACCGTCTGTCCATCGTGCACTTCTGGGCCCTCGTCTTCTTGTACATCTGGGCAGGACCTCACCACCTGCTGTACTCGGCCCTGCCCGACTGGGCGCAGACCGTCGGCATGGTGTTCAGCATCATGCTCCTCGCCCCGAGCTGGGGTGGCATGCTCAATGGCTTGCTGACCCTGCGCGGCGCCTGGGACAAGGTCCGGACCGACCCGATTCTCAAGTTCATGGCCGTCGCCGTGAGCTTCTACGGCATGTCGACCTTCGAGGGTCCCATGATGTCCATCCGCGCGGTGAGTGCCTTGTCGCACTACACCAACTGGGTTGTCGGCCACGTGCACTCCGGTGCCCTCGGCTGGGTCGGCATGATGGGCTTCGGTGTCCTGTACTGGCTCGTGCCGCGCCTGTGGAACCGCGACCTGTGGTCCTGGGGCCTCGCGGACGCGCACTTCTGGATGTCCACCATTGGCGTGGTGCTCTACACGGTCTCCATGTGGGGCGCAGGCCTCACGGAAGGCCTCATGTGGCGTGCCATCGATGCCGATGGTCAGCTGCAGTACCCGGTCTTCGTGGACATCGTCGCCCAGATGGCGCCGTTCTACTGGACCCGCCTCATCGGGGGCCTCATCTACGTCACCGGCGTCTACATCATGGCGTTCAACGTCGCGATGACTGTCTTCTCGATGCCGGAGAAGTCCGAAACCCCCCAACCCGCCCCGGCGAAGTGAGGTGAAGCATGGCTGAACACTGGCATCGCCGCCTTCTCGAAGGCAACTCTGGGCTGTTCGCGGCCCTCACGACCGTCGCCATATCCATCGGTGGACTGGTGGAAATCGTCCCCATGTTCACCGTGGGGAACGGTCACGAGGCCGACATGCCCGCGCCCTACACCCCACTGGAGGTCGCAGGACGCGACATCTACGTGCGGGAGGGCTGCTACACCTGCCACAGCCAGATGGTGCGTCCCTTCCGGGATGAGACCCTGCGCTACGGCGAGTGGTCCCACGCGGCCGAGTACTCCTGGGACCGTCCGTTCCAGCTGGGCTCGCGCCGGATCGGGCCCGACCTGCACCGAATCGGCGGCAAGTACCCCGACTCGTGGCACTACGAGCACATGAAGGACCCTCGCTCCACGAGCCCGGGCAGCATCATGCCGCCGTACGATTGGCTGCTCACCGACAAGATCTCCCCCGCGGATGTGCGACAGTCCCTCGTGGCCCTGCGGGTCGTAGGCACGCCGTACACCGACGAGGAGGTCGACCAAACGGAGGCCTCGCTGAAGGCCCAGGCGCAGCCCATCGTGGACCGCATGGCTTCCACGGGCATCGTGGCCGAGTGGGATGACGAGATCATCGCCATGACGGCCTACCTCCAGCGCCTCGGCACCGACCGCCCCAAGGGCAACGTCGCCGCGGGAGGTGAGGAATGACCGTGCTCAAGGAAGGCGCAGCCATGGCCCAGATGGGCTGGATCATGGGTGCAATGACCGTGGCCTTCATGACGGCCATGATCGGCTGGGTCGTGTGGACCTGGCTGCCGTCGCGCAAGGCGGCGATGGACGCTGCGGCACGCATGCCGCTCGAGGAGGGCTGAGATGGCCAAAGAGACCAACCAGATCCTCGGACATGGCGCGGACGCCGATGGCATCGAGGAGTACGACAACCCGCTGCCCGACTGGTGGGTGGGGATGTTCATCTTCTGCATCATCTGGGGCATCGGATACGGCATCAACTACCACTTCATCGCTGGCGACTCGCAAGAGAAGCAGTACGTGGCGATGATGGAAGAGGCGGAGAAGAGGTGGCCGGTGCAGGAAGGTCCTGTGTCCGTGGCCATGGATGAAGCCAACATCGAGGCCGGGGCCAAGGTGTACACGCAGACCTGCGCCAGCTGCCACAACTCGGACCTCACCGGAGGCATTGGACCCAGCTTGGTCGATGCCGAGTGGATCCATGGTGGCGACGTAGAGAACGTGGTGAAGACCATCACCAACGGGGTCGCCGCGAAGGGCATGCCCGCTTGGGGACCCATCCTCGGACCGAAGAAGGTGCAGCAGGTCGCTGCCTTTGTGTTGTCCAAGAAGGGCTCGGGTCCAGCCACGCCTGCGCAGGCTGGCACAGCGCCTGCACCATCTGACACACCGGACGGGGGCCAGGACGGCACCGCTGGGGCGGATGGGGCTGCCGATAAGCCCGATGGCAAGGCCATCTACGACCAGAACTGCTCCTCGTGCCACGCCCCCGACATGTCGGGACTGGTTGGGCCGAGCCTCGTCGACGACGAGTGGATCCACGGCGGCGACCTCGCCCAGATCACGGCCACGATCACCAATGGCATCCCTGAGAAGGGAATGATTCAGTGGGGGCCGGTCCTGGGCGATGAGAAAATCGCAGCGGTGGCACAGTTCGTGCACAGCAAGGGCAAGACCGACCAGGCCGCCCCGTAGGTCCTGGTCGAGCTAGCTCCGGCGCCCCTAGGGGCGCCCACCACGGGGCAGCGGAGGGCGCGCACGATGAGCATCTTCTCAGGAACCCGCGAGTGGGTCTACACGCGAACCGTCGCAGGACGGTTCCAGGTGCTTCATCGCTGGAGCGGGCGATTCCTCATCGGTGGCATGTTCCTGGTCCCGTGGCTCACCTGGGGCGGACACCCGCTGGTGCTCGCCGACCTCCCTGCCCGGCGCCTGTTCTTCGCCGGACAGATCTTCACACCGGCCAATGGCTACCTCATCGTGCTCGGCGCGCTGATAGCCGCCTTCCTGCTGTTCTTCGTGAGCGCGGTGTTCGGCCGGCTGTGGTGCGGCTTCTTCTGCCCGCAGACGGTGTTCCTGGAAGAGTGGGTTCGCCGCGTGGAGGCCTTCACCGAGGGCGACGCCACCAAGAGGGCCCGTCGCGACCGAGGTCCATGGACCAAGGAGCGCGTGGGCCGCAAGGCCGCCAAGTTCGGCATCCTCACCGTGCTCGCCGGAATTCTCGGCATGACCACGATCAGCTACTTCGGTGGCGCCTACGAGATGTGGAGTGGCCAGGGGAGCAGCGCGTCGTACACGCTGTCGGCCATCGTGGCGGCTTTCGCGCTGGGGGACTGGCTGTGGTTCCGTGAGCAGCTGTGCATCTACGTGTGCCCCTACGCTCGCTTCCAGTCGGTCATGGTCGACGAGCACAGCCTCACGGTGGCCTTCAAGCCCAACATCCCGATCATCAAGGGCAAGAAGGGTGCGGATCAGGGCGCCTGCATCGACTGCAAGAAGTGCGTGCAGGTGTGCCCCCAAGGCATCGACATTCGCGACGGCTTCCAGCTCGAGTGCATCCAGTGCGCCCGCTGCATCGACGCCTGCGAGGACGTCATGCCGAAGCTGGGCGTCGAGAGCCACATCCGCTACTCCACCATCGCCGAAGACGAGGGGCGCAAGACCCGCTTCCTCCGGCCCCGCACCGTGGTCTACGGCGCCCTCATCACGGGCTTGGGGTTGGCGCTCCTGCTCGGCATCGTCGATCACAACCCGGTCGAGGTCACGCTGCACCGCAGCCCTGGCACCCTGTACCAGGTCGACGACGACGGCTACGTGCGCAACACCTACCTGCTCCGGGTCGTGAACAACGACGGGCAGGAAGAGCAGGCCTTCGCGGTGGCCGTGGAAGGCCTCGAAGGGGTGCAGGTCAATGTGCCGCCGCTGCTGCTCAAGTCGGGCGAAGATCGAACGGTGCCGTTGGTGGTGCGCGTCCCTGCGGACAAGGCCCTCAACACCATGCAGGTGAAGATCACCGTGCGCGGTGCCGAGACCGAGAAGGTGGTGCAGACCACATTCAAGGGCCCCAACAAGGGCTGACGGAGGTTCCGATGATGACGTACAGCGAGTTCACGGAGCGGGGCCTGCACTACCCTTGGGGCATCGGCATCGGCTTGTCCATCATGGTGATGTGGAACGTGTTCTTCATCCGCACCGCGCTGCAGACGGCACCCGATGTCGAGCAGGACTATGTCCACTCGTCCCGTCGCTGAGGCGTTGGCCACGAGCACCACCACCGGGGAGGAGCTGAGCTGCCCTCACTGCGGGGATGCCGTGGCCACGCTCGGAGCCTTCTGTTGCTCCGGGTGTGAGGTCGCGTGGGCGATGCTCCACGAAGCGGGACTCCAGGACTACTACGCACGACGGGAAGAACCTGGCCCGAGGCCGGAGCCGCTCCGGGGGGCCTGGCAGGTCGTGCCCGTGGTCGAGCGCCCCGACGGGCTGGTGGAGGCCAGCTTGTGTGTCGATGGCCTCCGCTGCTCCTCGTGCACCTGGGTGGTGGAGCGACTGCTCGAGCGCAGCGAGGGCGTAGAGGAGGCCACGGTCTCCTACGCCAACGGGCGCACCCGGGTCGTGTTCGACCCCACGGTCACCGAGCTCGGGACCCTTGCCCAGACCGTGGCGGCGGTGGGCTACGCGCCGCGCCCGGTCGATGCCCCCGAGGGGCGAGACGAGCTGCTGTCACGGCTGGGGGTGGCTGCGTTCCTCACGTCCAACCTCATGTTGCTCTCCACCAGTCTGTACATCGGCTGGTTCGACGGCATGGATCCTCGGTACGCCACCTTGTTTCGGTGGGGGGCCCTCGCCCTGGCCACCCCCATCGCTTTGTACGCGGCCGCACCCTTCTTCGTGGGGGCGTGGCGTGGGCTGAAGGCTCGGGCCATTGGCATGGACGTGCCCATCGCCCTCGCCGTGGCTGTGCTCTACGTGCACGGCGTGTGGCAGACCATGGCCGGTGCGGAGGGCTACCTCGACAGCCTCGGCATGCTGGTCACCTTGCTCCTCGTGGGGCGCGTGCTCGAGCGAAGAGGTCGCCGTGCGGCTGCGGAGGCGAGCGCCGCGATCGCGGCCTCCTTGCCTCTCACGGCGCGTCGCAGGGTCGACGGGGGCGTGGAAGAGGTGCCTGTTCAGCACCTGCTGGTCGGCGACATCGTGGAGTTCGGTGCCGGAGACGAGGTGCCCGCCGATGGCCGGGTGCGGGAGGGCAAGGGACGGCTCCAGATGGCCCTACTCACCGGCGAGTCGGAGCCCGTGGCGGTCGCGCCCGGGTCCGAGGTGGTCGCTGGGGCTCAGGTCGTGTCGGGCACGATGGCCATGACCGTGGAGAGGGTCGGAGAGGCGACCACCGCCATGCGGATGGCTGAGGCCGTGCGCGAGGCCACGGCACGTCCGATGCCCCGCAGCCCCGCGGATGCCCTCGCCCCCTGGTTCACGGCCATCACCGTCGGGGTGGCGGTCATCGCCGGCCTGGCATGGGCATGGTTCGACACCCCGGAGCGGGGCATCCAGGTCGCTGTGGCCACGCTGGTGGTGGCCTGTCCGTGCGCCCTTGGCCTGTCGGTGCCGCTGTCGGTGGCGGCCGGCCTCGGCGCCGTCGCTCGGCGAGGGGTCGTCTTCCGCGACGGCGGCCAGTTGATGGCCCTCGCAGATCTCGGGACCCTCGCCATGGACAAGACGGGCACGGTCACCGAGGGCGTGCCTGCCGTGCTGGAGGCCAGCGACGAGTCCCTACGGATGGCAGGGGCCTTGGAGCGGGCCTCCCGACATCCCATGGCGCGGGCCATCCTGGCAGAGGGCCGCGCTCGCGGGCTTCGCATCCCGGTGGCCTCGGAGGTCGTGGAGACCCCGGGCAAGGGGATCGAAGGCATCGTCGAGGGCCGAAGGGTGGATGTCTACGGCGCGGGACCGGGTGCGGTCGCCGTCGACGTCGAGGGGGAAACCGTGCACCTCATCCGGGTGGGGGACCGCCCTCGTCCCGACGCTCAGCAGGCCATTGCGCGGCTGCGAGCTGCCGGGGTGACCACGGTGTTGCTCTCTGGAGATCACCCAGAGGTCACCGAGGCCATCGGCCGACGGGTGGGGGTCGACCAAGGCATCGGCGGTTGCTCTCCGGACGACAAGGCGGCTTGGCTGGTCCAGCACGACGACGTGGGCTTCGTGGGGGATGGCCTCAACGATGGTCCAGCACTCGCGGCGGCCCGCGTCGGGATGGCCATGTTCTCGGGCGTGCCATCGAGCCTGTGGATTGCCGATGGCGTGGTGACGCGTCCCGCCCTCGCCCCGGTCGTCGCCGCGGTGGCAGGTGCGCGCGCCACCAGGGACGCGGTGCGCTCGAACCTGATTCGCTCTGTGGCCTACAACATTCTGGCGGTGGGGGCAGCCGTGGCTGGCCTCATCAACCCCCTCGTGGCCGCCATCCTCATGCCGCTCTCGAGCGGCCTCGTCATCGCTGGTGCCCTCATGGTGCCTCGGCGGCTCGAACGACTGGAGAAGCAATGGACATCCTCCTGATTCTGATCCCCTTGGCGATCGCCATGGGAGCCGTGTTCGCGGTGCTGTTCGTTCGGGCAGCGCGCGGCGGTCAGTTCGACGACCTGGAGGACCCGCCGATCCGGATGCTTCAAGATGACTGAGGAGTCCCGCCAGTCGCGCTACATGTCGCGCATGCAGACGGCCCTGGACGAGATGAAAAGCTGGATTGGGTACTCTGAGGCCGATGCCGTCGTCCTCAGGGGCGCGTTTTCGGTGGTCGAGCCTCACTTGGTCCGCATCATCGATCGCTACTACGAAGAGATCATGCGGAACCCGAACACGGCGGCCGTGCTCACGGGTCCGGCACAGGTCGAGCGCCTGAAGGGCACCCTACGGCAGTGGTTGCGGGAGGTGTTCTCGGGGCCCCACGATGCCGCCTACGCCGAGCGGCGAAGGGCCATTGGCTGGCGCCACGTGCAAGTCGGCCTCAATGACCGCTACATGTTCACGGCGATGCACACCATCCAATCGGAGGTGCAGGGCGTCTTTCGGTGCGACCTCGAGGATCCCTTCCCGGCCTCAGATGCTCTGGCTCGGGTGTTGACGATGGACCTTGCGCTGATGACGGGCACCTACGTGGAGGCGAGGGAGCTCAAGCAGCTCGACACGCTGCATGCCCTGCTCATCGAGCACCTCCGCACGGTGGTGCTATTGGTGGGGGACGACGGCATCGTGCGCTCGGCCACACGGGCCACGGGGCAGCTGCTGGTCGGGGAGGATCCCCACGGCCGCCGCTGGACCGACGCGCTCCCGGAGGGCCTCTGCGACACCGCTGGCCTGCCTCGCCACTTGGAGCGGGCCCTGTCGCGGCATCGGGAGGTCACACTGCCTCGGGTCGATGTCGGGGAGCGCAGCTTTCGCGTCCACATCGTCCCACTCCAGCACGAACTCGCCAGCTTCCTGCTGCAGGTCGAGGAGTTGACGGACGCCGTGGAGATGGAGGCCAGGCTGCGCCGGTCGGAGTCGCTGGCCCAGCTGGGCGCGTTGTCGGCAGCGGTGGCCCACGAGCTTCGCAATCCTCTGGCGGGGATCAGCGGCGCCCTGCAGGTCATCACCAAGTCGATGGAGGAGGGCTCGCTGCATCACCAGATCCTCGGCAAAGTCGACGGCGAGGTACGGCGACTCAACACCTTGGTCACCGATCTGCTGGCGTTCGCCCGGCCCGGCTCCGCCAAGATGCAGAACGTCTCGTTGCGTCCCTTGGTCGACGAGGTCATCGAGATGCTGGCCCCCGAGCACGAGGGCGTGGCCTTCGAGATCGACGGCGACGGAGAGGCCCAGACCGACCCCAACCTCGTGCGTCAGATCCTCCACAACCTCCTGCGGAACGCCGTCGACGCGGTGCAGGAGAACGGCAACGTGCGGGTGGAGGTCGCCCCGGGCAACGTCTGGGTGTCCGACGACGGTCCGGGCGTTCCGAAGGCCGAGAATGGGCGCATCTTCGAGCCGTTCGTGACCACCAAGACCCGGGGGACGGGGCTCGGCTTGGCCATCAGCATGCGCTCGGCCCAGGCCATGGCAGGCGACCTTCGCCTGGAGGCGACGGGGCCGCTGTCGGGCGCCTGCTTCCACCTGGTGATGCAGCCGGCGTGATCCTGCAGCCGGCGGCCCACGTCTACGGGCCGGTGTCGCCCGTGCTGCCAGTGGTCCCCGTGGTGCCGGTGTCGCTCATGCCCGTGTGGGCCGTGGCGCTGGTGTCGCTCGTGCCCGTGTCGCCGGTGGTGCCCACGGCGGCGGTGTCTCCGGTGGACGCGACGGCGCCGGTGTCCCCCGTGTCGGCCGTGAGCGCGGCTCGCTCTACGATGTAGGAGCCCAGCGGCGCGTGGCCCAGCATCACCAGGTCGCGGCCATCGAGGAGGAAGTAGAGCGGCACGGTGACCTGGTCGCCGACGTCCGGCACCGTGAAGGCCACGTCGGACGTACCATCGAGGTCGAGGTCGAGGCCGATGGGGAGCGCGCCGGAGGCGGCGAGCACCGACGTGGGGCCGGAGCCGTAGGTCGTGGCGGAGGCCAAGATGCTGCCAGCGCCCTCGTCGCGAACGTCGAAGGGAGCGAGGGACTCGCCGACGTTCCAGATCACGAGGCGGACCTGGCCGACGGCGATGCCCGTGGGGTCCTCTTCGACGAAGCGGGCGTCGATGGCTCCCTCGGAGCCGGCGAGGACCAGGCTGTAGCGTCCGCCCGTCGCGATGGTGGCGCTCAAGTTCGCCCATTCGTCGGCGGGCGTGCCTCCCGTGGGGCCGAGGGACATGGTCTGGGCGCCGGCGGGCACGGGGCCCCATCCGGAGGCCGCGAGGGGCGGCAGGCCCGCGAGGATGGGCACGGGGCTGGGCGGAGAGAAGACGGAGAGGGGAGCCAGGGTCGGTCCGACGTGCACGATGCGCACGAACCCATCGGTCGACGGCGGCGTGCCCGTGTCGGTGTCGGTGTCGGTGTCGGTGTCCACATCGGCGTCGGTGTCGGTGTCCACATCGGCGTCGGCATCGGCATCGGTGTCGGCATCGGTGTCGGCATCGGTGACCGCTCCGGTGTCGTCGGTCACGGCGGACGTGCCGTCGTCCTTGTCGCCGGCGCAGGCGACCACGGTCAGGAGAAACAGGGGAAGGGGAAGGCGCATGGATGGGTCTCCGTGGGGGCAGGCGAGGGGGGCCCGACCGGCTGCGCCAACGTATGCTCCCCTGCACGGACCGGCAGCTTCGACATCCGATGAGCCTTGGGAGACATGTCATGAAGTGGGAGAGTGGGCGTCGCAGCGAGCGCGTGGACGATCGACGGGGAGGCACCGCGAAGGCGGCCCTGGGGGGAGGGGGCATTCTCATGGTGCTCGGCCTGGCCGGCGTCGTGTGGCTCCTCGGCGGGGACCCCACGGCCGTGCTCCAGGTGGCCACCGAGCAAGCCCAGCAAGGGGGCGCACCGGCAGGAGGGGCTCGGGGAGCCGACGAGGACGCGCTGGCCGACTTCGTGAGTGTGGTGCTCGCCGACACCGAGGACGTGTGGTCTGGGCAGCTGGGCGGTCGCTATCAGCCCCCCACGCTGGTGCTGTTCACGGACCGGGTACAGAGCGCATGCGGCATCCAGGGGGCCGCGACGGGCCCGTTCTACTGCCCAGGGGACCACAAGGCCTACATCGACCTGGGCTTCTACCGCACCCTTCGCGACCGCCTCGGGGCCCCTGGTGACTTCGCCCAGGCCTACGTGCTCGCCCACGAAGTGGGCCACCACATCCAGAACGTCACGGGCTTGTCGGGGCGGGTGGACGCGCTCCAGGCACAGCGGCCGGATCAGGCCAACGCGCTGTCGGTCCGGCAGGAGCTCATGGCGGACTGCTACGCAGGCGTGTGGGCCCACCACAGCGCCCTGGAGATGGAGCCGGGCGATGTGGAGGAGGGGCTCCGCGCCGCCGCCGCCATCGGAGACGATACCCTTCAGGCACGGAGTGGCCGCGTCTCCCCGGAGAGCTTCACCCACGGCACGTCGGAGCAGCGCATGCAGTGGCTGACCAAGGGCATGAAGACCGGCGACCCCGCCCAGTGCGACACCTTCGCCGACGTCGCGGGGCTGCGGTGAGTCTGTGGTGGCTGGTGTGGACAGGGTGCGTGGTCACTGGAGACGCTCCGGCGGAGGAACCCGCAGTGCCGGCGCCGACCGAACGAGGGATTCGGCTGGTCGACCAAGCGGCGGGCCCGGTGCTGCAGGTGGCCAGCGACCGCTACGAGCACGCCGACGGCGGTGAGGTCTGGGTGCGAGGGGCCGTTCACGTCGCGGACCCTGTCTTCTTCACGGTCAGCGTGGCCCGCCTCGCGGAGCAGGAGCGAGTTCTGGTGGAAGGGCTCGTCGATGATGTGGAGCCCGTGCCACCCATGGAGAGCGGCACGGCGAAGGTGTTGGGGCTTCAGCACCAGAGCGACGTCGACATCGATCGGCCGGGCTGGGCCGTGCACGATCTCGCCGAGTCCGAGCTGCAGGCGCGCATGCGGGCCGACGGGGTGGCCGAGGACGACATCCGGGAGCTGCTGGTCGACGCTCCGGGGGCCTCCCGGGCGGACCTGCCCGACGATGATCGGGGCGTGGCCCTCGCCCGGCTCCGGTACATGCGGGACCTGGCGGTCGACGAGACGGGTCCACGATGGAAGCGCTACATGATCGAGGCCCGCGACGCCCACGTGGCCGAGGCCGTGACCACCACAGGGCGCACGGCCGTCTGGTACGGCGCCGACCACATCAACGGCATCGGTGCGCACCTGTCGGAGGCGGGGTGGCGTCATCGGGAGCGCACGTGGACGCCCGCCATCGCCACGACCTACTCGGAGCTCGAGCTGGGGCCGGTGCAGGTCAAGCAGCTGGTGCAGGGGTGGGCGAACCGCTGAGCGCGTTTTTCTTGCCACCATTTGGATGGTGGTGTACGTGTGTGGTGATGACCAACCTGTTTCCCAGCCTAGACCCGTCGACCCGCTATGCGCTCTTGGAAGCGCGCAGCGGTGATGCAGCCGTGCGGGGGTGTCTCCTGAACTAACCTTTCTAGGTCATTTCAGAGAGAAGAAGCCCCCTCCGGTACGTCCCGAGGGGGCTTCTTTGTTGGGGCCCATGTCGTCATCCCACACGATGCCGGTGTTCGGTGTGGTGTTGAATAGTGTGTAAATAGACGCGACCCGTGTCGCTGTCATGGATGCGTGCGCTCGGCGACGAGCGTCCGCCTGGAGGAGGAGATGAAGATCCACGTCAACGTCGGGACCATCGGTCACATCGACCACGGGAAGACCACGCTCACCGCGGCCATCACCATGGTCCAGGCCCACCGCTTCGGCGGCGAGGCGATGGCCTATGGTGCCATCGACAAGGCCCCTGAGGAGCGGGCTCGTGGCATCACGATCAATACGGCCCATGTGGAGTACGAGACGGAGAACCGTCACTATGCTCACATCGACTGTCCTGGTCACGCCGACTACATCAAGAACATGATCACCGGTGCTGCCCAGATGGACGGCGCCATCCTCATGGTCGACGGTTCCCAGGGGCCCGAGCCCCAGACGAAGGAGCACGTCCTGCTGGCCTCCCAGGTCGGCGTCGAGCACATCGTGGTCTTCGTCAACAAGGTGGACCGCACCGACGATGAGGAACTCCTCGATCTGGTGGAGATGGAGGCGTCGGAGATCTTGTCGGAGTACGGCTACGAGGACGTGGTGTTTGTGCGGGGTTCTGCCTTGAAGGCCCTCGAGGCCGCCGAGGCGGGGGACTTCGACAGCCCGTGGATCGAGGCCATCGACCGGCTGATGGAGGCGATGGGCCGGGTGATTCCGGACCCGGTGCGCGACACTGAGGCTGCGTTCCGGATGAACGTGGAAGACGTGGTCACCATCTCCGGACGCGGCACGGTCGCTACGGGTCGCATCGACCGGGGTGCCGTGAAGGTGGGGGATACCGTGGAGATTGTCGGGCTCACCGACGGGGACGAGAAGCCTCGTCAGGTGGTGGTCACCGGGGTGCAGATGTTCCGTCGCGACGTGCCGGCCGGTTTGGCGGGGATGAACGTCGGGATCCTGCTCCGCGGGGTCAAGCGGGACGAGATCCGTCGCGGCCAGGTCCTGGCGGCGCCGAACTCCATCGCCTCCCACCAGGGCTTCACCTGCTCGTTCTACACCCTCACGCCCAAGGAGGGAGGGCGTCAGAAGCCCTTTGGCTCCGGCTACAGTCCGCAGTTCTTCTTCGGCACCACGGACGTCACCGGGGTCATCACTGTCCCGGATGGGGTGGTGAGCCCCGGAGACCGGGCTGAGCTCGAGGTCGTGCTGGGCAAGCCAGCGGGGTTCGAGCTCGGGTCGCGCTTCGCCGTGCGGGAGGGGTCCCGAACCATCGGGGCCGGGGTCGTGACGGCACTGCAATGACCTGAACCCAGGGGGTCCTCGAGAGGGGGCCCCCTTCATTTCTCAGGGGGCGTGCGGGGGGGAAGCGACGGTGGCGCCTTGCCTAGCGGTCGGAGAGGCCCGCAGAGGAACACGGAGAGACACAGAGGCCCGAGGCCCCCACGAGCGAGGGGCCACTCCCGACGCTCGACCCATGGGCGAGCTCTGTCCCACGGGAGAACACACGGAGAGACCAGCGGGACGGCGGAGGGTCGCGTGCCCTCGAGCGCGTTTCTCATGGGGTCCAACGGGTCGGCCCCAAGCCCTGGCGATGCCCGATGCCTCTCCGTGTGCCCTCCCGTGCGCACGGGCCCGCATTCGCTGGTGGGCCGGGCTGCGAAGGCGCTCCATGCACACCCTCGTTCGCCCATCTCTGTGTTCTCCGTGACCCTTTGTTGCCCCGCCCCCACCCAGCACCCCGCCACGCGTGTGGCGCTGGCCTAGCCGGTCGGAGAGGCTCGGAGGGGCTGCGGGCACGGACGGGTCAGTCGTAGACGATGTAGCCGAGCATGAGGAGCTGCTCTCTCATCTGGTCGTCCGTCAGCGGGTGAGCGTCTTCGATGGGCGCGGTGGTCGAGCCGGTGGGCTCATGGATGCGGGGAAAGGCGAGGGGGTCGGTGTCCGAGGTGGCACTGAGCTCGGGGAGCTCGAATGGCTCTCCGCGGGGGACCTCTCCGGGCAGCGCCGCCGCGAGCCGCGGAGCGAGAGGGGAGGCCAAGGCAGCAGCGACGGTGAGGGCCCCCGTGAGGGCCTTCTGGTGGAAGAGGAAGCCGCCGCTGCGGTGCCTCAGCAGGCGCACGCAGCCGGCCTGCCCCCTGGCCATCCACCTTCGAGCTTGGGTCTCGTTGCCGGCGGCCAGATCGACCACCGGGTGACCGCAGGCGCCACACACCCCGACCCTGAGGTCGAGTTCCCCTTGCCGGTATGGACACGGGTGCATTCGCTTCGCCATCATCGACCTCCGCTGGCGATTATGGTCAGTTCGGAGGTCGCGTGGGGTGCCCGTGCGTCAGGGCTCGTCGCGGGACGTCGCGGTCCTGCAACGCCGACCTACGCCTCGGCCCAGACCGCAAGCGCGAGGCCGTCCAACAGCTGGACGCCATCGGCGGCGCTCGGCATGCCGAGGTCCAGGGCATGGTCGCTGGGCGCGCTCGCGACCTGCTCGCGGAGGGCAGCGACCGCCTCGTCGCGGGCCGTGCGAACCCGCTCCTGCTCGGCGTCGTCGAGCTGGGACGTGGCCCAGGCGTGGATGGCCCACGCCAGGTCGCCGTGCCGTGCCTCGTCCTGGGCGATGGGGGCCATGACGGCCCGGATCTCTAGGTCCTCTGCGTGGGTGGCCTGCCAGTGGGCGAGCAGGGCGGCCCAGACCTCGCGCACGCAGCCCTCGACGGCGTTCTCGATGGCCAGGTCCACCAAACCTCGGGCCGGCACGGGCTGGAACTGCAGGTCGGGGCGAGTGCCCCCGCGGCGGTCCACGAGGGCACCGATGGCACGGGCGTGGGCGACCTCGTCGCCCGATGCGTCCCGGCATCCCTGGACCAACTCCGTGGGCGCGCCATGGGCCTCGAGCTCGCTCGCCAGGGCGACGAAGGCCTTCACGGACGCAGCTTCGGCGTGGGCCGAGCCCTCGAGCCACGCGAGCACGCCGCAGGCTCCGGTGCCACGGGACCTACTGGTGATGGCGGCGTGGTCCCGCCCTCCGATGCAGTCGGGCTGCTCGACATACTCGCAGTACAGCGTCGGGTCCGGAAGGCCGGTGTCCGCCGTATCGGTGACCCCCGGATCCTCCACCCGCTCGCAGAACCGCACCAGGCTGACGATGTCATCGGTCGCGTGTTCCTCGCACAGAGCGGCGCAGGCCTCCTCCGACAAAGAACCGTCTGCACTCAGGCGTTCCTCCACGTCGGCCCAGGGCACCGAGAACTCTCCGCTTCGTTCGGTCTCCGAGCATCCCTCGAAGGAGCCACAGCGGACGCCGACGAGCGCCGGCAGCAGCAGGGTCAGGGAGATGGGTCGGTGCACGGGGCCCCCTTTGGCTCAGGCAGCCTCACTGTGCCACAGGGTCGGGGCCAGCTGCCGGGCCAAGTACAGGGCCTGCTGGGGCGAAGGCAGCCCCGCGGACGCGGACAGTTCTGGGTCCACGTCGTCCACCGCCAGCCCCTCGAAGAGGCCGGCCACCGCTCGCTGACGCGCCGCATGCACGGCGGCCCGATCCGACTCGTCGAGGCGGGTCATCGCCCAGGCATGGATGGCGTGGGCGAGCTCTCCGTGGCGGGTCTCGTCCCGAGCGATGCGGGCCATGGTCTCCCGCACCTCGGGGTCGGCAGCGTGGAGGGCCTGCCAGTGGGCCAGCATCGCGGACCAGGTCTCGCGGACGCAGCCCTCCACCGCGTTCTCGGTGGCCAGCTCCAGCAGCGTGCGCACGGGGGTCGGGCCCATGCGTGGCTTGGTGGGCAGGCCGCCGTGGCGGGCGGCGAGGGCCCACATCCGACGGGCGTGGTCGACCTCGTCGGCCGCGGCGAGGCGACAAGCGTGGGACAGCTCCTCCGGTGCGCCGTGGGCCTGGAGCTCCCGACCGAGGGACACGAAGGCCTTCACCGACGCGGCTTCGGCATGGGCGGCGCGGGCCAGCCAGGCGGCGAGGGAGGTGGGGCCGCAGCCCTCGGGGTGGCTCGACAGCGCAGCATGGGCCCGACCCTCGCAGATCTGGTTCTCGGTCCATGCACAGGTGATGGCGTAGGGCGTCGCGGTGCCCGTGTCTGCGGTGTCCGCGGTGTACGTGGCCGCCGGTGCCCCCGCCGCCTCTGCGTCGTCGAGCTCGCAGCTGTGGACCTCGACGATGGCCGTCTCCAACCAATGGTTGGCCCTGCACAGCTCGTGGCATGCATCCTCGGAGAGCTCCCCGTCGTCGTCGAGGGACGCGGCCAGCTCGGCCTCGGTCACCCCGTAGGTGGCCGAGGCCTCGTGGGTGCCGTTGTCGCCGCCGCAGCTGGTGTAGCCGATGGGGAGGTCGCAGCCGGCGAGGGCGAGGGTCGGGAGGAGGAGGTGGAGGGGCGTGCGCATGGGTCGGCTCCGGTGACGTGAGACGGGATGGGAGAAGCAAGGTCCGTGCCGGGCCCATGGACCTCGATGGCAACAGGGTGACGGCCGGGGAGGCATCCCTCGCCGCCAGCGAAGCGCGACACTCATGTCGGCCTCGTGGTCCTCGGGTGGAGGGCCAGGAGGCCGTCGGCCGAAAGTGCGTCGAAAGCGACGGTAGGGTCGCGCCGACGTAGATTGTGATTTCCCCCCCCCTTTGGTCTTGGAGTTCACGTGCATCGGTTTCTGTTCCTCACGTTGATGATGGTCGCTTGCGCTGGAGACAAGTCGGACGATGGGTCCGCTGCGGACACCGACACCGACACCGACACGGACACGGACGCGGACACCGACACCGACACCGACACCGACACCGACACCGACACGGACACGGACACGGACACGGACACGGACACCGACGCGGACGGCGACCTCGTGGTGTGGACCAGTGCGCTGGGCCCGACCATCCGCTGGGACCTGGCCACCGGGACCGGCGTCGAGTTCGGGAACTACGCGGAGGTAGGCCTCGATGGCTCGGGCGCGGCGTACTACGACGGCTTCACGGGCCCGCAGAGCGTCGCTGGCATCGATGGCGTCGGGTACGAGACCCTCGGCACGGTCCTGTACATCTTCGACGGCAAGTACGTCTGCGACGATGGTGGCACCACGATGCGGGCCAACCTCGACGGCAGCGGTGCCGAGCCCTACCCCCTGCCGGCCGAGTTCTCCGCGGCCTTCAACCTCGACGGCGCTGGCCTGGTGGGCGGGGTCGTCAACAACGTCGCCTACGTGCACGACGTGTCCACCGACCCGCCCAGCCAAGTGCTCAGCGGGTCGGTGCGCTCCGAGTTCATCAGCATGGGCCGGAGCAGCGACGGCTACCTCTTCCTGCGGGACTACTCGTGGAACGAGGTGCTGGTGCTCGACCCCTCCGGGGCGGAGGCCAACACCTTCCACTTCGACACCCTCGACTTCGGAAGCAAGGATCTCTACCTGTCGGGCTTCCTGGGCCCCGCCGGCGACGGTCTGGTGCGGGTCATCGCCGAGCAGGGCATCAGCAACTACGCGGCGGGCACGCTGGCGGTGGACGGCACCCTCACCCTCGACACCCTCCACCACGACCACGGGGTCTTCGGCACCACCGCCCACATGAGCTGGGACGGGTCGACCCTCGTGGGGGTGAACACCGACTTCGTCGATCAGGGGATGAAGGCCATCGACGCCACCACCGGCGCCGTCGTCGGGACCCTGTCCGATGAGCGTCTGACGTCCTTCACGGTGATCGTGGAGTGGGCCGGCACGCCCTGATGGGTGAGCCGCGCGCGAGCCACTCGGTCATCGCGATGGGGCCATGCCCTGGGCCTGGAACCAGTCCCACGCGGCCCGCACCCCTTCCTCCACGGGGCGGGCGCGGTAGCCCAGCTCCCGCTCGGCCTTCGCCGACGTGAAGCGGTAGCGCTCGCAGGCCCCCCAGCGGAGGGTCATCGTGGTGATGGCCTGCTCTCGGCCGGTGGCGCGCTCCATCAGGTCGCCGACCCATCCCACGGGGGCCAGCAGCCGGCGACCCACCTCGAAGCGGGGGGGACGGCGGCCCACCACCCCGGCGATGAGGGTGAAGATCTCTCGGTAGCTGTGGCCCTGCCCCGACAGGATGTAGCGCTCGCCGCTTCGCCCCTTCTCCAAGGCCAGCAGCATGCCCTGGGCCACGTCGCGCACGTCGACGAAGTCGTTGACCCCCTTGGTGGCGGCGACGGCTTTGCCGGAGGCCACCTCCAAGATCATCTGGCCGGAGCTCGGACGCCGGTCGTAGGGGCCGAACATGAACGTGGGGTTCACCACCACCGCGTCGATGTCCCCGGCACGGGCTGCGTCCAGCACGACCTTCTCGGCCTGGTGTTTGGTGATGGCGTAGCCGTCGTCGAGGCCGTGGGCCGCGAGATTCCACGGGCTGCCTTCGTCGCAGGGGCCCTCGTGGTCGGCGATTCCGACGGCCACCGTGGAGCTGCAGTGCACGAGGCGACCCACACCCGCCTCGGTCACCGCGTCCATCACATGGCGGGTGCCGGTCACGTTGGCGGCGACCAGCTCCGGGGTGACCGAGGGGATGACGGCGGCCTTCGCTGCGCAGTGGATCACGGCATCGGCGCCACGGAAGGCCTCCCGGAGCGCTCCGGGATCCCCGAGATCTGCCTCGCGCCACTCGATGGGCAAGCCCGCGAGGTGTTGGGTGCGGGAGCTCGCGCGGCGGGTGCAGCGCACGGTGTGACCCTGCTCGAGGGCTGCCACGGCGACGTTCGCGCCGACCAGACCGGTGGCGCCCGTGATGGCGATGGTGGACACAGAGACTCCTGGAATGCTGCGGTTCGGGCTGGTCCCGGCTATCCTCGCGGGCCGGAGGCCCGATGCGCGTCCTCGATGCTCAGATCCTCGCTCAGACGCCACCCGTTCGGCTGGCCCTGCTCGAAGTGCTTCACTACCTCATGCACGTCGACGGGGTCCTCGACGAGGAGGAAGCCGCCGTCATCGACGACCTGTGTGCTCGGCTCGGGCTGGATGAGCTCAAACAGCTCCTGCCAGAGACGCCGGCGTGGAAGCATGCCTGGGGCGACCTGCTGATGCCGATCGCGCAGCTGAGCCTCATGCAGGCGGCGATCCTGGCGGTGGCCGACGGGAAGGTCCACCGGTCCGAGCGGGTCTCCCTGGAGAAACTGGCGCTGGCCCTCGACCAGGACGCCTCCGTGCTCGATGCCATGCTTGCGTGGGCGGAAGAAGGGCGTGAGTGGATGAAGCGGGGCGAAGCCTTGCTGGTGGAGGTCTGACATGCGTGCTGCCGTAGCAACCGTCCTGGTCCTTGCGGCCTGCTCTGGTCGAGACATCGTGACCCGGCCCGGCGACACGGCGCCCGAGACCGGTCCCTTCGAGCTCGATGTGCCCACGTACGCCCTCCAGGGCCAGATCTACGACGTGGCGTGGGGCCCGGCCTCCGATGCCTTTGCCATCGCCGATGGTGCGGGCGGCTACAAGGTCTTCGTGGCGCCGTTCCCGATGAACGCCTGCGACGAAGGCGAGCGGCTCACCAAGGACGTTCTGTACGCCGAGATTCCAGCGCTCCAGGAAGCCGCGTGGGGCGAGGATGGCGCGGAAGTCACGCTGGGCACGACCGATGGGCTGCTCACCACCACCGGCGGTGGCTACGACCTGAAGCTGGACGTCACGGAGACGAAGGTGGTCGGCGGGCTGCTGTTCGACGTCGACCCGCAGACGCGCCTGCAGGGCCAGATCGAAGCGCCCATCTGCCCGTAGGGTTCAGCAGATCCGCGGAAGCGGGTCGCCCCATGGCCGCTGCAGCCAACGCGTGCCCCCGAAGGCATCCTTCAACCACACCCGGCCCGGCCCCTCCTGAAGCGTGCCGACGGCGGCAGCATCCGGGTCGTGGGCCCGCAGCACCGCCAGGGCGCGGGCTTCGTCTTCCGGTGCCACGAACGCGACGAAGCGGCCCTCGCAGGCGAGCTGCAGCGGGTCGAGCCCCAGCAGCTCGGTGGCCGCCCGGACGGTGGGGTGCACGGGGATTGCGGGCTCGTCGATCAGGGCGTCGACCGCCGTGCAGAGCTCCTCCATCACGGCGGCCAGGCCTCCGCGTGTGGGGTCTCGCAGGCAGTGCACATCGACCGCCTCGAGGAGCTCCGCCACGACGTGGTTCACCGGGGCGGCGTCGCTGGGCACGGCGCCCTCGAAGCCGAGGCTCTCCCGCACCGACAGGATGGCGGCGCCATGACGCCCCAGGTCGCCGGACACGAGGACGCGGTCGCCCGGTTGCAGGCGGTGGGGGCCGATGTCGACCCCGTCGGGCACCTCACCCACCCCCGCCGTGGTCATGTAGACCCCGTGGCCATGGCCTCGCTCGACGACCTTGGTGTCGCCGGTGACGATGGACACGCCGGCCTCGAGGGCGGCGGCCGCGGCGGAGGCCATGTAGCGGTCGAGGTCGGCGAGGGGGAGGCCCTCCTCGAGGATGAGGGCCAGGGAGAGTGCGGTGGGCCGGGCGCCTGCCATGGCGAGGTCGTTGACGGTGCCACACACGGCGAGCCGGCCGATGTCGCCGCCGGGGAAGTCGAGGGGGCGCACCACGAAGCTGTCGGTGGTGAAGGCCATCGAACCGACGCGGGCGGCGTCGTGGGCGAGGGCCTCGGGGCCGACGGCCGGGGCGATGTGGCGGTCGAGGAGGAAGCGCAGGGCCCGGCCGCCGCCGCCGTGGGCGAGGGTGACGATGTCGTCGTCGTCGCTCATGGGGACGTCTCGGCGCGACGGTAGCGGAAGTAAGCGGCGCAGGCCCCCTCGGTGCTCACCATGGTGGCGCCGAGCGGGTGGTCGGGGGTGCAGCTGGTGCCGAAGGCGGCGCAGTCCGTCGGCTTGGCCCTGCCGACGAGCACGCGGCCGGCGATGCAGGCCGGGTCGTCGTGGGACGGCTCGGTGGAGAGGGGGAAGCGGGTGGCGGCGTCGAAGCGGGCGAAAGCAGGAACGAGGCCGAGACCGCTGGCGGGGATGGAGCCCATGCCCCGCCAGGTGCGGGCCACGGGCTCGAAGACCCGCTCGATGGCTTCCCGAGCGGCCCGGGTGCCCTCGTCTCGCACCACGCGGGTGTAGCGGTTCTCCACCTCGTGGCGGCCTGCCTCGAGCTGGGTCACCACCCCGAGCAGGCCGTCGAGCAGGTCGACAGGCTCGAAGCCGGTGACCACGATGGGGATGCGGTGCTTGGCTGCGATGGGCTCGTACTCGGCGGTGCCCATCACGGCGCAGACGTGGCCGGCGGCCAGCAGTCCGTCCATCACGGGATCCTCATCGGCGAGGAGGGCCTCTAGGGCGGGGGGCACCCGAACGTGGGCGGCCAGGATGGCGAAGGTGTCGAGGCCCTCGGCGGCGGCCTGCTCCACGGCCAGCGCGACCCCTGGGGCCGTGGTCTCGAAGCCGACCGCGAGGAAGACCACGGGGCGGCCGCTCGGCGCGCGCTCCCGGGCCAGGGCGAGGGCGTCGAGGGCCGAGTACACGATGCGGACGTCGGCGCCGTGGGCCTTGGCGTCGGCGAGGGTGCCGCGGCTGCCCGGCACCCGGAGCATGTCGCCGAAGGTGCACAGCGTGACGTCGTGCTGCCGGGCCAGGGCCATCGCGCGGTCGAGGGTGGCGGTGGGGGTGACGCACACGGGGCAGCCGGGGCCGTGAAGCAAGGTGATGCTGTCCGGCAGCAGCTGGTCGATGCCGAAGCGGACCAAGGCGTGGGTCTGGCCGCCGCACACCTCCATGATGCGCCATGGGCGGGTGACGGTGGCGGCGATGCGGTCCGCCAGGCGGCGTGAGCGGGCGGGGTCCCGAAAGGCGTCGACGTGCTTCACAGCTCGTCCAGCAGGCTCAACACGTCCTGTGCAGCGGCCTCGTCGAGCATGGAGATGGCGATGCCAGCGTGCACGATCACCCAGCCGCCGATGCCGGCCTCGGGCACCGTGGCGAGGCACACCGGCTTGCGGATGCCTCCGAAGTCGACCGTGCCCATGCGGAGCGGTTGGTCATCGTCGATGGCCACAATCCGGCCGGGGATGCCCAGGCACATGTCGGCTCCTCAGGGGCTGGGTTGCCGGTGGGGATTGCCCCTTCGACGGGCTAGTAACCGGGGCATGTCGCCTGACCATGGGAACGCCCTTCTCCTCGCTGTCGTCTCGACGCTGCTCGCGGACGGGTTGATGGTCGGGGTGTTTTTTGGGCTTCTGCGGCAACGGCAGCACCCCTGGCTGGTGGCTTGGGCCCAGGGCTTCGTGTTCCTCATGGCGGGCCACGTGTTGCTCGGGGGCGCGGCCCTTGGGTGGTTTCCCCCGTGGGTCGAGGTGGGCTCCACGCTGGTCTTCGCGAGCGGACTGGTGGTCGTGCTGGGCGGGGTCGGCTCCTTCGTGGGGCGGATGCCCGCGAAGGGGTGGTTCGTCGCCACCGGGGCCGGTCCGGTGCTCGGGGTGGGCTTGGTGGCCGCAGGCCAGGACCCAACGCTCGGTGCCACCATCGGCATGATGTCCGTCGGCGTGGCCAACGGCGTGATTGGGTGGACCTTGCTCCGCACTGGGGAGGTGGGCCGCTGGTTTGCGGGGAGCGCGTTGATCGGCCTGGCCCTCCACTGTCTGGCGTTCCCCGTGGCTGCCAGGGTGCCGTGGGCGCTTCCCTATGGCTTCGTGGCCATGAACTGGCTGCAGCTGTTGGCCGGCCTCGGGGTGTTCCTCATGCACCTCGGTCGCGAGGGGGTCCAGACGGCCACGGCCGAGAACGAGCTGGCCCAGTTCCTCGACCGCGCGGTCGTGGGCGTGTTTCGGAGCACGCCGACCGGGGGGTTCGTGTTCGCGAACCCCGCCCTCGTGGCCATGCTCGGGTACGACAACGAGGAACAGGTGTTGGCGCTGAAGGTGCCCGAGGAGCTGTACCTGGATCCCGAGGAGCGGGGGAGGGCCCGTGCGTCCACGGACGGCACGGAGCTACGGGGCCACGAGACGACCTGGCGCCGCGCCGATGGCCGCCCTTTGGTGGTGGAGCTCGACGGCCGCGAGGTCCGTGGACCCGCTGGGGAGGTCCGCTATTGGGAAGGCTTCGCCCGCGACGTGACCCGGGCGCGGATGCTCGAGGCCGAGCTGGGTCGCTCGCAGCGAATGGAGGCTCTGGGCCGGCTTGCTGGGGGCGTGGCCCACGACTTCAACAACCTGCTCACCGTGATCATGGGGAACCTCGAGCTGGTCGACGAAGAGCGGCTCGGGAGCGACCTGAAGCTGTTCGATGCTGCGGTGCAGTCGGTGGAGCGCGCGGCAGAGCTCACAGGGCAGCTGCTGACGTTCGGAGGACCGATGGTGGCGGCGGGCGTCGTCGATGCCCGGGTGGTGCTGGACGATGCGATGGCGGTGCTTGCCCGGACGGTGGGGCCGCGGGTGCGTGTCGTCACGGAGCGGTCCGAGTCTCCGTGCTGGGTCCCGCTGGCCCGTCCCCGCTTGAGTCAGGTCGTCATGAACCTGGCGCTGAATGCTCGGGACGCCATGCCCGACGGGGGCGTCGTCTCCGCGGTCGTGCGCTGCGGGGTGGAGCGAGCGAACGAGCCCGGGCGCTGGGTGCTCCTCGAGGTGTCCGACGAAGGGGAAGGCATGCCCCCGGAAGTGCTCGAGCACATCTTCGAGCCGTTCTTCACCACCCGGGCCTTGGAGAGTGGCACCGGGCTCGGTCTGGCCACGGCGTACACCGCGGTGCGGGAGGTGGGTGGCAGCATCGTCGTCGAGAGCCGCGTGGGGGAGGGGTCGACCTTTCGGGTGTACCTGCCCGAGGCGGATGAGCCGGAGCCCTCGGTGCCGCCAGGATCTGGCGACGAGCCGACGATTCGCGGCACCATCGTGGTGGTGGACGACCAGGCCGACGTGCGGGCCTTCGTGGTGCGCGGCCTCCAGCACCTCGGGTACGTCGTGCAAGATCACGGCGACCCTCGAGACGCCCTGGAGAAGGTGGCGGCATCCCCTCCGGACCTGCTCCTCACCGACGTGGTGATGCCGGAGCTCTCCGGCCCGGAGCTCGTGGCGGCGCTTCGGGAGCGCGATGTGCGCGTTCCGGTGCTCTTCATGTCGGGCTACCCCCAACACGGCGATGGCGAGCAGCCCCTCGATGGGCCACTGCTGACCAAGCCCTTCACCATCGAAGCCCTCGGCAAGGCGGTCACCAAGGCGCTGGCGCTTCCCCACGGTGTTCACCTCGGGACCGATGGCCTCGAGTGACGCCCGCAGGGCCGCCTGCACGACCAGCCCCCTCGCCGGGGCCACGAGCCGAAAGAGGGAGCGCCCGGCGCGGGCCGTTGGGTCTTGCCAGTCCGGCTCGAGTCCGACGACGGTGAGGCCGAGATTCGCTCGATAAGCTTGCTTATCGCTGGCGAATCGAAGGGCGAGCCTAGGAGGATTCTCGACGAGCGGCCTTTAGGCCGCGCAACAAGTGAGATTCCAAGGGGTCTTTCGAGCGGAGCGAGACGGGCCGGTTGGAGTCGCCCCGCCCGGTCGTGGGCGTCGACGAGCCCTCGGTTTCGCCAAGTTGGCCTTCGCCGCGTAGGCCGCGTGGGCCGCTCCTAGGGTTGAGCGCCCGCGCCATCTAGCTCGAGGCCATAGGCGCTGACTAGGTCGACGCCTTGCTCGTCGACGTACTGGGCCAGCTGGGCAAGCGTGAAGTCCTCCTCTGGCACGACCACCCAGCGGTCGTCGGCCACGCGCTCGACCTCTCCGACCACTCGCGCGAACGAGCGCATCTCGGGGTCGAGCAGGGTCCGTCGCCCTTCAGGCATCAACGCCGACGGCTCAGCAGGCCAGAGCACGAGGGCCCCGACGCTCACGGAGATCTCGCCCTCAGGGCCCCGAAAGACCGGGCCATCCACCCCGCCAAACCACCACAGGTGTCGGAAGTCCCGGCGCTGCTCCAGCGCGGGATGCTGGGCGAACAGCTTTCTGAACGCGTCGAACGAGTCTTGGCCGCATTGAGAGGCAGCATCGGCCACCGGGTTGCCCGGAGGAAGACCCATGTCGATCTGCACCTCGTCTTTGAGGTTGTGCAGCGGCTCGTCGGACCACGTCACCGGCGACCCCGCGACCTTCCGCGGGTGGTTCGGAGGCCAGTCGTGGGGGAAGCGCTCGAAGCGGATGCCCATCCGGTGCGCCTCAGTGGCTCCGTCGAGGGTGACGAGCAGGTGCGGACGGTGCACGGTGTCGAGGTGCGGGAACGTGCGCAGGTGCCGCTCGTTGCGAACCTGAACCTCCACACCGTCGCAGACCACTGTGCCGATGTCGTCGAAGCGCGTCTCGTCGTACAGCAGGCCTCCACAGCCGAGGACCACGGGCAACACGACGGCAAGGACAAGGCGATGCATGTGGCAGATGTAGCGCTCGGTTGGCTCCTTGACGAGGGGAGGAACGGCCCCCCCCCCACCGCTCACCAGGGCAGCGTCGACCCGAGGGTCAGCTCGACCCGGCCTGCTCCGTACGGCTCTCCCGCCCCGTAGGAGGGCGGCCCGATGGCGACGTCGATGAGGCCATCGCTGTCGACGTCGGCGGTCTCGAAGGCCGCGTGCTCCGAGCGCATCGTGACCCCGTGCGTCGGCGACGACGGCGGCGACTGCGGATGGTAGCCGCTCTAGAGGGGCCTTCCTGCTAGCATGCTCGTCAATGCAGATGTTCCGTGCAGAAGAGGAGGTACATTCATGAGAATCGCAGCCGTCGCAGCGGGGCTCCTGTTGGTCGCCGCATGCAAGGGGGGGGACGACGACAAGCAGGCCACCACCACGCCCGTGGTCGCCGGCACCACCTGGCACCAAGACGCCGCACCGATCTTCTCGGAGAACTGCATCCAATGCCACACCTCGGCTGGTGTGGCCGCCTTTCTCGACCTGACCCAATACGATCAAGCCGTCGCGTGGGCGCCCGTCATCGCATCCAACGCCAGCGAAGGCACCATGCCGCCCTTCGGCGCCGTCGAGACCACGGAGTGCGAGAACCGCTGGGGTTTCCTCCACGACGCCCGCCTCACACCCGAGGAAGTCGTTCTCGTGCAGGCGTGGGTCGACGACGGCACCCTCGAAGGAGACCCAGCCACTGCCGCGCCCCTGCTCCAGCCCGACATTCCCCAGCTGGCGCGGGTCGATCACGAGATCGCGCCGCAGACCGCACACACCACCCAGGGCAGCCAGGCCCTCAAAGACGAGTTCTACTGCTTCGTGTTCGATCCCGAGGTCAGCGAGACGCGCTGGGTCGAAGGGCTCCAGGTCCAACCCGACAACATCAGCGTCGTGCACCATGTGCTCCTCAACGTGGCGTCCCGCGCAGACGCTGAGGCCGCTGATGCCGCCGACGGCGTGGTCGACGGCATCTACCCCTGCTTCGGAGGGGTCGGCGTGGCCGGCGCACGCCTGATCGGTGGCTGGATCCCCGGAGGTGGGCCCACCGAGTACCCCGAAGGCTCAGGGGCCGAACTCCGCGCCGACGAAGTCCTCGTGGCGCAGATGCACTACCACAACACGGTCGACCCTCAGACCGACAGCACCTCAGTGCAGATCATGTGGACCGAGACCGAGCCTCCGTTCCCCGCCCTCATCGAGCTCCTCGGCAACGCCGCGGATGCCTCCCAGGGGCTTCAGCCCGGTCCCAGCGACCCCAACGGCGCCGCCGAGTTCCTGATCCCCGCAGGCGACGCTAGCCACGTCGAGACCAGCCGCCACGAGCTGCCCATCCCGGAGGGTGTGGAGGTCGACGTGTTCCTGGTCGCGCCACACATGCACTACGCTGGCGTCTCCATGCGCGCCTGGGTCGAGCACGCCGACGGCTCCCCCAACGACTGCCTCGTGCACGTGCCCGCCTGGGACTTCGACTGGCAGCTGCTCTACTTCTTTGACGCCACCAACCGCAACGCACCCGTGGTCAAGAGCGGCGACACGCTGGTCCTCGAGTGCATCTACAACAACACCCTCGACAACGGCGGCCTGGCCAGCGTCCTCGCCGAGGCAGGCATCGACGAGCCCACCGACATTGGATTGGGCGGCGGCTCCCTTGAGGAGATGTGCTTGCTCGGGGTCGGCGCGATGGTTCGCTAGGGAGCGCGGGGCGACCGCCCTGGTGCGGGGTTCTTCGTGAGCCTCTCGCGAGGCTCGTGTGCGGGCGGCTCGGGAAGCGCCCGGCTCCGAAGGCGGTGCCGTGGTGCCAGCACCCCATGGTGTACGGCATCGCGTGCGCAGGCCTGGGGGACCTGACTCAACGCCTGCGAGCGACCCAGGCCTGACCGAAGGGGATGCCGCCGTCGCCGGGGGGCACCCGGTGGGGCAGGAGCACCCGCTGGCCTCGGGGGTGCAGCGCGGCCAGCACCCCCTCGACGAGCACGGGGTTCTGGAAGCATCCACCGGCGAGGACCACGGGGCCGTCGAAGCCGTCGGTGGCCCGGGCCGCCCAGGCGGCGAGGGTGGCGTGGAAGCGCGCGGCGGCTCTTGTGGGGGACGGCTCGGCGACCGCGGCGGCGACCCATGGGCGCCAGTCGCCGGGGTCGTCCGCGAGGGGCCACGGCTCAGCGGGGCCGTGGTCGCGGGCGAGGTCCTGCAGGGCCACGGCGACCTGAGCTTCCCAGGTGGGGGCGAGAGGGAGGCCGAGGAGGGCCCCGAACCCGTCGAACAGTCGCCCCATGGACGAGCAGGGAGGGGCGCTGACGTCGCCGTCGAGCCAGGCCCACAGGGCGTCGGCCCTGGGGTGCAGGGGGCGTCTGGCGGCGTCGGGAGGCAGGCCCGCGGCGTGGAGCAGCGCCAGCGCGACCCGACCGGGCTCCCGGGTGGCGGTGTCGCCGCCGAGCAGGGGAAAGGGGCGCAGGTGGCCCACTCGCTCGCAGTGGGCGCCGTCGACCCGAAGGACCTCGCCGCCCCAGGTCGTGCCGTCGTTTCCGTAGCCGACGCCATCCCAGGCGAGCCCTAGCACCGGCACGTCGACCCCGTGCTCCGCGCACACGGCACCGACGTGGGCGTGGTGGTGAAACACCCGCTGAAGGGGCAGGCCCAGCCGCTCGGCCCAGGCCTCGGCGACCCGGGTGCTGACCAGGTCCGGGTGGGCATCGCACACCAGCTGCTCTGGATGGACCCCGTACACCTCGAGGAGCGAGGCCAGCTCTGCCTCGTAGCGGTCCAACATCGGCTTGGAACCCAGCGCGCCGACGTGGGGTGAGAGGATCGCCTGGTCGCCGATGGCCACCGCGACGCAGCTCTTCAGGTCGGCGCCGAAGGCCAGCAGGGGCGCACCGATGCGGCCAAGCGGGAGGGGCCGTGGCGCGTGGCCTCGGGCGCGCCGCAGCACCCGAACCTTCCCGGCTAGCTCCCGGACCACGGAGTCGTCGGCGGCGCGCCAGATGGGTCGGTCGTGGTCGAGGACCAGGTCGCAGAGCCCTTCGACCTGGTGGGCCTCGGTGGCGAGAGGCTCCCCCGAGGCGTTCGCGCTCGTGCACACCAGCGGCCCATCGAAGGCCCGCAGCAGCTGCAGGTGCACGGCGGTGGAGGGGCTCATCCACCCGGTGTCTCGCAGGCCGAAGGCCACCGCTTCGGCGAGTCCCTCGGGGCCCGGTCCGAGGCAGATGGGCGCCTCGGGGCCCTGCAGCGGGGCGTCGAGGGTCATGACGGCGAGGGGCTTGTGGGGACGGCGCTTGCGTCGGCGCAGCTCGGTCACCGTGTCGGAGCGACGTGCGTCGCAGAGCAGCTGGAAGCCGCTGGAGCCCTTCACGGCGACGATGCCGCCGTTGCGCAGGACCTCCACGGCGGCATCCACGGGCACCGACAGCCGGGGACCGCAGGTGGCGCAGGCCATCACCTGAGCATGGAAGCGCCGGTCGTCGGGGTCCTCTTGCTCCGCCAGGCAGGCCGGGCACAGCGGGAAGGCCGCCATGGCCGTGCGCTCACGGTCGAAGGGGGGCGGACCGGCGAGGCTGTAGCGGGGCCCGCATGCCACGCAGCTGATGAGGGCGTAGCCGTAGCGTCGGTCGTCGGGGTCGTCGTGCTCGGCGAGGCAGGCCGGGCAGGGGGCCCGGTCTGGGGGCAGCGTGGGGAGCTGTCCGGGGGTGTGGCGGCTGGGCACGATGTGGAACCCGACGAGGGCGGGGTCGACGTCCGCCGACAGGCGCTCGACGACGACGGCCTCGATGGGGCGTGGCGCCGCGGCGAGGGCCGTCTCGATGCGGCGCGGGTCGATGCCCTGGACATCGATCCACACCCCGTCGCCGGCGTTGCACACGGTGCCGTGCAGGCCCAGGGCGCGGGCCGTGCGCACCACCCAGGGCCGAAAGCCCACGCCTTGCACTTGTCCGATGACCCGCAGCCGGCGCCGCGTCACGACTCGCGAACCTCGAGGGACTCGATGCCGAGGCCCGTGCGGTCCAGCAGCGTGCCGTCGAGGCTTCCGCAGGACGGGCACACCGTCAGGTGGTGCTCCGGCAGGTAGACCTCGCCGCATCCCTCGCACTTGGCGCGGACATGGGTGAGCGTGAGGTCCAGCGTGGCCCCCTCCGCCGTGGTGCCCTTGGCGAGGTTGTCGAAGTGCAGCTGGATGCTGTCGCCGTTGAGGGCCTCGGTCTCGGCGAGCCAGCCCGTGATGCGGGTGGCCTGGGAGCCGGCGGGGACCCGCTCCACGACGGCGTTCACGAGCTGGCGGGCGAGGACGGATTCGTGCATGGTCAGGTTCCTCGGAGTCGCTGGCGTACGGCCTCGGCGGCCTGGGGCACAGCGGCGGCGACGGTCGGTGAGAGTTCGAAGCATGGGCCGGTGGGGGCCTCGATGCAGATGGCGAGCACCTCGAGGCCGTCGGCGGCGTCGGGGCCGTGGATGGCCTGGGCGAGGCCGATGGCGTCGGGCACGGAGAGCCCGTGGGTGGACCACAGGCTGGCGCGTCCTAGGTCGGCGGCGGTCAGCCAGCGCAGAGAGCCGGGCTCGCCGGCCCCTACGAGGGCATCGACCAGCAGCAAGGGCGTGCCGTCGAGGAGCTCCACCAGAGGGCTCGCGTCGCGGAGGGGCACGAGCTCCGCATCCACGTCGCCCAAGGCGTTCAGGACGGCGAGGCCGACCCCGTCGTCGCCAGCCGCAGGCTGCCCGAGGCCCACGACCTTCATCGCGCTTCCTTCGTGAGCGTGAGGAAGTGGGTCGCGCAGGAGATGCACGGGTCGTAGTTGCGGATGGCCTGCTCGGCCCGCAGCGTGGCGGTCTCCTGGTCGAGCTGCCACAGGTCGTCGGCCAGGGCCCACAGATCGGCCTCGATGGCGAGCTGGTTCTGGGCGGTCGGGGGCACGATGTCGGCGTCGACGATGAGCCCGTCGTCGTCGACCTCGTAGCGGTGGTACAGCACCCCGCGCGGGGCCTCGCTGACCCCATGGCCCACCCCCGCCCGAGGGGTGAAGGACACCGCCGGCTCGCCCCTCAGGGTGGCGGGGTCGAGGGTGTCGAGGATGCGCAGGGCCTCGTCCATCGCGTACAGCGACTCGATGCCCCGGACGAGGATGCTGCGGAAGGGGTTGCGGACCGGCGGTGCGGCCCCGATGTCGACGGCCAGCTGCTGCAAGTTCGCGGGGAGCTGGTCGAAGTTGAGGGCGAAGCGGGCGAGGGGGCCCACCTGGTACAGGCCCCCGTCCAAGCGCGCGTGCAGGGCATTGGAGCGCTCGACGTGCTCTTCGACCACGTGATCACGCCAGTCGGCGGCCTCGAAGCAGTGCCCGACCGTGCTTCGCACCGGGCCTTCGATGAACGGGTAGACGTCGCCGGGGCACAAGGCCATGAACGGCTGGTCCCGCTGGAGCTCCGGGAAGTCGAAGGTGCCGGTCCAGCGCACCACCGCTTCCAGCTTGGGGCGGGCCGCCAGCAGCTCGGTTCGCAGGGCGTCGACCTCCTCGGGGCGCGGCAGGCGCCAGAAGCCGCCGACCTTCACGTTGATCGGATGGATCTCCCGCCCGCCGAGCATGTTCACGATGGCGTTGCCGGCCTTCTTCGCGGCCAGGGCGGCGACGACCTCGTCTTTGTGGCTGCGGGCCAGGGTCATGGCGTCGGGCATGCCGAAGAAGTCGGGGGCGTGGAGCATCGCGATGTGGAGCACGTGGCTCTCGATCCACTCGCCGCAGTACAGCAGCCGTCGCAGCTGGTGCAGGGGCTCGGGCAGCTCGACGCCGAAGGCCTGCTCCACCGCCGCGCAGGCGCTCATCTGGTAGGCGACCGGGCAGATGCCGCAGATGCGGGCCGTGACGTCGGGGGCCTCGATGGCCTCGCGACCTCGGAGGAAGGCCTCGAAGAAGCGGGGGGGCTCGAAGATGGACAGGGCCAGCTCGTCGACCTTGCCGTCCTTCCACGTGAGGTGCAGGGCGCCCTCGCCCTCGACCCGGGCCAGGTAGTCGACCTTGATGGTGCGCTCGCTCACTCCGACTCCTGCTGCAGTCTCTTCACTTCGGCCTCGAAGATGGGGTCGGCGGTGGTGAAGCCTTGCCAGGCCCGCTGGAGGGCCTCCCCGGTGGTGCCGGTGGACCGGAGCACCTCGCTCATGGCCGGCGCGTTGGGGTTGCGCCGTGGACCGTAGCAGCCGAAGCAGCCGCGGTGGTAGCCGGGGCACAGGGCCCCGCAGCCGCTGTGGGTGACCGGGCCGAGGCACGGCTCCCCTCGGGCGACGGTGACGCACACGTTGCCTGCCAGCTTGCAGTCGGTGCACACGCTGTGGGTCGGCAGGACCGGGCGCCGGCCGTGGAGGAGGGCGGTGAGCAGCTCGAGGAGCTGGCCCTTGTCGATGGGGCAGCCCCGCAGCTCCAGGTCGACCTTCACGTGGGCGGCGATGGGGGTGCTGGTCGCTAGGCTGTCGATGTAGCCGGGGGTGGCGTACACCTGGGCGATGTACTCGTCGAGGTCGGCGTAGTTGCGGAGGGCCTGGATGCCGCCGGCGGTGGCGCAGGCCCCGATGGTGACGAGCACCGCGGACTCCGCGCGGATGGCCTGGATGCGCTCTGCATCGTGGGGGGTGGTGATGCTGCCCTCCACCAGGGCGACGTCGTACGGGCCGGGCTCCATGCGGCGGCTCGCCTCGGGGAAGTTCGCGATGTCCACGGCGTCGGCGATCGCGAGGAGCTCGTCTTCGCAGTCCAGCAGGGTGAGCTGGCAGCCGTCGCAGCTGGCGAACTTGAAGACACCGAGGCGGGGGCGGCTCACAGGGCCTCCATGGCGAAGCGCTCGCCGATCACGTCCCACGAGAAGACCGGGCCCTTCTTGCAGAGGAAGTCCGGCCCCCACTGGCAGTGGCCGCACAGGCCGATGCCGCACTTCATGTTGCGCTCCATCGACAGCCAGACGTGCTCGGGGGCGACGCCGCGGCGGAGGGCCGTCTGCACCACGAAGCGCATCATGATCTCGGGGCCGCAGGTGAAGATGCGGGCGTGCTCCGGATCGAAGGTGGCCCGCTCGAGCAGCTTGGTGACGACGCCGACAGGCCCGTGCCAGTCGTCGTCGGCACGGTCGACGGTGACCTGCACGTCGAGGTCGAAGCGGCCCCGCCACCGGTGGAGCTCTTCGACGAAGAGCAGGTCGGCGGGGGTGCGAGCGCCGACGAGGACGAGGACGCGGGTGAACCGGGGGCGATGGGCGAGGAGGTGGAGGATGAGCGGCCGCACCGGGGCCAGGCCGATGCCGCCCGCCACGACGACGACGTCGCTGCCTTCCGCTTCATCGACGGGCCATCCGCGGCCAAAGGGGCCCCGCACGCCGAGCACGGTGCCGGGCTCGGCAGACACCAAGGGGGTGGTGACCTTGCCGACGCGGCGGATGGTGTGGACGAGGCGCTCAGGGTGGGCTGGGTCGCCGGAGATGCTGATGGCTGCTTCGCCGTGGCCGAAGGCGTACAGCATGTTGAACTGCCCCGGCGCGAAGGCGAGGGGGTGGGCGCTAGCATCGAGGGTCAGCGTGACGGTGTCGTCGGTCTCCATGGCCACGTCGAGCACGGGCATGGGGACGGGCTTCCAGGGGTCGACGTTCACCGAGGCCCTCCGAAGGTGTCCAGGCTCCGTAGGCGGGCGCGGGCCAGGCGTCCGTGCACCGTGCGGAGGAGGTGACGGGCGAAGGCGTGGCCGAAGGCCGGATCGGCGTGCATGCGGGCGTCGAGGGCCGGGCCGTCCAGCCGCACGGCACGCACCGCCGTGATCGCGGTGGCGTCGACGTGCCAGCGGGTGCCGTCGAAGAGCCAGGACCATCCCAAGGGCTCCCCATCGTCCACGGTCTCGACGGTCTCTCGTCCCGCGCGAAGGGCCACTCGCCCTGCGGTGATCAGGTAGGTGGCGTCGGCGTCGGACCCCTCTCGCGCCAGGTAGTCCCCTGGCGCGAAGGACACGCTGGTGGCGCAGTCGGCGAGCTTGGCCACGAAGGGGGCATCGAGCCCCTGGCAGAAGGGGTGTTGCTGCAGTTGACGGTACAGGTCGCTCATGACGGGGCTCCGACGGCAAGGGCTTCGGCGACGAGATCGATGCCAGCGGGGCACCAGGCGATGCACCGGCCACAGCCGACACAGCCGCTGCTGTCGAACTGATCGTGCCAGGTGGAGAGCTTGTGGGTCATCCACTGACGGTACCGCGCCCCGACCCCGTCGCGAACGGCATGGCCGTGAAGGTCGGTGAAGGCTGGGTCGAAGCAGGAGTCCCAGCGGCGGCTCTGGACCGCCTCTCCCGACAGCTCCGTGACGTGCTCGGTGGTGGTGCAGAAGCAGGTCGGGCACACCATCGTGCAGCTGCTGCAGCCGAGGCACCGGGAGGCGATGTCGTCGTAGTGGGGACTCTCGAGGGCCTGGGCGAGGCGGGCCGCGATGTCCGTGGGCATGACGCGGGATTGGGCGCGGGCCCCTTCGGCCACCTGATCGGGCACGTCGGCGTCGGCGGAAGGAGCTGGCGTGACCGGCAGCTGGTCGAGCAGGCGCTGGCCGGCATCGCTGCCCACCTCCACCAGGAAGTGCGAGCCCACCACCTCGGTGAGGCTCAGATCGTACCCGGCCTCGACGCGAGGCCCCGTGCCCATGGAGGCGCAGAAGCAGGTGGGGGCGGCCTCGGCGCACTGCACGGCGATGAGGAGAACGTCGGACCGGCGGGACGCGTAGGCGGGGTCGGCGTAGGGGCCGTCCTGCAGGACGCGGTCGTGGATGGCCAGGGCTGCCAGATCGCAGGCGCGGAGGCCGAGGAGGGCGTGTCCTCCGTCGAACAGCGGGGGCGTGGCGATGGTGAAGCCCCCTTCGGTGGGCACGGCGCGCCACAGCTCGAGGCGGGGCGGGTACAACCAGCGCTTGGCGGAGTCGGGCCCGACGGTGAAGCCGAACAGCGCGTCGTCGGTGCGGGCCACGAGCCGCACCGACCCAGGGGATTGCTGGGTCGTCCGGCCGCGAGGCAGGTCGGCGCTGGCGTGGATGGGCGCGAGCACGATGGTGCCGTCCCGCACGGTCGGGCCAATGAGGGTGCGTCCGCCCCGCTGTAGGAGCGTGAGCAGGCGATCGAGCTCGTCCAGGGGAAGTCGGTACAGAGGGCCTCCTGATCCGTGCGGAAGCAAGAGGTGTGCCATCGGTGGCGACTGGATCGGGGCGTCCGCCCTGGGTGAGATGCCACATGGAGTGTGGGGCTTTCACCACCGTTGGCGGGGCCTCGTTGCGACGGGGCGACGCGAGGGTCAGTCGAGCCCGAGCACGTACGTGCCGGTCACGCCGCCCTGGTTCTGATCGATCCAGGTGCCGTCTCCCGTGCAGGCGTCGAGGTCGTAGGTCCCGTCGATGGTCACGCCCTGGTGGGTGCCCGACATGGTCCCGCCGGCCGACACGAAGCCCTCGGCATCGACGTCCCCGGACGACGACGTGAAGGTGACGAAGAGCGTGCCGTCCGCGAGGAGGTCTCCCTCGACCCCGCCGCTGATCGGGTATCCGTCGACCTCGTAGGTGCCGACCTGCACGCCAGCACAGGCCGCGGCGTGACCGTCGTCTCCGGTGGTGTCGTCGTCGTCGTCTCCGGTGGTGTCGTCGTCGTCGTCTCCGGTGGTGTCGTCGTCGTCGTCTCCGGCCGTGTCGTCGTCGTCGTCGCCAACGGTCGCGCCGGTGTCGGTGTCGTCGCCCTTCTCGACGGTCACGTCGCAGGCGAGAAGGATGAGGGGCGCGGCGAGGGCCGAAATACGGAGCAGGTGCATGGTTCCTCCAAGGTCTGCTGCTAGGCTACGGGCCGATGACGGCTTCCGACATGACCGCAGGGGACAGCCACCCGACCGAAACGGACACCCGGCACACCGTGGTGGCGCCGGTGGTGGCTCAGCTGCTCCTCGGCGGGCTTCCCGAGGGACGCGCTGAGGCGCTGCTCGCCGAGCTGGGCCTGTCGGAGCGCCGCCGCTTTGACTTCGAGGTGCGGCTGCCGGAGGGGGGGGCCCTGACGGCCCTCGACACCCTCGGGGAGGCGGGGCTCGATGCGGGGCTGGCGGCCTGCGCCTCCCCGGAGGGGCACTTCTCCCCGGTGTGGCACCTGGCGTCGGCCGCCGAGGTGGTGGCGGACCTCCTCGACGTCGTGCGCGGCTACTTCTGGCTGCTGTGGACACGTCTGCGGCTTCAGGTGGTGGTGGACCGAGACGACGTCTCCATCGTGGCCCCTCCTCTCGACGACCGGGTCGGGGTCCATGTCCTGCTCCGCTACCTGGTGGCTGAGCAGATCTGGTCGACCCAGAACGCCTTTGCGTCACGGCCGGTCCCCGTGCGCTCCTTGGTGCTGCCGGGCCCGCCGGGCTCGGATGCGGCCGGGTGGCGTCGGTTGATCGGGGCCGAGCCGAGGTTCCACGGGGAGGTGATGCGGCTGGTCCTCCCTCGGGAGGCCTTGGACATCCCGTGCCGCAAGCCCGACGCGACGCTGTCCGGCTGGCTCCGCTACGTGCTGGACCAACGGGTGGCCGAGCTTCCCGCGGTGACGCCGCTACGGCAGGAGGTGGCAGAGCTGGTGCGGCGTCGGCTGGCGCGGCCTCCGAGTCGTGGGGCGGTGGCCGCCGCTCTCGGACTCCAGGCCCGTACCCTGGCGCGGCGCCTGGCGAGCGAAGGCACCAGCTTTCGGGACGTCGTGGACGCGGTTCGCTTCGAAGCAGCGAAGGCCTGGCTTCCCGACGGGTCGGTCGCCGAGGTGTCCGAGCGGCTCGGGTTTGCCGACACCCGAAGCTTTCAGCGGGCCTTCCGTCGCTGGGCGGGGGTCTCGCCCAGCGCCTGGCGCAGGGGTGGGCTCGACCGAGGCTGACCTCGTCGAGTCCGCCTGCGGCTTGCTCTGGGGACATGCGACGAGTACTGGCGCTGCACGGAGGTCGTCATGGGTGAACCGGTGGATCGACGCGGCTTCCTGCTGGGGAGCGCCGCCCTGCTGGCGGCGTGCTCCGGGGATGACAGAGACGATGGGAAGGGAGCCTCGCCCACAGACGACTCGTCCTCCGCGTCGACGGGGGACACGGGCTCGTCGACCCCTCCGGACGGCATCGACCTGGGGCCCGAGCTGACCCCGGGCGTGCCTCGCTCGCTGACGGGGTCCGACCGTGCGGAGCTGGACGTCGTGTTGAATGTGCTTGCCGGGGAGCTCCCGACGGACTGGCACGGCCATGGCCACTGGGTGCACGCCATCCCGTACGTGGGCGGCATCCCGGTGTTCGTCGGCGACGGAAAAGTGCTGCGGGTCACCTTCGAGCCAGGCCAGGCGACCCTGCGCAGCCGCATCGTCAAGACGCCCTGTCATGTGTACGACGACGCGACCCTCGGCCTGCCTCATGGCTTCGAGAACGATGGCTTCGCCCGCATGTCGCTGGAGGTCGGCTTCCGCAACTTCGGGAACACCGCCCTGGTTGCGTTGGACGGCCGCTTGCTCGTGACGTCGGACGCGGGCCGACCCTGGGAGCTCGACCCCGAGAGCCTCGAGGTGGCGACCGCCGTAGGGTGGAATCACGAGTGGGCCGGCATCCTTCCGGCCTTCCTGGAGTCCTTCGTGGACTGGGTCTTCCCGCTCCACATGACCACGGCCCACCCGGCGGTCGACCCCCACACCTCCGAGCTGTTCACGGTCAACTACGGTCTGGCGCTGCTCGGGTCGTCTTCCGCCGACACCCACGTGGTGGCGTGGGATGGCGTGGGGGAGATGAAGCGCTGGAAGGTGCTGGACCTCGATGGGCGCGACGTGTCCATCACCCAGTCGGTGCACCAGATGGTGGTGACGCGGAACCACGTCGTGCTGATGGACACCGCCTTCGTGGTGGAGGTGGCCTTTGGGGGCCGCGAGCCCGAGACCGTGCCCCAGTCCCCCGACACGGCCCTGCACATCATCGCGCGGGCGGACCTCGTCCCGGGCGCGAGCACCGTGAGGGCCTACACCCTGGTGCTCCCGCGGGAGTCGGTGCACTTCGCCGCGGACTACGACGACGACGACGGCATCGCGCTGCTCATCGCCCACAACGTAGGGGCTGACCCCTCGGAGATGGCACGACAGGGCGATGTCGACCCCGACGGGCAGCCCATCGACCCCGCGCTCTTCGGCCTGCCGGCCAGCGCCACCGACATCGGGGTGGTCGGTCGCTACGTCATCGACCCGTCGACCGGTCGGGTGGTCGACAGCCAGGTGCGCTCCCACGAGGCCTTGTGGGGCGGCCCGGCCCTGGTGGCCCAGGCGGACCCGACGCCGGACAAGCTCGGCGCCATGTTCTGGAGCTGCGCCGGCGTGGACCGCGAGCTGCAGCTGCAGCGCATCATCGACCTGTACGGCGACCATCCGCACCGGGAGGTGCCCCTGCAGGAGGTGCCGGACCGCACCCCCGCGACCCTGGTCCACCTCGACGCGCAGACCGCCGACGTGGTGGCCTCCTTCGCCTTTCCCGATGGGCGTTGGGGGGTCTCGCCCTGCTTCGTGCCTCGGGTGGACGCCGTGGACGACACCGATGGCTACGTGGTCATCACCGTGATTTCCGACGACACGGGCACCGAAGGAAGCAGCGGCGACGAGCTGTGGGTGTTCGACGCGGCGGACCTGGCGGCGGGCCCTGTGGCGCGGCTGGGGCATCCCGAGCTGTCGATGCCGTTCACGCTGCACACGCTGTGGCTGCCGGAGGCTGAGCCGCGGACGGCTTCCTACCGGGTGGATGTGGCGACGGACCACGACCTGGAGGGGCAGTCGGCGGTGGTGCGGGACGTGTTCGCGAACGCCGTGTTCCCGGCCTTCCGGTGAGGGCCGTCGCTCTTCTAGGGCGCAACGCGGGACCGACAGAGAGGAGGCGAAAGTGAGCGTGGATGGTTGGATTCAGAGCTGGTTCGAGGACCGCGCGGCCTTCGCCTCCGTTGGGTTGAAGCTGCCCGACGTCGAAGCCGAGGAGCTGCGCTCGGCGGTGGACCTCGTGCTCTCGGAGCTGTCCTCGGTGTCCGAGTGGCACACGTCGGAGCGGGTGGCGGCGGTGCGAGGGGCTCCCGTCCCCGAGCCGGACCTGCTGTCGGCGTCGCGGGTGGGGGAGGCGCTGCGGCTGCTCGTCGCAAAAGCCGTGACGGACCAGCGGGTGGACCGCGACCTGTTCGGTGACCTGGCCGCCCTGACCATCCAGCAGGTGGCCGGTCTGAAGCGCTACCACGGCCACATCCTCACGGCGCTGATGGCGGTGCACTACGTCGAGAAGCAGGGGATGCAGATCCGGACCTTGTCGGAGGCGGAGGGAGACGCGATGCTCGGGGTGGTGGCCGACGCGGTCTACCGCTGGCCCGTGTGGGTCTTCGACGACGCTCAGTGGGCCCATGCCGAGAGCCGTAGGCCCGTGATCGACAAAGTGCAGGGGCTCATCGATCTGGGCATGCTGGACCTACGAATGTTGGGGGCTCATGCGGCGAAGGCGCCGCGTGCACCGACGCCCCAGGCCACGCCCCGCGGCGTGCCGCGGACGACCTCCTACACCGCTGGGGGCATTCCTCTCGCGCCTCCGCCTCCGCCTCCGCCGCCGAAGGAGGCCGAGTAGGGGTGGGGCCCGCCTTCGAGGTCCAAGGGCAGGGGCCGACGGTGGTGTTCGTGCACAACGCGGGCACCGACTGTGGGCTGTGGGCCCCGGTGGTGGAGCGGCTGGTGGGCCGGTTCACCTGCGTGGCGCTGGACCTGCCTGGCTTCGGCGAGAGCCCGGCGCCACAGGACCCTTGCCTTGGGGCCTACGTCGACGCGGTTGGGCAGGTGGTCGATGAGGTCGGGCCCGTCGCGGGGCTCGTGGGCCACTGCGTCGGGGGGGCCGCGTGCTGGGAGCTGGTGCGGCGGCGGCCGGAGGTGACGCGGCGGCTCGTGCTGTCGGCCCCGGCCACCCTGGCCACGATGCAGGCGGGACCCTACGGCGTGCTGCAGCGGCACCTGCCCGGGCATCCACGGCGGGACCGTGTCGCGTTGTGGCTGGCGAGGGCGGGCCTGGGCTTCGGGCCGACCCGGCGGCTGGTGGTTCGGTCCCAGACGCGGCACGTGACGGAGCACCTGGATGCCTGCCATGGGCGGGCGGACCACCTCGAGAGCCTGCACGGGCTGCTGCACCGCTTCGACAGCTTCGGGGTGCTGGACGAGGCGGATGCGCGGCCCGCGGTGCCGACGATGCTGCTGTGGGGGCGGTGGAACCGGGTGTTGCCCGTCGCGCGGATGGAGCCGGTGGCAGAGGTGGTGCAGCCGGTGGAGGAGCACGTGCTGGAGGCCGGGCACCTGGCGATGGTGGACGAGCCGGGCCGGTTTGCGGATCTGGTGGCGAGGTTTGTTGGGGGGTAGTGGCGGCGGCGCAGTGAGCGCCGGTGCGGACCCGGAATCCCCACGGTGCTGTGCTGAGCACCCGGGTGCGTGGCTGTGAAGTGCCCTGGGCGGAGGTGTTCTCCACCCGAGGTGCCATGGGGCCGGCACCGGACGACGGCGGCCCTGCTCGGGGAGGCCAGAGGGGCCGAGCCCCTCGGTAGGGGTCAGAGGGGACGAAGTCCCCCGGCAACCCGTAGGTCGGGGGCTGGAGGTGCCTGGGCCGGGTCGGGGGGGCACCAGCTCGAGGTGGCTCGAGGCATCGCCAAGGCACCGGCTCGCTGTGCCGCGGCGGTCGCCAGAAGCCGCGGGCGGCGTAGGCGGGTGCTTTGGCGGAGGCGGAGGCGGAGGTGGCATGGGCGGGTGCTTCGGCGAGGCACGGAGGAGCGCTCGGGCTTCCGGTTCGAGGAGGGGCGGGCGCCGGAGCTCCCGCGGAGGCTGCGCGGGGGCGGATGATGTCCTCCAGGCATGTCAGCGTTGGGCACGGCCTGGCGCCAAGGGCGCCTCGACCATGCCAAACGCTAGGACATGCCTTCCGGGGACGGCATGTCAGCCCTGGGCACGGCCTGGCGCCAAGGGCGCCTCGACCATGCCAAGGGCTCCGACATGCCGTAGGGGAGACGAATCGAGGCCGCATCAGGAGGGGCCTTCCAGGGAGCGCTCGGTAGGGTCAGAGGGAGGTGCGCGCGATGCTTGAGCTACCCTGTTCCCATGTGGATTCTGCTCACCGTCGCCCTCGCTGCCCCTTTTCATGACGCCGACCAGGTCGTGTTCACCGACGGGGCGAACCTCCGCGCCACCCCCGCCACCGATGGCGAGGTGGTCGCCACCCTGGCCCTGGGCACCGATGTCGACGTGCTCCAGACGGGAGAGGCCCTCACCTTGTGGGGCCGCTCCGAGCCGTGGGTGAAGGTGAAGGCAGGGGGCCATGAGGGGTGGCTGTGGTCGGGCCTGCTCTCCGACAAGTTCGCGCCCATCGGCGACGCAGGAGATGGCGTGGTCGTGGGGCTCCGAGGCCTGGTCAAGGAGAGCGAGTACAGCGTCCGGGTCTCGGTCGAGGTGGGGGCGCGGGTCGGCGGCAAGGTGCTCGAGCCGGCGCGGGCCGATCTGACCATCCCCACCGAGTGGTCGGCAGAGGGGGTTCCGTTCGGCATCGAGCTGGTGGGGAAGGCCGGCCTCCCCGTGTCGGATCCGGTGGTACGTCTTCACTTCAGCGCCGACTTCTGTGGGGGCTTGATGGGCAACATGGTGTGGGCCCGCCACGAGGGCAGGGTGGTGCACCTGGCCACGCTCTACGAGGGCTCCGACGTGCCCATGTTCGCCCGCGATGGGCTGGTGTTCCCGGGGGAGGAAGGGGGCAAGCCCGGCAAGGTGCTCAGAGTCCAGCAGATCGGGGAGTACGGCGACAACGGCACCGAGACCTACGAGCTGAACGAGACCAGCGAACACCAGGTGGTGGCGGGCAAGCTCGTGCCGCCCATTGCGCAACGGTAGTCGGTTCGTCGCCCGGGGGCTCTACCGCGTCGTGCGCCGCCGGAGCAGCAGGCCGAAGCCGGCCATGGCCCACAGGCCCACAGGGCCGCTTCCCCCCGTGCTGCAGCCTCTGTCGGTGCTGCACACCACGTCGGAGAGGTGGACGGTCCCGTCGACGGCGAGCCACTCGGCCTCGAGGCAGGTCTCGCGTCGGGCGAACCCGTCCCGCACGTAGGTCACGTAGGAGTGGGACAGGGGGCCCGCCCACACCACGTCTGTGTCCACGTCGCGGAGCAGCATCGCCCCTCGCCCCATGCCCAGCTCCGCCCCGACCTGCCGGTACTTGCCGCTCGACAGGCAGCTGCCTCCGCCGCCTCGTTCCCGGTCGCCGTGGGCCACGGCCAGGATTTCTGCGTCCTCGGTGGGGTATGCGGCCTTGACGGTTCCCGCGACGTCGGTCCCCGCGAGAGGGCGCCAGGTCCAGGCCTGGCCTTCCACCAGCGGGGCATCGGGGAGCCAGACTTCGCCGAGGGCCGCGCCGTTCGGTCCTTCGAACACCACGACGTCGTGGGGGACGACGGTACCGTCGAGGTGGAGCTCACCTAGCGTGCCGGGGAGCATGTAGAGGCCCGGCCCTTCGTGAACCGAGCCGATGGGGCCTGGATCTGGTGGGGTGGTGGAGCAGGCGAGGGCGATGGCGGCGGAGAGGAGGAGCATGGAGAAAGGTACCAGGTCGGGGAGGGACTGTCGCTGGCCGTCGCGCGTGCCGGTGCCTTTGAGCTCGGTCTCTCGAGCTGGGCTCGATGGCCGTGGGTCGACGACGGTGCCTGGAGCGGGCTCCTGGGCCGGTTCGAGGTGTGCGGTGACCGGCGCCGCGGGACACGGACGTCAGCGGACCGGAAGTGCCGTCTCTTGCAGGTGGTTCCAGTCGAGCATGGCGGTGGCGAAGGCCGCGGCCTGCTGCAGGTCCTCGGGCTCCAAGTCCGGGTAGTCGGCGAGGAGCTCGGACTGGCTGGGGTAGCCCGCCAGTGCCCGCATCACATCGGCCACGGAGATGCGGAGCCCGCGGATGCAGGGCTTGCCGCCGAGCTTGCCGGGGCTCATGGTGATGCGATCGAAGCCGGGGATGGTCGAGTCCATGCGTCCATTCTATCGCGAGCGCGGTTGGGAGGACCCCTTCCAGGGTCCTCCGTGTGTTCTCTGTGGTTTCCTGGGGCCGTCCCCGGCGGTGTGGCTGCGGGCCGCAGGCGTTGAGGAGCGTGCTGGCGGGTGTCGTCGGGGATGCGGGCGGGCGCGAACCCGGGGGTCTTCGCAGCCTAGAGCGGTCCTGAGAATGCCCCCGGCCATGGCAGCCCCGGCGACAGCCTGGCGCTGAAGCGCTTCGGCAGTCGCAGCCTTTGGGGGCGGGCTTGGGGGGGCGTTGGCGGTGGTTCGGGAAGGGCCGTCCTCGCACAGGGACTGCCCCGTGGCACCTCGGGCGGATTGCGTCACCGCCCCGGGCACGCCATCGCCGGCCACCCGGGCGCCCAGCCAGCTACTGCAGGATGAAGGGGTAGGTGACCAAAGTACCCTCCGTACCAAGGCTCGCGGGGAACACCAGGCCACGGACCGCCTCCTGCAGACAGGGCACCAGCGCCTCGTTTTCAGGGCCTGTCTGAGTCACCGAGAGCTCGGTGGCTCGACCGAACGGGAGAATCCGGAAGCGGAGCTCGACCCTCGGCGGCAAGTGGCCCTTGGCGGCGGCCGTCGCGAAGCAAGCCTTGATGCCTTCGGAGTTCCACACGACCTCGTGAATTCCAACCGGACCGTCTCGCTGCGCTCGAAAGTCGGCTTGGAATACCACTTGTTGCGCGACCCAAAGGCCGCTCGTCGAGAATCCCGCTCCGCTCGCCCTCCGATTCGCCTCTGAGAAGCAAGCTTCTCAAGCGAATCTCGGGCTCACCGTCGCGGGATCTGATCGATGGGCACCACCACACCGCCCACGCAGGCATCCCCCTCGATGGTCAGACCCAGCGGACATGTTGGTGTTCCAGCACACCGCTCGCCGTTCCACGACTGCCCCCACCAGCAGCAGTGGCCGTCGTTCGCTTCGGTACGGACCTGGGCGGACGCGCAGGGCGCGGGGTCGGCCCAGGCTGGCGATACCCACAACAGGACGGCGAGCACGCCGCCGGTCATCCAAGCTCCTCAGCCGCGTCGCCGCGCGTTCGACGACAGAGGGCGAGGGAGAGCAGTGCAAGGAGTCCCGTGGCGCCCGTGCCGGTCGCGCTGCAGCGTGCGGGCTGATTCTCGCTGCACACGACGTCGCGCTCGTAGGGTTCCCCTGGGGCGATGGTGGCGGCGAGCAGAAGCATGCGGAACGATACCTGCGTTTTGCTGGACTGTCGTCTGGGCTGTGGTCCGGTGATGCGGACTCATCGAAATGGGCAAGGCTCGGATTCTCAGGGTGGGCCTGGGGGGCGCTGGCGGTGGGGGCACCTCCGGCAGTCGAGCCGCTGCGAGCGGGTGCCCCCACGTCCTCCGAGCCACCGCGAGCAGGTGCCCCCGCGACCCGGCCCAGGCACCTCCAGCCCCCGACCTACGGGTTGCCGAGGGGCTCTGCCCCTTCTGATCCCCGCCGAGGGGCCAGCCCCTCTGGCATCCCCGTGTGCGCCATCGTCGCGTGGGGACTGCCCCATGGCACCTCGGGTGGAGGGCGTCATCGCCCCGGGGCACGCCTTCGCCGGCCACCCGGGTGCTCCGCAGGGCAGGTACTGCGGGTCAGGTACAGACCCTCCAGCCTTCCGCCCCGACCCATCTCCCCCCCCCCCCTGCGGCATGCCGCAGCCCTTGGACGGGTCGAGACGCCCTTGGCGTCAGGCCCGGCCCAGGGCTGGCATGCCGCTCCCGGAAGGCAGGTCGTCGCCGTGTGGACGGGCCGAGACGCCCTTGGCGTCGGGTCCGGCCGACGCGGCCGACCTGCCTGGAGGACATCCTCCGCCCCTGCGCAGCGTCCGCGGGAGCACCCGCGCCCGCCCCTCCTCGAGCACGACGCCCGAACGCTCCTCCGCCGCTCGCCAAACCTCCCGCCCGCGCCCCCCTCGGCGCCCGCCAGCACGACACCCACCCACCGCCCCAAACGACGAAGGCCGCCGCCCCCACAAGGGACGACGGCCTCCTACGACACAGGCTGTGCCTACTTCGCGAGCTTGCGCAGCACCGTGTGGAGGATGCCGCCGTTGCGGTAGTAGTCGACCTCGACCGGGGTATCGATGCGCACGGTGGTGGTGAAGTTCACCTTGGTGCCGTCGGCCTTCGTGGCGGTCACGGGCACGTCGGACAGCGGCGTCACGTCGTCCGACACGGCGATGTCGAAGCTCTCGGTGCCGTCGAGGCCGAGCTCGTCGGCGCCCTCGCCCGCCTTGAACTGCAGGGGCAGCACGCCCATGCCGATCAGGTTGGAGCGGTGGATGCGCTCGTAGCTCTTGGCGATGACCGCCTTGATGCCCAGCAGGTAGGTGCCCTTGGCCGCCCAGTCGCGGCTGGAGCCCATGCCGTAGTCGTTGCCGGTGAGGACGACGAGGGGGATGGAGTTGAGCTGGTACTTGACGCTGGCGTCGTAGATGCTGACCACCTCGCCGTTCATGGGGTCGACGTCGCTGGTGTAGTGCAGCGCCGGCGCGTCGGCGGGCACGGTGTCGGGGCCCATGTACGTGGTGACGCCACCCTCGGTGCCGGGGGCCAGCTCGTTGCGGATGCGGATGTTGCCGAAGGTGCCGCGGCACATGACCTGGTCGTTGCCACGCCGGCTGCCGAAGCTGTTCCAGTCGCGACGCTCGACGCCGCGGGACTCGAGGTAGCGGGCGGCGGGGCTGCCCTTCGGGATGGCGCCAGCGGGGCTGATGTGGTCGGTGGTGACCGACACGCCCAGCTTCGCGATGCACTTGGCGCCCGTGATGGGCTGGATCGGGGAGACTTCCTTGTCCATGAAGAAGAAGGGGGGCTCCTGGATGTAGGTGCTGTCGGCGTCCCAGGCGTAGGCCTGGCCGGTGGGGGCATCGAGGGCCTGCCACTCGGGGGGGCCGTCCATGTTGCTGTAGCGCTCGAGGAACTGCTCTCGGTGCACCGACTTCATGGCCTCGTGGACCTCGATGTTGGTGGGCCACAGGTCCTTGAGGTAGACCGGCCGGCCGGCTTTGTCGGTGGTCAGCGGGTCGGTCTGCAGGTCGATGTCGACCGTGCCGGCGATGGCGTAGGCCACGACCAGGGGCGGGCTGGCCAGGTAGTTGCCGCGGGTGTGGGGGCTGACGCGGCCCTCGAAGTTCCGGTTGCCCGAGAGCACGCTGGTCACGAGCAGCTCGCCGCTCTGGATGCTGTCGACGATGGGGGGCGACAAGGGCCCGGAGTTGCCGATGCAGGTGGTGCAGCCGTAGCCGACCGTGAAGAAGCCGACGTCCTCGAGGGGCTTGGTGAGGCCGGCGCCGTCGAGGTAGTCGGTGACGACGCGGGAGCCCGGGGCGAGGCTCGTCTTGACCCAGGGCTTGGCGGCGACGCCGCGGGCGGCGGCCTTCTGGGCGACGAGGCCGGCGGCCACCATGACGGCGGGGTTCGACGTGTTGGTGCAGCTGGTGATGGCGGCGATGACGACGTCGCCATCATCGAGGTCGAAGGTCTGGCCCTTGTACTCGGTCTTCACGCCGGCGCTCTTCGCGTCCTTGCCGAAGTCCTTCATCGTGAGGTGCCAGCCGCCGCGCATGTCGGTGAGCAGGATGCGGTCCTGGGGACGCTTCGGGCCAGCGAGCGAGGCCACCACGGTGGTCATGTCGAGGGACATGCTGCTGCTGTAGGTGATGTCGGCCTTGGGGTCGCGCCACAGGCCGTTCATCTTGCAGTAGGCCTCGACCAGCGCGATCTGGGTGTCGGAGCGCCCGGAGAGCTGCAGGTAGTCGAGGGTGGCCTGGTCCACGGGGAAGAAGCCCATGGTGGCGCCGTACTCGGGGGCCATGTTGGCGATGGTGGCCCGGTCGGCGAGGGTGAGGTGGTCCAGGCCGGCGCCGTAGAACTCGACGAACTTGCCGACGCAGCCGTGCTTGCGGAGCATCTCGGTGACGGTGAGCACCAGATCGGTGGCGGTGATGCCCTCCATCAGCTCGCCGGTGAGCTCGAAGCCCACGACCTCGGGGATGAGCATGTAGATGGGCTGGCCGAGCATGCAGGCCTCGGCCTCGATGCCGCCGACGCCCCAGCCGACGACGCCGAGGCCGTTGATCATGGTGGTGTGGGAGTCGGTGCCGACGAGGCTGTCGGGGAGCAGGGTCTTGTGGCCATCACGGTCTTCCGAGAGCACGACCCCAGCGAGGTACTCGAGGTTGACCTGGTGCACGATGCCGGTGCTGGGGGGCACGACGCCGAAGTTGTCGAAGGCCTGCTTGCCCCACTTGAGGAACTTGTAGCGCTCCTCGTTGCGCTCGAACTCGCGCTCGACGTTCTTGCCCATGGACAAGGCGCCGCCGTAGGAGTCGATCTGCACGGAGTGGTCGATGACCAGGTCGGCGCGGATGAGGGGGTTGACCTTGGAGATGTCGCCGCCCCAGCGCTGCATGGCGGAGCGGAGGGCCGCGAAGTCGACGACGGCGGGCACGCCGGTGAAGTCCTGCAGGACGACGCGGCCGACGTTGAACGCAATCTCCTGCTCGCCGACGTTCTTGGCGTCGTAGTTGGCGAGGGCCTCGACGTGGGCCTTGGTGACGATGAAGTCGTCGCAGTTGCGCAGGCAGGACTCGAGCAGCACCCGGATCGAGTAGGGGAGCTTGTCGACGTGGCCGATGCCGGCGTCGGTGAGGGCGCCGAGGCGATGCACCGTGTAGGACTCGCCGCCGAGCTCGAGGGTGGTGGTCGATGCGTAGGGATTGGCCATGGGAACCTCCGTTCAGGAGGGCCACGTATGTCCCGGATCTCGATAACGGGAATGGATTTCAGCAATCCGCGCCATCACGATTCGTGATGTCTGCTCATGGGGCAGACGCCGCCAGTGGCTGCCAGATGGGCTCCTCCCCAGGAACTCTCGCCGACACTCGCGCCATGGTCGTGGTGCCGACGTCGGGGGCGTCTTTTTCGGCCAGCAGCCGCAGATGCCCTCGGTGTCCGTACTTCAGTGCTCGGAGCAGGTTGGGGGAGCTGTTGGTGAGCTCGCCCCCGAACGCCCAGATCCGTTCGCTCATGATGCCGGTCTCGAGCTCGAAGATGGCCACGCCGTGCATCTCGGTCTGGTACATGTCGACCGGCCTGGACACCATGGTGGCCATGCCGTCCCCATCCTCTCCGATGGCCTCCCAGCCTCCCTCGGGGGACACGAGACCCTCCCCGACCGTCTGGACCAGGAGGCGGCCCTCGAAGACATCCATGAAGTGGGCGAGCTGAGTGCTGCCCGCGGTGACGTTGGCGGAGGGCATGCTCATCAGGCGAGAGTTGTACTCGTACCACTTCACCCCGTCGGCAATGGCCGGCGGAAGACCAAGGTGGAACGGGAGGATCACCCGCGAGAGCAGTTGGCGGTACTGCTCCTGACGGGCCCGATCCCGCTCGTTGTTGGCGCTGAAGCCCTCGACGCCCACGTTGGGGACGCCTCCTTGGGCCGTGACCTGGAGCTCGAGGATGGCGCCGGTCATCGCGGCGTCGGCCTCTTGGAGGACGCGGAGGTCGTCGGCGCCGGCTCGGCTGGTCATGGCGACGAGCCCGATGTCCTCGATCACGCAGCGCACTTCCTGACGCCTCGGACCGAGCACGATGTCGCGGTCGCAGTCCAGCACGACCCGAAGCTGGATGTTCGACAGGCGAGACTCGAGGTTGTTGTCGGCGAAGAGCCGGAAGGGCTCCCCGAAGCGCAGCTCGGTCTCTACGTGCCAGCGCTGGTCCCAACGCAGGAAGGGGTCCCCCCAGACGATGATCTCGTCGGAGATCGGCGGCTCGGGCTCGACCGTCGTCGAAGCGGGTTCCTGGGCCATCGCCGCGAGAACGAAGCAGGTCCACATGCAGCACCTCTGGCGAGCAATCTACCTTGTCGGTGCCCGCTCGGGGCTTTGTGTTCACGGGGGCAGCGTTACCCTGGGGCGGCGAGGACGCTGTGGACCTGAGGACGCTCGAGAGCTTCGTGGCGGTGGCCCGGGAGCGGCAGATGACCCGCGCAGCCTCCCGACTGGGGCTGACCCAGCCGGCGGTCTCGGGGCAGCTGGCCCGGCTGGAGGCGGAGCTGGGCACGTCGCTGTTCCACCGCACCCCGAAGGGCATGGAACTCACGGAGGCGGGGCGGGTCTTCCTGGAGCACGTCGAACGGGCGCTGGTCGATATCTCCGACGGGGTGGAGGCGCTGTCGGAGCTGCAGGGCCTCGCCCGTGGTCGTCTCGCGGTCGGCGGGGGGGCCACGGCCACCACGTATTTGATGCCGCCGGTCCTCTCGCGTTTTCACGCTCGCTACCCCGGGGTGCACCTCTTCGTGCGGGAGGCCGGGTCCCGCGCGGTCATGTCGGCGGTGCTCGCAGGGGAGCTCGATCTCGGGGTGGTCACGGTGTCCGGGGAGCCTCCGCCCCGCCTCACGGTCCGCCCCTGGATGGAAGACGAGCTCGTGCTCATCGTGCCGCCCGGCCATCGACTGGAGGGGCGCTCCACGTTTGCTTGGGGCGATCTGCAGGGGGCCCAGCTGGTCCTCTTCGAGGCAGGCTCCGCCGTGCGCGAGCGCATCGACGCGGCCCTGGCCGACGCAGGGGTGGAGCCCCACATCGTGATGGAGCTGCGCAGCATCGAGTCCATCCAGCAGATGGTCGCCCAGGGCATCGGCGCCGCCTTCGTGAGTCGCTTCGCCCTAGGGGATGGGGGCCGCGGCCTGGCGCCGCGCACTGGGGCTGCCGCGCTGCGACGGGACCTGGCGGTGGTGCATCGGGCGGACCGGCGACTTTCCCGCGCCGCGCGGGCCTTCCTGGAGGAGATGCGCTGAGGAGACCGGTGCCGGGGACCACACGCTGGTTCGTCGGGTACCGTGGCTCTCGGCTCGTTGGATGGCTTCCCTGTCCTCCGCGCCGTTCCAGGGGAGGGTGCATGCCGATCACACGAACGAGGGCCTACGAACAATGGACGGACCACGCGTCCACGGACCTCGGCGTCACGGCGCGCACCCACCGGATCCGGCGTCCCAACGTGCTCGGTGCGGTCGCTGGAGATGGTCGATGGCGGGCGGCTGCCGGGCGTGTGGACATCTCCCGAGAGCTGTTCCGAGCCCCTGCAGGGTGGTCCCTCAAGTCGAAGGAAGGGGAGGGATGGATTGGGCACCGGTACGCCCGTCTGTGCGTGCTGCAGGACCCCGCCGGCAAGCGGGTGCTGTTCGTCGCTCTGGACGCCCTGGCCGGGTCGCGGTGGCTCGCTGAGGCCCTCGGCCGGCGCCTGGCCCCCGACGGCATGGACGTCGCTCGGGTGTTCTTGTCGTGCACCCATACCCACGGGGCTGCCGGCGGATTCTTCGGCGACCTCTTCTACGACACGCTGGGTGGCGGTGTGCTGACCCGCTTCGACGCGCTCGGGGTGGACTGGCTGGAGGACCAGCTGGTGGCAGAGGCTCAGCGCCTGGTGGCGAACATGGAGCCGGTCACCCTTCACTCGGGGGAGGCGCTGCTCTCCCATGGGCAGCTGTGGCAACGAGCCATCGGCCCGTACCTGGCCCAGGTGGGTCGTCCAGCCGGCATGAGCGCCCGTCAGATCGACGCCCTCAGCCAACGGTCGCAGCCAGCGGGGTGGGAGCCAGCGTCGGTGCCCGGCTCCGCCACCGAGCGGGCGGGCATGCGGGCCGTGGAGCCCAGGGTCCCCGTGTTCGCCGTCCGCGATGCCAACGGAGAGCTGCTGTACGCCTCGGGAGTGGTGCACGCCACGGCCACGCTGCAGGTCCCGTCGGCCAAGCTGATGTCGAGCGACGTCTTCGGGGCCGCCGCCCTCGGGCTCGAGGTGGCGTTGCAGGGGGGAGCGGCGAGGCGACCGGTGGTCGCCTTGGTCGCGGGAGGCCATGGCGACACCAACGTCTCGGTGGTCGGGCAGCGGGTCTTCCAGGTGCTCGACGGGCGTGCGAAGAAGAAGCGCTCCACGGAGACCCTTGGGCGCGTCGCCCTCCGCTACATCCAGCACGCCGCCGAGCGCATCGTGCAGGATCTCACGCCCGGATTCTCCACGTTGCAGAACGTCGCGGCGTCGGGCTTGGAGGTCCGCTTCGCCGAGGGCTTCGCGCCGGGGGCTGCGGTGGCGTCTCGGGCATCCGACGTGCCGGTCGGCGAGGTGCCTTCGCCGTTGAACCCGCGGTTCCTCCCCACAGAGTGGAACTTCGGGACGGCCACCACGGGAGGCTCCGAGTTCAGCCAAGACAAGACCGTGAAGAGCGACCTGTTCGTGCGGGGACCACGCCGTGCGGTGAACTGGATCTCGGGCCACGTCGACCCGGTGGGATGGTCCACCATCGCGACCACGGTGGCGTTCCTGTTCCGGCCTCGCTCCACGGTCTACTCGCCGTTCCTCCCGATGCGTCAGGTCCGCATCGGCGACGTGGTGTTCGTCGGGCTGCCGGCTGAGCCGTCGCTGCGGGTGCTCGACGCCTTGGAGGCACTGTTCCCCGGGGACCGTGTGCACGTCGGCGGCAACGTCGGAGCGTTCACCGGCTACGCTGACACCGTCGGGTCGGCGCTGATGCAGGAGTACGAAGCCTCGAGCTCCTACTGGGGACGGGACTTCGGCGTGTACTTGGTGCAGCAGGTGGAGGCGCTGAAGAACGCGGCCACCTTCCAGCGGACGACGGGGGCCCCGGATGCCGACGAGTGGCTCCTCGGAGGCCCCATGCTCGGCGGTGCCGCCGTGGGGAGCAGTGCCTGGTTCAGCCTGTCCCATGATCGCGCCTTTGGCGTCTCCAAGGAAGGGCCCGGGTCTGTGCAGTCGGGTCGGGTGATGGGCTTCGTGAACGATGGCAGCATCCCGGTCACGACGCCCCTTCCATCGGGCAAGGCCCATCGGGTGCGTGGCTTCTGGCGCCCGCGACGGGCCGCGAAGGAGCGGAACGGCCCTGCGAACGTGTCTTGGCCGCGGCTCGCGGACCATGGTCCCATCGCGGTCGTGGAGCTGTCGGACGGGACGGTGCTCCGGAGCGACGAGCACCCCATGCTCGTCCGGTGGGACGGCGACCTGTGGCAGGTCCACCTCGAGGTGGACGCGACGCCGGTCACGCTGACGGTGGAAGGGGTCCCGGGGGTGCGCCCGATCGGGGCAGCAACCACGTCGTACACCCCCTGAGGTAGCGTCTCGCGGTGAAGCAGCTGGTGTCCCAGTGGTTGGCCATGGCGCGCCCTTTCGCGAGCGAAGGGCAGCTCGAGGCGTTGGCAGCGATCCCCGACGCGCTGGGGGAGCCTGCACGCATCGTGGTCGTGGGACTCGTGGGGGTGGGGAAGACGACCCTCGTGAACCGCTGGTGCGGCACCGACCACGCCACGGGCCTCGGCGGGGTCACCCGGGAGGCCACGACGGTCGAGGGGACGCGCTGCACGTGCATCGACACGCCTGGCATCGACCGCCCCGAGGAGGCGCTGCTGTGGCTGCCCCCGTTGCTGGCGGATGCCGATGCCCTGGTCTGGGTGGTGGACGGCTTGCAGCCCTTGATGGAGCGGGAGCGTCGCGTGGTCCACGAGACCTGCCCCGACGCCCTCCCCGTGGTGGCCCTCGTGGCCCGTGGCGACCTGCTGGACGACCAGAAGGACGATGTATTGGCTCGGGTGACCTCGCACCTCGCGCCGCGGCTGAGCGCGGGGGCCGTGGCCCTCGACCTGCGTCACGACCCCCTACCCGAGCCGATGGTCTCCCCCACGCCCAAGGCGCTGGGCGCCTTGCGGCACATGGTCGAGGGGTTCATGGGGTCCCTGGGGCCCGCTCCGCCCTCGGCGCAGGAGGCAGGGCGTCAGGCCCGGGAGCGGGTGCGTGCCCTCGTGGAGCAGCTCATCGTGGAGCTGCACCAGGGCCGACTGGCGCAGAAGGTGGATGGGCGGCTGGCGCTCCGCGGGAGGGGGCCGTCGGTGCTCCAAGGCCTGCTGCCGGAGCCGGTGCCCCTGCCGGTGCCCGCGATGGTGCCCCATGGTCCCCGGGCGCGGGCCCTCGGGTCGATGTCGGGCCTGGAGGGGGCGGAGCGCTTGGTGCGGGCCGATGCGGCCGGCTGGCTCGCGGACGTGCAGCTGGCCATCCTGGAAGCCTACGAGACCCATCCGGAATGGGACGAGTCGGCGACCCGGCGCGAGGGGCTCCAGGACGCTGCGGATGCGCTCCTTGCCGCGCTTCACGACGCTATGGCCCGTGCTCCAAGGCCAGGGCATCGGCCACCATCTCCCGGAGTTGATCCGGGGTGAAGGGCTTCTGGAGGAAGCCGGCCAGGCCCCTCGCCGGGAGGCCTGCGGTGACGTCCTCCCCGATGAAGCCGCTGGTCAGCACGACGCGAATCTCGGGGTCGACCAACCGCAGCTGCCGGAAGGTGTCGGTGCCGTCGAGACGGGGCATGGTGAGGTCGACCAACACCAGATCCACGCCGCCGTTGGCCTCGTGGAAGCGCTCCATGGCTTCCTGGCCGTCTTCCGCGAGAAGGACCTTGTACCCGATCTTCTCCAAGGTGCGACGGGCAAATTTGCGTACCATGGCGTTGTCGTCCGCCACCAGGATGGTGTGGCGTCCGCGTCGCTCGTCGGACGTGGGCTCGACGTCGTCTTCGCTGGGGCCGTCGATGGCGGGGAATAGCACCTTCACGGTCGTGCCTCGGCCGACCTCCGAGTACACCGTGAGGGCCGCGTCGTGGCCGACGACGATGCCCCGCACCGCGGCCAAGCCCATCCCGCGACCGCCGCCCTTGGTCGACACCATGGGCTCGAACACCTTGGGCAGCACGTGGGGTGGAATCCCGCTGCCGTTGTCCGAGACCTCGAGCACGACGTAGGTGCCAGCCGGCCGGTCCGAGGGCTCGAGGGCCAGCATGTAGTCCGCGTCGGTGAGGATGCGGCTCGTGGCGACATGGACCGTGCCGGTGCTGGTCTCGGCGGCGTCGCAGGCGTTGCCGACGAGGTTGAGGAGCACCTGGCGGATCTGGCCGACGTCGGCGAGCACGGACGGAAGGCCATCGGCGCAGTGGGTGCGCACGTCGGCCCGGGTGCGGGCGATGGAGCGCAGGAGGGCTCGGGCCTCGAGCACGACGTGGGAAAGGTCGATGGGCTGTGCGCTGAAGCTCCCCCGGCCGCTGTAGGCGAGGAGCTGGCGGGACAGATCGGAGGCTTGCTCTGCCGCGGTGGCGATGTCGGCGACACACTCCGCCGCCAGCTGGGGGAGGTCGACCGACTGTGCTAGCTGGGCATTGCCGAGCACGGCCACCAGTAGGTTGTTGAAGTCGTGGGCCACCCCGCCGGCCATGAGGGCCAAACTCTCGAGGCGCTGCACCTCGAGGTCGTGGATCCGAGCGGCGGTGCGCGCTTTCTCCGTGGCCTCCCGCGCGCTGAGGTCGGTCACGGTGGTGAGCAAGAGGGCCTCCCCATCGACCGTGAGCGGGGCCAGCCCGACCTCGACAGGGAACTCGGTGCCGTCGCAGCGAACCGCCCGGAGCTCCTGGCCGTTCCCCATGCGTCGCTGCCGAGGGTGGTCGGTGTAGCTCGCCCGCAGGCGGGCATGGTGCGCTCGCACGGGCTGGGGGACCAACGCGTCGACGTGCAATGGGTCCGTTCCCGCAGCATTCAGCAGAAACAGCTCCTCGGCCGTGGGGTTCGCGTGGCGGAGGTAGCCCTCGCTGTCGACGAGAAGCATCGCGATGGGGGCCGCGTTCAACACGTCATGCAGGGTAGAGCTTGTCAGTTCGTCGCTCGTCACCCGTAGAATCTAGCGGAGTGACCTCGCGGAGTCGAGCAGGATTCGACAATGGTTTCCGTACCGTGATGGGCCCGGTGGTATCAATCAGGAGATATCAGGGGTCTCTGGTCCTGCTGCAAGCAGGCGCACGGCGGCATCGGTGGCCGCGAAGCGCGCCAGGATGTCCTCCCAGTGCTGCTCTCGCTCCACGGCGCCGCGACGGGCGGCCTCTCGCGCGGTGACCGTGCGCTCCAGCAGGTTTCGTACGCCGCTCGCCTCGGCTTCCGCTGCGGCGACGAGCCCGTCCCGGAGGGGCCGAAAGCCCTCGACGACCTTCAGCTCTAGGCCCTCCTGGCCCTCGTCGACCTGAGCCACGAGCTGCCCCTTGAGCTTGCGTGCCACCTGGTTCCGCAGGCGCCGCAGCTGCCCGCCGCCGGTCAACACGAGCAGCACGGCGTCGCTGATCAGGTACAGGACGAGCCCCGCCCAGCCGACGGGCCCGAGGAGGGCGCCGAGGGTGAGGATGGCGACCCGAACGCCGATGCGGCCGGCGGCTCCCTTCAGGGCCCCTTCGTAGCCCTGGGCCCAGCCTGCAGCCATCGCCCCAGGGGACAGCAGGGCCGCGCCCATCGCCACGCTGAACCAGCGCTCTACGGGGTCGACGTTGCCTTCGGCCTCGGCGTGAGGCAGGACGAAGCCCCCACCAGCGAAGTCGGTGACGATGCCTCCGGCAAGCACGTCGAAGTCGTCCGCGTCCGCCGCAAGCTCGGCGCGGAGTTGGTCGAGGCTCGCCTCCAGCGTTGGCTGGAGCTGAAGCTGCCAGGCCGCCAGGCGCTCCTCGAGCCAGGTCTCGAGCTCCAGTCGGAGCGTCGTCTCCACCCGGGACCGACCGGCGGGGGTGAGCAGGTCGAGGGCGGCGGTGTTGCCGAGGTCGAAGGTCGCCACCGCGTCGGGGAGCTCGTCCTCCACCTCGGCGACGAAGCGGCGCAGGTCCTGGAAGATGTGGAGCCGCTGCCGCTCCACGAAGGCGTCGATGGAGTCGGCGACCCTTCCGGCGATGGCCCGCAGCTGGTCGACCCGAGGGGCGAGCTCGGCCTGGCGGGCCCTGAGCTCCTCCATGCTGGTCTCCGCGGTCGCGCGGTCCACCTCGGCCTGGCGACGGGCCTCGGCATGGAGACGGGCGACGGCCTGGGCCATGTGGTGCAGCTGCGCGCGGCCCCGACCGTCGACCAAGAAGCGCTCCAGCTCTTCTTCGAAGGCCGGCACGCCGGATGCCTCGAGGCGGTCCTCGTCGTCGGGCTCGCTCTGGCGTGCCTTGACCGCAGAGCGGGCATCCAAGGGCACGAAGCGATGCTCGAAGCGGTCTTCTCCGTCGACGGTGCACAAGGGGCGGAGCACCTCGTGGCCCTCGGCGCGAACCCGCTGCAGCGCTGCGACAGGGTCGGGGGTGAGGGCATCGAGCAGGTCGACCATGGTGACCGGGAAGAACAGGTTGCTCAGCCCGAGAGGGAACAGGTCCTGTCGCAGGGTGCGGCGCTCCAGCTCCGTCAAGAAGCGCGTGGCGGACAACACGAAGATGACGGCGTCGGCGTCCGGAAGGGAGGCGAGGGTCCGGGCGGTGCGGGACGGGTCGTCGTCGAGGCCGGGGGTGTCGAGGAGCACGACGCCGTTGCGGAGCAGGGGCAGGGGCCAGCGCACGATGGCCCGGTCGATGTCGCCGAAGCGGTCGCTGGCCTCGGCGCCGGCGCGGTCCTCGTCGGTGCGCAGTTGGTAGCGCTCCACGAAGGTGGGCACGTCGAGCTGGTCGACCTCGCCTCCTTTGTGGACGACGTCGATGCTCGCCTGGTCGCCGTAGACGACCTCGGTGAGGATGGCCGTGCACGGGTTGACCTTCACCGGGAGCACCGGCTGGCCGAGCATCGCGTTGAGCAGCGTGGACTTCCCGGAGCTGAAACAGCCCAGCAGGAGGACCACGAAGCGTCCCTCGCGGGCCCTGAGTGCGGTGGACTCGAGGTAGTCGGCGCCGTCGGGGTCCACCGGACGGAGCGCCTCGGCGAGGGCGTCGAGGTGGGATGCGGCGTCGGTGCGTCGGCGAACGAAGTCGTCGAGGGTGTGGGTCACGCGTGGGCCTCCAGCTCGCTCAGCATGGCCTGCAGGCCGTCGGCGCGGGACGCCAACGTGGCGAGGGCGTCGTCCACGCCTGCACGCTGGGCCACCAGGCGGTCGCGGATCCCGTGGCGCGCCTCGACATGGTCCTCGGCGGCTTCGTCTTCCAAGGCCGACAGCTGCTTCTGGATGTGGTCGAGCTGATCGGACAGGAGCCTCTGGGCGTCGTCGGCCATGGCGCGCAGCGCCTCCACGGCAGCGTCGACCACGTTGCGTCGCGACTCTGCGTCCCGTGCAGACCGCCCGAGCGTGGACCAGGCGAGCCCGCCGGTGAGGGCCACGATGGCGGGGAACCACAGGCCGGCGAGGAGCAGGGCTGCGCCGCCCCCCATGGCGGCGGTCGCTCCGATGCGGCTCGTCCAGGACCCATCGGCATGCACTGGGCCCGGGGCCATGGCGGGCACCAACAGCTCGGCTCGGGCGGCCAAGGTCCGGTCGACACCGACCTGTTCGAGGTCGCTCGCGAGCTCGGTGCGCCAGCGATCGAGTCGGTCGGTGAGCCAGGCTGCCACGACGTGATGAAGCCAATGGGGGAGCGTGCGGCGCAGCAAGGCCAGGCTCTCCACGGCCTCCGCCTGGGCCGGCACGTCGCGCTCGAGCTCGGTGAGGAACGCACGGAGCTCGACCAGCAGGGCGTCGGTGTGGCGTCGGACCGCGGCGAGGACGTGGGCTGCGGTGCGGCGCCCTTCCCGTCGGGCGGCGTCGAGGGCGTCGTCCTCGGCTCCGAGGAGGGCGTCGATGCTGTCGCGCTCGGCGGTGAGCTGGCCCCTGTCGGCGGTCAGGCTCTCTGCAGCGCCCTCCAGGAGCAGGCGGGCGACCTGGGCGCGTCGGGCCCTCGCCAGGGTGGTGCGGTCGGCCAGGAGGGGCTCGAGCCAGGCCGTGAGGGCATCCTCAGGGCAGACGGTCCAGCCCTCTGGGCTCACGGCCTCGGCACGGCTCAACACCTCGGCCGCTTCCTCTTCCGGGCGGTCCGACAGGCGCTCCAGCAGGTCTCGCCCGACCAGCACCACCCGTCGATGGGCAGGCGCGACGTCGGTGAGGGCAGCCAGGCGCGCTCGCTCCTCCGAGCCCAGGGCTCTGGGGTAGGGCGTGGCCGCGGCGAGCACGTGGCAGGCGAGGAGGCGGTCCTCGGCCCCGAGGGAGGGCGCGGTGGCGTCGTCGTCGACAGGGACGTCGATCCAGCGCACGTCATCTCTTCCTATGGCCTCCGTGCGTCGGCGAAGGCTGCGGAGCGACGCGGCGTCCGCAGCGAGCAGGCCGATGGTGATGGGCCCGTCGAGGTCGTGGCATACCCGACGCCAGAGCAGGGCGCTGGTGGCGTCGCCGGCCTCGTCGAGGGCGCGCTGCACGTTGCGGTCGAGACTCACCGGACCCCCATGAGTTCGCGGACCTGCACCTCGAGCTCCTCGCTGGAGAGGAGGGGCCCTTCGAGAGGCGTGCCCCCTGCTGCGGCAAAGGGCTCGGACCGAGCGAACAACCCCAGGGCCCGGAGACGCTTGTGGGTCCACGGCTTGTCGGCCAGCAGCTGTGCGAATCGAGCCGGGGAGTCCTCGCTGCGCACGGCGTCCAGCTGGGCCAGCCACGCCTCTGGGTCGACGTTGCGGTCGCCTCCGAGGCTGGCTCGAAGCATCGCCTTGCCGGCCACGTGGAGGTCGTCGCAGCACAGCAGGCCGGCCCGGTCCGCGGCGACCTCGGCGAAGCGATGCCAGCGGGACGTGGCCAACCGCACGCCGATGGACAAGGGGGCGAGGACCACTTCCAGGAGGGGCCCGAGGGCCCGGCGCGCCACCTGGCGCAGGCCGGCGTGGTCGACGAGCAGGGCGTACAAGGTGTTGGCGCTCACCAGCTCCGCGGCCGACAAACCCAGAAACCGGCCGATGAGGAAGCGGGTCTCGCCGTCGCTCGCCGGGCCGACGAAGAAGGTCGACAGGTAGAGGTAGTTGCGGGCATCGGTGCCGTAGATGCCCTGGGACGACAGGCTCGCCCCGGCGACCAGCGCCGGGGGAACCGCCACCGAGAGGGTCCGGGCGGCGTGGAGCACGTGGCTGTACACCTCTGGCATCACGTTGGGCCCCACGAACACCCCGTCTTCTAGCCAGTCGGCTCGCTGCAGCGCGACCACGGTGTCGAGCACGTCCTCCAGGCGCCCGCGGGCTCCAGGGGTGTCGAGGGCCAAGGGTGCGGCGGCGCCTGGCGGAAGCCAAGGAGGGCGGTCGGGGCGGGACTCGGTGAAGCCACGCGCGAAGTCGGCGAGGGAGATGTAGGCGGGCATGGAGGAGTCGTATCCTCCGCCTGGGGCGCGGGCCTTCAGGCTGCCGCGGGCTCCAGCATCTGCCGGACTTCTCCGATCCACGTGGACAGCCCAAAGGGCTTCCACAGCACCTTGGCGCCCAGCGCTTGCGCCCGTGCTTCCACATCGGGCGGTGCCTGACCCGTGAACAGGATCTTCGGCATGGCTGGGAAGCGCTGCGACAGCGCCTCCAAGAACTCGAGTCCGGTGCGCTCGCCGAGCTTGTGGTCGACACACACCAGGGAGGGATGGCTCTCCAGCCGCGCGAGCACGGCCTCGGCATCATCGAGGGAGGTGGTGACCACGGCCTCGTAGTCGGGCAGGGCGATGCCGATGGCATCGCGCAGGACTTCGATGAGGTCGCGTTCGTCGTCGACGAGGAGAATCACGGGCTTCATGCTGGCAACCTACCGTGTGCGAAGGCGATTGCCCAGCGTCGGGGCGACATTGTCATCCGCGGGAACGCCGCCCCTCGGTTTCCGGAAAGTCGACGTCAGAAGGGGCTGTTGCCTCCGACCCGCGTCAGGCCCGTGCCGGCGCCGTCCAGACGATGGAGGAGGTCGTCCACGATGCGGAGCGTCATGCCCCACAGGCGCTGGTCCGAGAAGTCGATCCGGGCGAGCTCCATCGACTGTCCGTTCCAGTCGAAGGGCATCGAACCTCGGCCTTCGTTGGCCAACAGCCCCGAGAGGGAGAGCTGGAGCACCCCCGCGACCTCCCGGTTGGGCACCAGAGGAGGAAGCTGTGGGAGGTGGAAGACGTGGGGCTGGACCACGAGGGGCTTGCTTCGGCTGACGGGGCCGATCTCGTCGAGCATGCCGAAGTGCGTGGCCGGAGAGAGGTCGAGGCCGAGCTCCTCCCAGGTCTCTCGCACTGCGGTGTCGAGGAGGGTGCCGTCGCTTCGCTCTCGTCGCCCGCCGGGGAAGGCCACATGGCCCGACCAGGGGTCGCCCTCCACCGTGGCCCGCTGGATGAACAGCAGCTGGGGATCGGTGGGGTCTTCGCCATAGAGGACCGCCGCGACCGCGGCCTCTGGGGTGGTCGTACCGGCCGAGCGAGGGGTGCGCTTGGGGGGGCGGGCGAGGGCATCACGGACACGAGGGAGCATGTCGACCGGTATCCTGGTCGGTGCCAGCACCGTGCGGGCTGGGCAGGCATTACACTGCCGCGATGTCGTTCTTGTGCTGGTGGCTCCTCGCCTGTGGTGGCGGAGCCGACGTGATCCCGTCTGCTGAGGCCGCCTCGGGCACCTTCGAGGTCACGCTGTCGGTGCCCGGAGAGCTCAAGGCGGTGGAGGAGACGCTGATCCTCGCCCCCCGCTTCAACGGGCGTCTCGAGATCGCCTGGCTGGCCGAGCAGGGCCAGCGGGTCGTCAAGGGAGAGCGGTTGGTCGTCTTCGACCGCAACGAGCTGATCACCAAGCTGGATCAGGCGGAGACCGAGCTGGAGCTGGCGCGGACGAAGATCGGCCAGAACCAATCCAAGCTGAGCCTCGCCGTCGATGAGGCGCGGGCCAACATTCGTCGTGCGGAACTGGATCTGGAGCTGGCGGGCATGCGTCGCACCGAGTCCGACACGGTGCCCATGGTCGAGCGAGAGGCGGCACGCATCAGCGAGACGAAGGCGGAGATGGCCATCGACGCGGCGCGGTCCTCTGAGGCTTCGGTGCAGCTGGAGTCCCGCGCCGAGACCCAGCTGCTGGAGCTCGAGGTCGAGCGCCGGGTCCGAGAGGTGCAGGAGCTCGAGGAGCAGATCGAGAACACCGTGATTGTGGCTCCGACCGATGGCGTGGTGCTGCTCGAGGAGAAATGGGACGGGGCGTGGACGGTGGGGAGTCGCCCGTGGTCTTCCGCGGAGCTCATCAGCTTGCCGGATCTGGCGGCCATGAAGGTGGTCGCCCAGGTCCACGAGGTGGACTCGCCTCGCATCGCTGTCGGCCAGAAGGCGCGCGTGGAGCTGGATGCGTTCCCGGGCCAAATCCTGTCGGGGGAGGTCATCGCGACGGCCGACCTGGCGGTGCCACGGGGCGACGACGAGATCAAGTACCTGGAGATCGAGGTGAGCCTGGAAGGAGAGGCAGGCAGCTTGCTCCCCGGCATGTCGACGCGGGTGGAGCTCGTGCTCGACGACGAACCGGACGTGGTCTGGGTGCCCATCGAGGCGGTGACCCGCGACGGCGACGAGGCGTGGGTGTTCACCGAGGGCCTGACAGGTTGGGGCAAGGTGCCGGTCACCCTCGGCGAGGAGAACGACACCCACGTGATCGTGACCGGAGTCGACGCGGGCACCCGGGTGGCGCTCGTGGATCCGACCGCTGCCGATGCGGCGCGTCCGGCGGCCGTCGTGAAGGCCGCGCCGGCCACAGATGAAGCCGGGTAGCGAGCGGCGACCGGCGCCCGCTACTCCACGAGGAGTCCCGCGGCCTGTTCGGCTCGGAGCACGGCGAGCTGCAGCTGGATGCGGGCATCGAGCTCCGAGGCCTCGGCGTTGCGCAGGGCTTCCAGGGCGTCGACCACGTCGCGGGTAGAGCCTCGGCCCTCGGCGAGCAGCTCCCGTTGGGCGGCCAGGGAGCGCTCGGCGAACGACTTCGTGTCGTTGGCGTTGGCGAGGGCTGCCCGGTTCCGATCGAGGTCGCGGACCACCTCGGCCACCCGGACCTCGAGATCCTGCTCGGCGGCCTCGAAGGCGAGCTCTGCTTGCTCGAGGCCGATGCGGGCCATGGCGTGATCGGCGAGGGCCTGGCGCGGCACCACCGGCAGCGACAGCGTGAGTCCGGCCCCGTACGAGGGCGCCGGGTTTGCCCACAGGTCGGTACGGACCGCCGCGGGCTCCACCCCCCCGGCCGACAGCGACGCGCCGGCGTCGAGGGAGAGGTCGGGCAGGGCGCCGTTCTTGCCCCGACGGGCGATGCGCTGGGCCTGCTCCAGCGCGAGACGGGCCAGGCCGATCTGTGCGTTTCGCTCCCGGGCGCTCGTCAGCAGCAGCTCCTTCTCGGGCAGCGCCTCGGGGACTGCCGGCAGGTCGGTGGGGTCGACGGCGGGGCCGTCGGCCAGGGGCAGCCCCAGCAGCCGAGAGAGGCGGTCTTCGGCGCTGCCGACGCCGGCGGCGGCGTCGACCTGTGCCCGCTCGGCCTGGCCCAGAGACACCTGGACTTGGAGCACGTCCCCGGAGCCCGCGAAGCCCTCGTCGAGGCGCTCCCGGGTGTCCTGCAGTTGCTGCTGAGACAGCTCGACGCCTCGCTCGGCGATGACGAGACGCTCCCTGGCCGAGACCAGGCCCCAGTACGTCTCCGACACGGTCAGCACGAGCTGCTCGACCTGCTCGCGCCAGCGAAGCTCCTGGGTGGCACTGGCGAGCTGGGCGTCCCTGAGGGTCGCCAGCTCCCCGAGGCCCACACCCCGGAGGAGCGGCTGGGAGAGGTTCACGCCGACGCGGGACGACACGAAGCGCGACGACAGGGCGTTGGTGGAGTCGGTGACGGTCTGGGACTCGGACGTGGAGGCCGAGACGCTGCCCCCGGTGGGGAGCGCCTGGTTCAGGCCGACATTCCACGAGCGGCTGGAGCTGGTGACCACGGAGGCGGCGCCCCCGACGTCGGTGGCCTGGTTGGACGGGGTCTGGGACTGATCGACGGAGAGCCCTGCGCTCAGGCGGGGGTCGAAGCCGCCCCGGGCACGGTGCAGCTGATGCCGCACGATGTCGTTGCCCAGACGCTGGCTCGCGACCTCGACGTTGGCGGCCAACGCCTGTTCGAGGGCCTCGTCGAAGCTCATGGGCCCTGCCCAGACCAGGGTCGTCAACCACCACATGAGCTGCGGTCTAACCGGTTACCCCCGGGACGATGTGGCTCTGGCTCCTGCTCTGTTGTGCCTCGACCTCCGACCTCCCCACGGCACGAGCCGAGCGGGGCGATCTACGAGTGACGGTGGAGGTCGAAGGGGAGCTCGAGGCGCGGCGATCCGTCGACATCGTCAACCCCTTGGAGGGGTGGAGCGAGCTGGACTTCGTGGTCGAGGCGGGCACACGCGTCGAGGAAGGCGACGTGCTGCTGCGCTTCAAGACCGAAGAGGTCGACAAGGAGCTGGGGGAGGCCAAGGCCCAGCTCGACGTCGCGCGGACCCGGGTCGAGCAGGCCGAGGCCCGGCTGGCGATTCAGCTGGGGGAAGCTCGCGCCCGCATCGTGCAGGCGGACCTGGATCGGCAGCTCGCCGAGTTCCGCCAGACCGACTCGAAGACCGTGCCCCGGGTCGAGCGCGCCGCAGCCCGCATCGAGGCAGAGCGGGCCGTCATCACCACCGCTGAGGCCGACACGCAGCTCGCCAAGGTGGAGGGAGATGCCCGCGCAGAGATCGAAGTGCTGCTGCTGCAGGTGGTCCGGGCCGAGCGGGTCATCGCCAAGCACGAGGACTGGCTCTCGCAGGCCGAGCTGCTGGCCCCTGCCTCTGGGGTGGTGCTGGTGCTCAAGCGATGGGGCCGCGAGACGTTTCGAGCGGGGCACGACGTGTACCAAGGCTCCACCATCCTTCAGCTCCCCAACCTCGACGAACTCGATGTGCAGGCTTGGGTGCACGAGGTCGACGCCCCCAAGGTGTTGGTGGACCAAGCGGCGACGGTCACCCTGGACGCCGACGACGACACGGTGATCGATGCCGTGGTGTCCTCGGTCGCGCCGGTGGTGGTTCCCCGTGGCGAGCAGAAGGTCAAGCAGCTGGGCGTGGAGATCACCCTCGACGAGACGACCCCGGCCATGAAGCCGGGCATGACGGTGTCGGTGGAGCTCGTGGTGGGCGAAGTGGACGATGGCTTGCTCCTGCCCTCCGAGGCGGTGTTCGTGGACACGGAGGGGACTTTTGTGCGCACGCCCGACGGGGCGCGACGTCCCGTGGTGGTGCTGGCCGAGGGGGAAGAGCGGGTCGCCATCGATGGCCTGGAGGAGGGCGACGAGGTCCTCACCGTGGACCCCGCGCGGTGGGTCCCGGACGAGGACACGCCGTGAGGGACCTGTTCGAAGAGGCGACTCGCTCCCTGGTCAGCCACTGGGTCCGCACGGTCCTCTCGGGCCTCGGCATCCTGTTTGGTGTGGCGGCGGTGATCGGCATCCTGTCGATCGGCGAGGGGGCCAGGCGGGAGCAGGAGGCGTTGATCGCGCAGCTCGGCATCCTCAACGTTCAGATCAAGGCCACGGAGCTGCCCGAGGACAAGGAGGCGCGGCAGGCCATCCTGCGCCGCACCCAGGGTCTCTCCCGACGGGACGTCGATGCCCTGCGGGCCATCCTCCCAGACCTCGCCGGGGTCGGGGGGTTGCGGGTCCTGGAGCCGGGCACCCTGCAGCCGCGCCCGTCCGACCGAAAAGGCCTGCGCTTCGTGGGGGTGGAGCCTGGCCACCTCGCGGCCACGCCGTTCCGCCTCGTTGCGGGTCGACCGCTGGGGCCGGACGACGAGCGACGGCGGTCGCGGGTGGCGCTGGTGAGCGAGGAGGCGGCCCGTCGGCTCTTCGGCAGGAAACCGGCGCTCCATGGGTGGATTCGCGTCGACGACGTGTGGCTCCAGGTGGTCGGCATCGTGCGCACGAGCACGGGCGGCGCGACGGAGCTCGAGGGCGTCACCATCGAAGACCGGTCCGCAGAAGTGATGATGCCCCTGGCCACCTCCTTCCTCGTGGAGCCCGTGGAGCTGGGAGGCACCGAACTCGACGAGGTCCAGCTGCAGTTCGCCAGCGTGGGGGAGGTGACCCCGGCGGTGTCGGTGGTGTCCCGCTACCTCGAGCGCCAACATCGGGAGCAGCCGGTCTACGAGCTCGTCGTGCCCTTGGCGTTGATCGCCCAGAGCGAAGCTCAGCAAGCCATCTTCAACCTGGTGATGGGCCTCATCGCCGGCATCTCCCTGCTGGTCGGCGGCATCGGCATCATGAACATCATGCTGGCCAGTGTGATGGAGCGGACCAAGGAGATCGCCATCCGGCTGGCGGTGGGGGCCTCGCCTCGAGACATCCACCGGTTGTTCGTGATGGAGGCCTGCCTGATCAGCATGCTGGGGGGCCTGCTCGGCATCGGTGCGGGCTTCGCGGTGAGCTTCGGGGTGGCGTGGTTCACGGGGTGGTCCACCAGCGTGTCGATCCAGGCCGTCGTGCTGGCCACGGCCGTGTCGATGGTGGAGGGGCTGGTGTTCGGCTACCTCCCGGCGCGGCGAGCGGCCCAGCTGCAGCCTGCCATGGCCGTGAGGATCTGATGGGCTGGGTGATCGAAGCCGAAGGACTGGAACGACGGTACGGCGGTGCTGGGGGCGTGCTCGCGCTGAAGGGTGTGTCGTTGACCGTGGGCCCCGGGGAGTTCGTTGCGCTCGTGGGCACCTCGGGGTCGGGCAAGTCGACCTTGCTGCAGCTGCTGGGCTGCCTCGATCGCCCCACCGCGGGGAGCCTGCGCATCGACGGGGAGGAGGTCAGCCGGCTCTCGGACGAGGCCCTGGCCCGGGTCCGCAACCAGCGGCTCGGCTTCGTGTTCCAGAGCTTTCACCTGCTCCCTCGTCTGCGCGCGGACGACAACGTGGCCCTGCCCCTGCGCTACGCCGGCGTGCCGAAGGCTGAGCGGCTCGCCCGTGCCCGTGCCCTGCTCGAGCGGGTCGGCCTCGGGGACCGCCTGCACCATCTGCCCTCCGAGCTGTCCGGGGGGCAGTGCCAGCGCGTCGCCATCGCTCGGGCCCTCGCCGTCGATCCACCGTTGCTCCTGGCGGACGAGCCCACGGGCAACCTGGACACCACCTCGGGTGCCGAGGTGCTCAGCTTGTTTCAGGAGCTGCACGCAGCAGGGCGAACCATCGTGATGGTGACCCATGACCCTGAGGTGGCCGCCCTCGCAGACCGGCGCGTTCACCTCGAAGACGGGCACATCGTCCGGGAGAGCTGACGCCCTGGTGCGTCGAAGGTTGCGACCGACCGTCACGAGACGTCGGACGGACGGGTCGGGCCGATGAAACGCTCAGGCTGCGCCATACACTCGGCCTTGTGGAGCGAGGTGGTTACACGGCGTCGTTCCTCCGGAGGGCCCTTGGCCGACGAAGACGACCCCCTCGACCACCAGCGCAGCGACTCGGTTCTGGAAGTCCTGCGCACGTGGGGTCCCGCGCTGCTCGCCGTGCTCATGATCCGGACGTTCATCTTCGAGCCGTTCAAGATTCCGTCGGGCTCCATGGCGCCCACGCTGCAGATCGGCGACCACGTGGTGGTGAACAAGTCGAGCTACGGCCTGTGGGTCCCCTACAGCTTCGTCGACGTGCCCTACTTGGAGAGCGCCTGGGTGCTCCCTCGCGTGGAGCTCATCGACTGGGGTGACCCCGAGCGTGGCGACATCATCGTCTTCCGCTACCCCCGCAACGAAGCCGTCAACTACATCAAGCGGGTGGTCGCCATTCCGGGCGACAAGATCAAGGTCAAGGACAACCAGATCATCCTCAACGGGGAACCGCAGGAGCGCACGTTCATCGACGCCTACGAGTTCGTCGACGACCGGTGCAACTCGATGCGGACCAAGCGCTACGTCGAGGACCTCGATGGGCTCGAACACGAGGTGCTCACCAGTGCCTCGATGCCCGGTCGCCTCGCCAACATGAGCAAGGAGATCGTGATCCCCGAGGGCCACGTCTTCGTGATGGGCGACAACCGCGACAACTCGGAAGACAGCCGCGCGTGGAAGTTCGTGCGGTACGACCAGATCAAGGGCAAGGCCCACTTCGTGTGGTTCAGCCTCGCCAGCTGCGGCGGCTTCAAGGTGCGCACCGATCGGGTCTTCGAGGGGTTGTACGGCGAGCCCAACCTCGATCGGGCATCCGACGCCGAGTAGGCACAGCGCCGTGCGGGCCTCAGCTGAGGAGCTTCTTCTCGAGCTCGGCCAACCGCGCGCTCGTGGCCCGGAGGTTGCTCGACAGCTTCAAGAGCATGTTCCACAGGACCTTCACGGCCAGCATGGGGTTGCCCTTCAGCATGGCGAAGAACGCGTCGCGGGGGATGACCATCAGCTCGGTGTCGCGGGCGACCCGGGCGGTGGCGGAGCGGTGGGGCTCGTCGAGCATCGCCATCTCACCGAAGGTGCTGCCGGGGCCCAGGGTGACGATGGTGCGTTGGCCCTTGACGATGTCGATGGCGCCGGAGATGACGAGGAACAGCTCGGTGCCGGGCTGGCCCTGCTCGAAGAGCACGGTGCCGGTGCCGAGGGTGCGGGGTCGGGTCGCTTGCGCCACGGCGCGCAGCTCTTTCTCGGTGCAGTGCGCGAAGAGAGGCATGGGCGCGAGGATGGCGAGGCGGGAGCGGGCGGAGTCGGGGGTGAAGGGCTCGCCGCTGCCGAGCTGGGCACATGCGCCGAGCAGCGCCGAGGTGGTGGCGTCGCCAGCCAGTGCCTTCCCGAGGGCCTCGAGGTGCTCGCCGGTGAGACGGGCGTGCAAGATGCTCTCGGGGAGGGTCCGGTGCAGATGGGAGGTGGTGACGACGAAGCGGTCCTCCGGCGCCAGCTCCATGCACAGAGACTCCACCCGCACGTGGGGCTCGGGACCGAGGGCCCGTGGGGCCATGGCGGCCTCGCCGAACACGTCGGCGTCGGAGAGGCGGCCATGATCGACGGTCAGCTGGTGCACGAGGCCTCGGCGCACGAGGTAGACGCGGCCGTCGCCGACGTGACCGATGAAGGCCTCGGAGGCCAGGAGCAGGCACACGTCCATCGTGACGCTCACGCCCTCGCGGCGACGGGCGAACGCGAACACCTCCTGGGCGGCCCGAGCGAAGGCCTCTTCGATGGTGGTGAGCACCCGCTTGCGGAGGTCCGGCGTCGGGTTGCGGCGGAAGCGGTCGAGCACATCGGTGTGGCGCTCGACGTGGGCGCGCACGGTGTCGATCGCCATGCGCACCGCCGCGCGGCCGTGCTCGGACCCGCCGGGCGCATCGGCCACGACCAGCAGGCCGACGCGGGGGGCCACGTGCACCTGGTCGTTGAACACCGTCGCGGCGCCTTCGCCGGGGCTGAAGATGGTGGAGGTGACGATCTCCATGGGCGGGCCCAACCTCGAGCTGGCTCCGTGGTGGCGGAGCGGGTGGCGCGGGAGTGTACCCCGGTTCGAGCCGCTGCCGGTGGGGGGTGGGTCGGTGCGTGTCGGGCCCTGCTGTGGGGCGGCCTGACCGCCGCGGCGTGGACCGGCTGTGCGGCGGACCCGCTGAACGAGGTGGCGTGGGCGCCGGAGGGGCCGTCGACCTGGTACCGGATGGAGCTGGGGGGGGCGATGATCGGCGTGGAGGAGCGAGCTCGGCTCGGGGACGGCGGCTGGGCACGGCGTCGGCTGCAGCGGGTCCGGGTGGGGGGCACCGTGATGGACTGGGTCGAGGGGGAGACGGCGCACCCGGGATCGGAGGGGCTGACGTACCGGTCCCTCGTGGGCGACAGGGCTGCCGTCGTCGGTCCGCCGACCCTGGACTGGCTCGGTGGTCCGGGCTCGTCGGGTGCCGTGCGCCTTCCGTACGGCACGGTGGTCGAGGGGGAGGTCGTTCGGGTCGAGGAGAACGGCGTCGCGGCCGTGGCGGTGTGGTGGGATGGTCCGGTCGCGGGCGCCACCTTCGATGGCGAGGGCCTGTGGAAGGGCCAGCTCGGCGCGGTGTCCTGGCACCGGGTCGACGGGCGCCCGCTGGCGTGGGACCCGGTCGACGTGCACGCGCTCCTCTCGCGGTCCGCACCCCTCGTGGACCGACCTCGCCGGCGCCGGATCGGGCGCTTCCGCGTCGATGGCGTGGCCGTGGAGGTCGACACGCCCTTGGATGGGGAGCTGCCCCACCTCGCGCTGCCAGCGAGGGGCGAGGCGTCCGAAGAGTTGCAGGCCTTCGTGGACCGCGCCGTGGCCAGCACGGACCTTGTGGAGGCCGTTCGTGAGCTCTCGGCCGCCGTGGATCGGGAGGTGCGGGATGCCCCTCGTGGAGGGCGCGCGTCGGGGATGGAGGTGCTCGCGGTCGGAGAGGGGGACTGCACCGAACACACGGCGTTGTTCCTCGACGCAGCCGCGGGGCTCGGCCTCGACGCCCGGCCGGTGGCGGGGCTGCTGTACCTCTCGGATGGTGCGGTGGGCCCGGGGCTCTACCCCCACGCCTGGGCGGAGGTGCGGATCGGGAATCGCTGGGTGGCGGTCGATCCCACCCTGGGGACCTTTCCCGCCGATGCGGCCCGTGTGCCCCTGGGTCGTCGTGTGGACCGCGCGATGGACCGACTGGCGCAAGGAACGGAGGTCGTGGTGGTCACGTTGCGATGACGGCACCCAGGGAGGCATGGTACGACATCCCATGTCCGCGTCCGACCCTGCTGCTACGCCCTTTGGACGGGCCCTCGATGGGCTCCTGCCCGACACCTTCGTGTGGCTGGACCAGTCTGGCATCGTGGTGCACGTGTCCGGTGTGGACCACGGTGCGTTCGCCGATCCTGTCGCCAAGATCGTGGGCCGGGCCGTGGGGGAACTCCCACCCTCGGTGTCCGTGCCGCTGGACCGTGCCATGCAGCACCTGGGCGTCCACGGGCCCGTCGAGACGTTCGAGTTCACCCGCACCGAGGCCGACGGGCTGCACGCCTGGGAAGGCCGCCTCGTCGCGGATGGACCCTACCGCCTGCTCGTCATCCGGAACCGCACGGCGCGGCGCCGGGTCGAGATGGCCAACGCCGCCCAGCGGGAGCGGCTCGCCGTCACCCTGCGGTCCATTGGCGACGGCGTGATCGCCACGGATCGAGAGAGCCGCGTGGTGCTGATGAATCCGGCGGCGGCGTCGCTGCTCGGGGTCGCGCCGGAGGCAGCGCGGGGGCGCCCTCTGGCGGAGGTGCTGCCGAGCGACCACCTCGACGCCTGGGGCGCCGTGCGTCCGCACGCCGACGTGCCGGGGCCGGACGGCACGGTGCGGCGCCTGCAGCTGTCGATGGCTCCGGTGCTTCAGCACGGCCAGATGCTCGGCGCGGTGTACGCCCTACGCGATGTCACCCGAGAGCAGCAGGCGGAGGAAGAGAGGCTGCGGGCCTCCAAGCTCGAGTCGGTGGGGTTGCTGGCGGGAGGCATTGCCCACGACTTCAACAACCTCCTCGCGGCCATCCAAGGCAACCTCTCGGTGGCTCGGGCCATCCTGCCGGAGGTTTCCGGGGAGGTCGCCACCGAGCTCGCGGAGATCCTCGTCGACGTCGATGCAGCCTCCCGCCGGGCCACCGGTCTGACGCGCCAGCTGCTGACGTTCTCGTCGGGGGGCGCGCCCATGCTGGCGGTCACGGCCATCGAAGATGTGGTGCGGGACGCCGTAGACTTCGGGATGCGGGGCTCCAACGTGCGGCACGCCTACGCCATCGCAGACGACCTGCCCGCCGTGGAGGTCGACCCGGACCAGATCGCCCAGGTGCTTCAGAACCTGGTCATCAACGCCTGCCAGGCGATGCCTGGTGGGGGCTCCCTCGAGGTCGAGGTCGGCGCGCCGGACCGCCTGCCATCGGAGCTCGGCGGGCACTACGGGCCGTGGGTTCGGGTCACGGTGCGGGACGAAGGGGTCGGCATCCCCGAGGCCGATCTGGGGCGAATCTTCGACCCCTACTTCACCACCAAGCCGGCCGGCACGGGGCTGGGGCTTGCCTCGGCGTACTCCATCGTGCGCAAGCACAGAGGCTTCGTGGTGGTCGCCAGCGAGCTGGGGGTCGGCACGACGTTCGGGGTCTACTTGCCTGCCGTGAGCGGCGTGGTCGCGGTGGCACCCATGCCCGAAGACCCGAGCCTGCAGCGCTTCCCCGGGCGATTGTTGGTCGTCGACGACGAGCCCGCCATCCGGGTGCTGGCGAAGCGGATGTTCGCCAGCCTGGGGCTCGAGGTAGTGGTGGCACCAGACGGCGAGGCGGGCATCGCGCTGTACGCCGACGCCATGCGGGCCGACGACGGCTTCGACGTGGTGTTGCTCGACTTGACCATTCCAGGAGGCATGGGCGGGCAGGAGGCCGTCAAGGAGCTCCTCGCCCTGGACTCGGACGCCGTGTGCGTGGCGACGAGTGGCTACTCCAACGACCCTGTCCTGGCGCACTTCGAGGACTACGGGTTCCACGGCCGCTTGGCGAAGCCCTACGACCGTGATGCAGCCGCAGCGATGCTGGCCTCGGTGTGGCGGGGCGAGGTGGGCACCCCGTTGCCGGCGGCCGTGCGCCGCTAGCCCTACAGATCCTTCTTGGGCCTCGACAGCTTCTCGACGGCTTCTGCCGCCCGCACGACGTCGGGGTGGCCCTCTGCGCCCATCGCTGCCTTGCGGAGCACGCCCAGCGCTTCCTCCTTTCGGCCGGTGACGCGGAGCAGGGTGCCCAGGTTGTACAGGGCGGAGGCATCCTCTGGACGCCGGTCGAGGGCCTTGCGGTAGGAGGCTTCGGCCTCCTCCAGCTCGCCGTCGAGGTAGTGGGCAAGGCCCTCTTGGACGAGTTCGTCGGCCTCGTGGAGGAACTCCACGTCGAGCACGGCCTTGGCGCCGAGGTTGACCAACAGGGCCGCCAGTGGGCTCAACATGAAGAAGGCCACCCCCTCCCCAGCGAGGAACACCGCGAGGGGAAGGTCGGGGCCGATCTGCTTGCCACGGTAGGACAGGCGAACCTTGGTGTAGCGCCCGGCCGTGAAGGACTCCCGCACCTGCTCCCGCAGGGACTTGAGGGTCTCTTCGATCTTCTCGGGATCGATCTCCAAGCGGAAACCGTCGGCGAAGCCGCGTCCGCCACCGGTGCCGGTGCCTTCGTCCTTGCCGGGTTCGTCCTGCTCGCTCATCGGCCCCTCCACGCTTCGGGATAACGCTACGCGGTTGCGGAGCCCATCTTGCACACCGTGTCCAAGCCGGCGGGCCTCTCAGTGTTCCCGCCTCACGTCGAACCCGATGGCGACTGCGTCCTGGCCCGCCTCCTGGCCGAGTCGCCGCAGGCCGCCGCGGGGCCTTGGCCTGAGGGGTTCGCCGGCGGCATCGCCCATCGGCTCGATGTGGGGACGTCGGGCGCCTTGGCGGTGGCAGACGACCCCGAGGAGCTGATGGCGTTGCGGGCCGCGTTCCAGACCAAGCTGCTCGTGAAGACGTACCGCTTCGTGGCTCGACGGGACGTGCCCTGGGACGAGGGCGGCTGCGACCGTGCCATCGCCCACGACCGTCGGAAGAAGCGGCGCATGGTGGTGCAGCGCGGACCGAGCACACCCCATCGCGGGAAGTGGCTGCCGGCGGAGACCCACTTCCGGCGCCTGGGGGACGGCCCCTACGGGATGATGTGGGAGGCGCGCATGCGGACCGGCGTGATGCACCAGATTCGCGTCCATGCGGCCTTCGTGGGGCTGGTGCTGGCGGGGGACCCGATCTACGGCGGCGGAAAGCCGGTGCCGGGAGGGGCGCCTTTCGCGCTGCACCACGTGGGCTTCGTGGGGGCCGGATTCGCCACGGGGGCGGTGCCGGAGCCGGTGTGGGCGGTCAGCTGAGCTCGAGGTCGAACACCACTGGCGCGTGGTCGCTGACCTCCATTCCCCCGGCCCGATGCACGAAGGCCTCGGTGCAGCGCACGGCCCGGTTCCCGGCGAGGTAGTCGATGCGCCAGCCTCGATCGAGCTCGCGGGCCCGACCCCGGTTGGACCACCAGCTGTAGGGGCCCTTGTCGTCGTCCGCGGTCTCCTGGTCGACCTTCTCCCTGAGGAAGTCGGACCAACCCGACTCGAGCCACTGCCCGAACCAGTCGCGCTCGTGGGGGAGAAAGCCTGAGTTCTTGGCGTTGCCCTTGGGGTTGTGGATGTCCCGCTCGGTGTGGGCGATGTTGAGGTCGCCGCCGAGCACGGTCGGGACCTCTCCGTCGGCGAACCGACGGGTCCAGCCGGCGAAGCGGTCCATGAAGACCTCCTTGTTCTGCTGGGCTTCGGCGGAGCGGCTGCCGCTGGGGAGGTAGACGTTGACGTGCTGCAGGCCTCCGGTGGCCGTGACGAGGACGCGGCCTTGGGGATCGGGGCCGTCCATGCCGCGGCCGAGCTCTTGCAGGGGCGTGCGGCTCAACGTGGCGACGCCTGCGTAGCCCTTCTTCTCGGCGGGGTGCCACACGATGTGCCAGCCGTCGGGCTCACGGTCAGCAGGGGGAAGCTGCTCCGGCAAGACCCGAATTTCCTGGAGCATCAGCACGTCGGGCTGCAGCTGGTCCACGTGTTTCCAGAAGCCCTTGCGCAGGGCGGCCCGCAGGCCGTTGACGTTCCAGGTGACCACGCGCATCGGGGGACTCCTCCTCGGGGGCGGTGGGTAACCAGCGGCTCCAGCTTCGGTGTACGATGCCGTCATGGCCACCGATCCCGACGCCCCGTCCCCTCCCGATGCGCCCGATGTGCTCGAGCTCGAGCGCGCCACCGATGGTGCGGCGGGCGCCCTGAAGGCGCTGGCCGGCTTCTCGGCGGCCATCGGCAAGCTCCGGGCCGACATGGGCTTGCCGGAAGAAGACGGCGTTCCCGATGCGAGCGAGGCCATCCGTGAGGCGGCGGCGACGCTCCAGGTGATCGGCGAGACCGTGGCCGAGCGGGGCCCGTCCGAGGCGTCGAAGCTGCTGGAAGCGGCGGGCACGGCCGACGAGATCCGGGCGGCTGCTGAGCGGCTGCGGGCCGTCACGCGCGCCATCCGCGGCGAACCCACCGACTGAGGCTTCCGGGCACGATCCCGCCTGCGTCGGCACCGTCGGAAAGATCACCCCGCGGCCTCGGATTCCATGGCATCATCCCCGTGGAGGTCTGCGCTTTCGCGCTGGTCTTCCTCCGTTCCCGTTCCCTCCTCAGAACCGGACGTCTACATGGCCAAAAAGAAGCAAAACGCGCCCAAGCAGCAGCAGGCTCCCGAGTCTGAGCAGCAGCAACAGGGTGGTGCCCCCGACCTCTCGGTCGAGGAGCTCTCCGATCAATCCCTCGACGGCATCGCCGCTTCCTTCGGGAACACCGCGGCCGCCGAGCTTCTGGGTGTGCCCGCTGAGGAGGCCCAGGCCTTCAAATCGGTGGACCTCGAGCCGGACATGGCCGAGGCCGAGAAGGCTGCTCCGGCCCCCGAGCAGGGGGGAGAGGACGAAGGCGACGAGAACGCCGAGGACCTCGGCGCCTACCAGATGAAGAAGGAGGAGGGCGGCGAAGAGCCCGAGCCCGACGAAGGGGACAACAAAGACGAAGCGGCCTCCGGTGGCGGAGACGGCGGCGAGGGCGAGCCCAGCGCCGACGATGAAGGCGATGCGGGCGGCGGTGGCGGCGGTGGCGGCGGCGAAGGCAGCGCCGACGACGAAGCCGACAAGGAAGGCGAAGGCGACGGTGGCGGCGGCAGTGGCGCTGGCGGCGGCGTGGCTGGCATGGGCGGCGAGGAGCTGTACAAGCGGGCCAAAGAGTCCACGGGCACGGTCCCGACGGATGCCGTTGCGAACCCCATGAAGGAGTTCCTGGGCCACGACTTCTCCCACGTCCGCCTGCACTACGACAGCCGTGCGGCGGCCCTGGCGAAGGACCTCGAGGTCGATGCCTTCACCGTGGGCACCCACGTGTACTTCGGTGCCGGGAATTACCGGCCGAACTCCCCCGTGGGGAACGTCATCATGGCCGAGCAGCTCGGCTACGTCATGATGGACGATGCCATGCTCGCGCGGCGGTCCACGACCGGCCAGATGGACATGGCCAAGATGAACATGCGGGAGATGACCGATGCCCGCATGGTCGGCCTCGACGCCGTACGCAAGGGCTCCAAGATCTCCCAGAAGGGCGGCAAGAGCGAAGACAAGAAGATCAAGAAGGAGTACAGCCCGGTCCGTGCTGCGGCGAACAAGAAGCCGAAGAAGGACACGCCGCGGTCCCTCGATCCTGCCGCGCTGATCTTCCCGTCGCAGGCCTACAGCAAGCCGAAGCTGGCTCGCTCCATCGACCCGACGGGTGGCAAGCGCCTCAAAGACACCGGCCTGAACATGGGCTCCGTGGGTCAGCAGCTCGAGAAGATGCTCGGCGGAGGCGGCGGCAAGCTCGACGGCAACCTCGACAAGCTCTCCTCCAAGGCGATGTTCGGGCTCGGTCAGCAGCTCTTCGGAGAGCAGGTCGAGGAGATGCCGCGGGAGATGTTGGCCTCTCAGGCGGTCAAGATCGCCCAGACCGCCAACCCTGGTCAGCTCCCCTACAAGAAGGAGCTCGAGGCCCAGTTCGGCGTCAAGCTCGACAACGTGCAGGCCTTCTTCGGCGGCAAGGCCAAGGAAGCCTGTCAGATGGTGCAGGCCAAGGCCTTCGCCGTGAAGAACGTCGTGGTGTTCGCCGACGCGTCCCCCAACAAGGAACTCGTCACCCACGAGGTCACCCACGTCATCCAGCAGGGCGGCCACAAGAAGGGCAACAAGCTCCAAGGGGTGCCCGACAAGCTCGCGATGACCCGCCCGAGCGACAAAGATGAGTCCGAGGCGGAGAACGTCGCGTCCGACCGCAGCTCTGGTCACTCCGTCAAGGAAGGGGGCTCGGGCACCGGCGTGGCCCGCGTCGTCGACGTGTCGACCACCCAGAAAGAGGTGATGAGCGCGGTCATCGACAATGTCATCCCTGATGGCTTCAGCGCCAACATCGGCACGTACATCGCCCAAGGCGACGGCATCCAGGGCGTCATCAACGGCGTGAAAGACACGATCAACGTCCAGTCAGCGTTCCCGGTCACCGAGGTCTCTACGCTGTTCGGTGGCGACGCCTTCAGCTACCTTGACCCTACGGCGTTCATGGAGTCGATCAAGCCCTCCGGCGACACCATCGTGGAGCAGTTCGCCACGGGCGTCATGGGCTTCTGCGACGCCACGCTCGGTGTGCTCGACGGCCTGCTCGACACGGTCACCGGCATCCTCGACTTGATCGAGACCTTCGTGACCCTCCTCGACAACACGGCCAAGGTCCTCAAGATCATCTCGGCCGCTCTGTACGCCATCGCCGTGGCCCTCGCGTCCACCGGCTTCGGTGCAGGTGCCGCGGCGCTGTTCTTCAACCTCGCCAACACCACCAAGAACATCGGCAATGTGATCGGCAACATCGCCGACATGGTCAAGGGCTTCCTCGAGCCCATCCAGAAGGTGATCGAGGTCTTGGAGAAGGTCCGCGAGGTCGTGCAGACCATCCGCGACATCGCCGAGATCGTGAAGATGGGCTGCGACGTGTTCGACTGGCTCACGGCCGATACCGCCGATGACCGCGACCGCGCGAGCCAGGACCTGGCGGGCTCTGTCGGCAGCATGTCCAACGTGCTCGGCATGTTCACCGGCGGCATCTACAACGAGTTCGCCACCTCCTTCTGGAACAACGCTCAGCCCATCGTCGTCGGCCAGCTCCAGGGCGCCAATGGCGCGGCCCAGACCAACATTCCGGGCACCCAGCACAACACGGCCCTCAACAACGCCTTTGCCGCGGCCCCCCACGCGGCCATTCCCGGAGGCATCTCTGCCCATGGCACCGACGCCTCCGTGCAGGGCGACAAGGGCAGCAAGCCGGACGAGGCCGTCGGCGGCTACCGCTCAGTGCGGGCCGAAGAGCGAAAGAAGCACCCCAAGAAGGACGACGAGGAGGAGCCGCCCGATCTGTCCAAGAAGGTGCGGAGCGACACCCAGTCCAAGGCCGCGGCCGCCAAGCCGGGAGGAGATGCCCGTGGTGCACCGTCCCCGGGCGCGTCGGCCAAGGGAGCGAACCCAGGCCGCATGGGCAGCATCGTGTCGGGCGCCACCGGCATCGTGTCCAACACCCTCGAGATGGGCCTCGGCGGCGACGTGCTCCAGAACCTCGCGGTGGCCACCGGTGCGAAGTTCCTCGAGCAGCAGGGCTACCCCACCGACGTCGACGAGCTGTTCGACTACATCAACAACATCATGACGGAGAAGGAGACCGCGGAGTCTCTCGACACGCAGGCGGTGCAGCGCAAGCAGGAAGGCGTGAGCATCGAGCAGAACGCCGACGAAGCCATCATCGCGATGAAGGAGTCCAAGAAGGTCTCCGAGGGCCAAGAGGCCTCGAGCGCGAAGAACGAAGCGGCGGGCCACGAAGGGGTTGGGTTCACCGACTACATCATGAACCTGTCGGCCACGGTCCAGCAGAAGATCGAAGAGAAGATCGACGAGGCCTTCGGGGTCAACCAGGACTCCGACAAGGCAGGCAACGACGGTCTGCTCAACGCCAAGGGCGCCGAGTCGGGCGCGATGGACGGCCAGGGCAAGGGCTTCAGCGCCCTCGGCATCATCAAGAAGATCGCTACGGCGGCCCTCAAGGCCGTGCTGGGCAAGATCCTCGAGAAGATCGACATCGGCAAGATCCTGCAGAGCATCATCCCCGAGGACCTCGGCAACATCTTCGAGCTGGTCACCCAGTTCATCGAGATGGGTGTGGCGGGCAAGGACCAAGCGAAGGCCAAGGAAGAGGAGGCCCGTGGCGCCCAGAGCGTCTTGCAGAGCCAGATCACCCGCGACCAGGCCGCCCAGACGGAGTCGCAGGCCAACCAGGCCACCGCGGACCAGACCATCGCCGAGGCCGAAGCCACCAAGGCCACGGCCCAGGCCATGCAGGCCCAGTCCGACCAGCAGAAGCAGGAAGCCCGCAACCTGCGCCAGTCCCTCGACCAGGAGCAGGCCCGCCTCGAGCAGGGCGCTCAGACCAAGATGGGGGAGGCCGGTCCCCTTCGTCCGCGGAACCAAGTGGATCAGGTCCAGGCCCCCGGTGGCTACCAGAACCTCGGCACCAACCCCGCAGCCGGCGACATCGGCTCCATGCCCGGCGGTGCGGCCCAGCTGCCTCTCAGCTCCGACCAAGGCAACCCGCCTCCGGTGGCAGGCCCCACCCGATCTGGCGGCCTCGGCATGGTCACCCAGACACCGTGGGCCGATGGGTCCGTGACCGGCGCCAAGGGCTCGGAGCTCACCGAGCGTCAGGACGCGAGCCGCGCCACCGACGCCACCAACGCCACGACCGGTGGCACCGATGCCTTTGGCATGTCTCCCCAGACCAGCTTCGACCCCTCGGCAGCCTTCGAAGGCGGTCCGGGCGGTGCCGGTGGTCCTGGTGGAATGGAGAGCGAGCAGCTGGCGGACTTCCGCTCCCTCGCCCCCGACAACAACGCGGTCCAGGCCGTCACGGATGCCCGGCGCCCCGACCCGAACGTGCCGCCCCCCATCCAGACCCAGGTGGCGGAGATCCAGACCCCGGTGGTGGAAGGGGTGCAGACCCAGGAGGGCGAGCGCAGCGACGCGCTGGTCACCACCTACGAAGAGATCCCCCAGGTCGAGTCGCTCTACGACACCCTCGAGCAGCTGCCCGAGCCGGCCCAAGACAACGCGGCATACACCCAGCTGCAGCCCATCCCCACGGGGGGCCTCGGCTACAACAGCCAGCACGTCATCATCGACAGCGACGTGGCACAGGTCGCGTCCTGGGGCGGACAGCTGCCCACCGACAGCCACCTGACCGATGCGCCGGCCCACGGCCCCATCGGTGAGGTTCCGCGCTTCACGCAGCCTGGCGTGAGCCAGCCCCCGCCGAGCAAGCAGGGCGAGCTCGCGGGCCTGCAGCTGCCCCAGATCGCCGCCGTCGAGGCGCCGTTCGAGCCGGTCAGCTTCGCCATGCGGACCAACCCCAATGCAGTCGCCAGCGCGTCCGACGTCATGGACTCGGTGGTCGTGCAGGCCGCCCTCGCCGACAGCCTCTCCAAGGCCGGCGGCATCGCCGATATGCACGAGTCCGAGGAGTCCGGTCTGCTCGACCAGGCCCACACCGGCGTCATGCAGATCCAGCTCGACCACGAGGTCCAGGCTGGCAGTGCGTGGACCACCCGCGACACCGAGCTGCGGACCACCCGTCGCGAGTGGGTCGGCCAGCAGCAGCAGGCTGTCGACACCCACGAGCAGCAGATCAGCTCCACCGAGCAGCAGATGTACCTGTCGGCCGACGACGCCATGCAGACGGGCATGGGCGACGCCAACACCACGCTGCGGTCGGGGGAAGAGCAGGCCCTGTCCATCGAGACGAAGGCAGACCAGGACTCGGAGACCCTCAACGCCGACGCGCAGGCCAAGGCCGCGTCGCTGTGGGGCTGGTTCCGTCAGCACGTGGCCGAGTTCAGCGCCAACATCACCGACATGATGCACGGTCTGTGGAGCCAGGCGAGCAGCGCCATCCACAGTGTGCTGCAGGGCGCGGAGGTCAGCGCCAAGGGGCTCATCAGCGGCGCCCGCAACGTGGCGGCCAACACCCTCGCGGCGCTGTCCGAGCAGATGAACGGGCTCTATGGCTCCATGAAGGCGCAGTTGGGCCAGATCGGCATGGCGGCCACCGACCGCATCCTGGCGGCCGTCGATGCGGCCTACGCGATGATCGAGCAGGTCGCGAACCAGGCCTCTCAGGCGGCGTCGACCCTGCTGCAGCGGACCGAAGCGGGCATCCAGTCCCTCACTGAGCGCACCCGCGCCGCCCTCGACTCTGAGTGGGGCGAGTTCGACCACGCAGCGCAGGAAGTGCGCGATGCCCGGGCCCAGTTCCCCAGCGACGTGAAGGGCGCCGACGCCCTCACCGACGGCGACGATGGCGTCAACACGAGCGCGGCCCAGGTGTCGCTGAGTCCAGATCAGGGCGGTGGCGGCGGCGGGCTGCAGCAGGTGTCGAACGACGCCACGCAGCGTGACGACGTCGTCAGTCCCGGTGTACAGGCAGCGGTGGCCACGGGCGAAGGTGGCGCCTCCGCCGTCGGCTCTTGGGTCGCCGCGCCGGTGAGCGACCGTGCCGAGCAGTGGACCGACCTCGGGCCGACCGTCGATGCCGCCGAGGGCGCCCACGACGCCCAATTCCGGGCCGGCCTCCAGCCCCTCGAGGCCCGCCTCGCCGGCGACCAGCAGGGCTTCCAGGGCCAGGTCTCCCTCGCCGGCCCCGCCGGTCGTGGGGTGCAGGGAGTGGCCGGTGGCAGCCTGCCGGATCTCGGCATGCGCGACACCACCCAGCCGGATCTGTCGGGCCTGAACCCCACCCGGGCGCTCAACCTGCCCGAGATCAACATCGACAGCCCCAACCTCGTCCCCCGGGCGAGCGAGGTGGCCGGGTCCCTCAACGAGATCCTCGTGTCGAACCCGGGCTTGGTGACGTCCCCCGGGCCGGCGCCGCAGATTCCGCTGGTCGGCCCCACCGATCCGGAGCACATCGACCGCACCGGCGACACCGGACGGGCCCTCGGCACTGAGGCGGCCATCGAGGCGCGCGCCACGCTGGAGGCGTCGCCTGGGCCCGAGGTGTTGGTGCCTGGCGAGCTGCAGCAGGACTTCACCCTCGATCCGTCTCCCTACGCCACGGCGGGTCAGACGCCTGCCGTCGCCAACATGGACCTCTGGGTCCAGACGGGCATGGACCAGCCCTGGCGTGGCTCGACCGACACGTTCTACGGCCCCGACCATGCAAGCGCCCTCACCGGTTTGCAGGCGACGGCCGCCGAGACGTCGGTGGAGCGGGACCAGCGCCGCCAGGACGCCCTCGACAGCCACGTGGCCGAGGGCGATGAGATGAACGCCGAGCTGCAGCAAGAGCAGCTCGACTCGGTGAACCGCGAGCGCGGTCGGCTCCGTCAGGCCCGTCAGGACGCGGCCCAGCAGCAGCAGGACGCCTACCAGGGCTTCAACGAAGAGCTGGCGTCGGAGCAACGGCGCATCCGCGGCCAGGTCGACGACCGGGTGACGAAGGACCAGCGCACCGTCAACGAGGCCTTCCGTCGTGCAGAGAACGACGCCGAGCGCACCGTCACCACCGCCGAGCGGCAGGCCGAGACCGAGAAGCGGCGGGCCGAGCGGGAAGCCGACAGCAGCTCCTGGTGGGAGCGGGCGGGGAACTGGGTCAAGTCGCAGATCGACCGGGTCAAGAACCTCGTCAACGGCATCTTCGAGCGGGCGCGGGAGGCGGTCACCCAGATCCTCACCACCGCGCGGGACCTGGCCGAGCGGACCATCGGGGCGGTCTTCGACTTCATCCAGGAGCGCATCCAGACCTTCGTGGCTGCGGTGCAGGAGCGCCTGACGTACTTTGTCGGCACGGTCATGCCAGAGATCCTCCAGGCCCTCGGCGAGCTGGTGGTGGAAGTCATCGAGCTGGTCGATGCGGTCGTGGAGCGGGTCAAGCAGGAGGTCGTGACCTTCTTCTCGGACCTGTGGCAGCGGGCGGTCAGCGCCTTCGACACCATCACCGACTGGGTCGGTCAGACCTGGGACCTTCTGTACCTAGAGGCCGGACGGCTGCTCAACGACTTCTTCGGGTCCATGCCCGAGATGCTGATGGAAATGGCGTTGCTGCCAATGAACATCATGCTCTACCCGTTCAAGCAGTTCGTCGAGCTCATCGGTCAGCTCTACAAGCGCTTCAACGTGGGAAGCATCGAGCTTCCGAACCTGAACCCGATGAACCAGGACCTTCAGGGCAACCCGAACGCAGCGCCCCAGCTCGATGCGGTGCCTGATCTGGATCAGAGGTCCACGCGCGAGATCGTTCAGCCTGGTGCGTTCAACGGCGTGGATCCGAGCCAGGTTGCCGAGTTCAGCACCCGGCCGGTCGACGGTCTCGTCGACTACTACATGGAGCAGAACTGGGACGCGGAGACCTACCAGGCGGCGGCCCAGGAAATGGAGGTCGGCGGTCTGGTCGACGAGGCACTCGCCCGGTTCCTTCCAGAGGAGGCGTCCGCCGACCTCAAGAATGGCGCGAACCTTGCCTGGAACATCAACATGGGCATCCTGGATGCCGCGGTGATCGGGGCGGTGAAGTCCGTTCCGGTGGTGGGTGCGCTGTACATGACCGCGGAGTCCTTCAAGGACGCGTGGAAGGCGTTTGATACGTACGCGACCCACGAAGACGGCACCCTGTTGTCTCTGCAGCTCATTCGCACCGGTGCCGACTGGGTCGGCGGAGTCGTCGCCAACTTCGGAGACCTCGCCAGCGTCGTCGAGGACGCGACCATCGGAACGACGGCCGCCACCTTCGGCCTGACGGCCCCTGCCCCTGTCATTGCGGGCGCCATTGCCATGATCGCGTCGGGCACCAGCGCGGCCACGGACACCATCAAGGTCCTTTGCGACGAGATGATTCTCGTCCACAGCATCATGATGATGAACGAGGCCCGTCGCGCAGGCGACCACCGCAAGGCCGATGCCTACAAGGGCATCGCCACGAGTTCGGCCATCGACTTCATCGTCGACGGCCTCGCCCTCGCGTCGTCGGTCATCGACTTTGTGGCCATGGGCACCCTGTTCGATGGGGTAGCAGAGAATGGCCTCGAAGCGGTCGGCCAAGCGGCGAAGACCGCTGGGCGAGATGTGACCGAGCGTGTGTTCAACAAGGCCCTCTCGGGTCTCGCCGGCACCGACGTGACCGACAATCGCTGGGCCAAGGAATTCGGTGAGTGGCTCCCGGTGGACTGGTTCAAGGCCATCGCAGGACCGGGCGCCCGCCTCTTCAAGTCCGCGATGGATCCCATGACGGCAACGTCGGGTGCCGACGGGCTTCTGGGCGGTGGATTCATCGACCCGGGCGAAGTCAGCATCACGGGTGCGGGTGGCGCGGAGATGCGCGGCGCTCGCGAGCAATCGCAGGAGTACTACGAGGGCATCTACGAGCGAGTGGCCAGCGACGACCCACGCTTCACCCAGAAGGCGGTCAACGAGGCAGTCGACCCGCCGGACATGACCGTGCTGCAAGGTTTCGAGTCCATCCTCAAGCCGTCGTTCTACGCCACGGCCATCAAGGACCTCTTCATCTCCACGCCGGACAGCATGTACGACGGGGCGCACACAGACCAAGCGCGCCTCCTCGATGGCCTGGCCAACGGACTCGAGGCGGCGCAGCCGTGGATGCAGAAGCTCAACGAGGTGGCCTCCGACCAGTGGGGCGCCGGTCTGGACGAAATTCTGCTGCAGATCGGTGAGAGCATGCGGCAGCAGGAAGTCTCCCTGCAGTTCGCTCGCGACGGCATCACCTCCATTGAGGAATTCATGAAGATGCTCCGGGACTTCGCCAACGAGGGAGGCGTTGTCGACGACGCCATCTCCGGCGTCCAGGAAGCGTTTGAGTCGATGAAGCTCTCGGCCGACGACTTGGGGATTCCGGACTGGGCACCGGATTGGATGTTCCAGTGGGCCTTCGATGCCTTCAACACCTACCTGGACGGCATGAAGGGTGGTGCGGGCTGGATCAACGACATGTTCCGCCCGATGCTCGATGGCTTCATCGAGGTGCAGATGGACAAGGCCCAGGTCCACCTCGACGACGTGTCTGAAGTGATTCGCGAGGGCGGGCAGGTGGAGCTCTTCCTGCAGGAGTCCTTCGATCAGGTCATGGACGGTGCAGCGACGCTCGCGGAGGCGGCAGCCAATTGGGTGGATGGCGACTACTCTGACGAGATCAACGGCCTCCGCAGCCGGGCCGAGCAGCTACGTCAGGCCCGCCTCGAGAACCGCACCGAGCGCTTCCGCGCCTGGGTGGCGACCTACGGCCAAGGCCAAGTGGATGCGTGGAAGGGGGTCCACGGCGGCGATGTCGAGGAGGGCTACCGTCCGACCGTGCCACAGTGGGAGGTCGATGCCGTCGACCGAGTGCACGGCATGGTCATGGCGCGGTGCGACGAGCTCGAGGAGGAGGCCGCATTGTTCCAGCCCCACAACGATCGCTACCGCGAGATGGCGAACGACGACAAGGCTGAGTGCGACTCGCTGGCGGGAGGCCAGGGTCTCGGGAACCTCGAAGAGTTCTGGCGTCACGCCGATCGACTCGCCCAGGTGGCCGCGAACGTTGGTTTGTAGCCAGACGGGCATCTTCATCGGCGGTCCGGAGCCGGAGGGGCGAGCAGGACAAGCCTCGTTGCTCTAGAGGGTGCAGCAGGTCCTGCGCACCCAACGGGCTTCTCGCCCCGTGATGCGGTAGCGGGTCGAAGGGGCTGGGGTGCTGTTGGCACCCTGGACCCGTGTACGGGGGGACGCATGTTCGAGGTCTTGGGCACGCTGTGTGTGGGCGTGCTGGGGTGCGGGTGCCCGCTGCTGGTCCTGATGGGGGGGGCCCTGCTGTTTGGGCGCCGGAGGTCGGTCGGCGATGCCGTCGATGTCGGGGGGCTGTCGATGGTGCTCAGCGAGTCCGAGGGCCCCCGTCGGGTCCTACGGGCGAACGTGCTAGGCCGTGACGTGACGCTGTTCGAGCTCGTGGGGGCCATCAACCGCAGCTGGCTCTTGGTGCCTGTCGGAACCGAGGCCCCGGCCCATGTCGTGCGGGCCGACACCACGACCACCGCTCCGCTCAGCCCGGCCCTTCGCCAGGCAATCGGCGACGTCCCCGATGTCGGAGAGCTGGAATGGGCCCGCCCCGAGGATGTACGGTCGATGCAGCCGTTGTTGGGTCTCGATGCGCCGTCCTACGTGATGGTGCGTCAACCGTCGAGACGGCGGGTGGGGGAGCTTTCTCTCGTGCTGGTGGCGCTTGCGCAGTCGCTCGAGGATGCGATGGCCGACGATGTTGTGGCACCCTTGCCCTCATGAGCCGTAGAGGCGAAGGAGCCACGCGTGGTCGACGTTCGGACATCCACAGCGGGTCGAGCCATTGGCTGCTTGCTCGGCGTCGCCGTGTTGCTGGCCCCCGTGTTGTTCATCGTCGGGGGCTCGATCTGGGCCATGCGGGCGAGCCACTCTGCCGGCGAGGCGGCGAACGAGCTGGGGCTCGCTCAGGGGCCCACCCACGGCTTTGACGGTTGGTATGTGGGCCAGTGGCGGGGGCAGGACGTCGCTCTGGCGGCGACCTACCGCATGGGGGGCGCGGTGGTGGGCCAGCGCAGCCAGCCCTACCTCGAGGTCGCGCTCCGCGCGGAGGGGACTCGGGTCGACGGCACGGCTCGCTGGGCTGGGGCGGACTTCGAGGGCGCGGAACTTCCCGCCGCGCTCAAGCGCCGAGCGACGGCGTTCGCTAGGGAGTACGGCGATCTCACAGTGTCTGGCGACCCCGCCGCGTGGCCGTTCGGCCCTGGGCTCATTGTGGCCCACGAGTGGCCCGGGGACATCGCCGACGCGGCAGAGGTCGAAGCGCGCCTCGAGGCGCTGAGTGCGGTAGTCTCGGGGCCATGACCGAAGACTGGCGCATCGTCACTGAGCGACCGGCCGTCCTAGCCGACGTGCTCGACATCATCGTTCCGCTCGCCCGCCTCCGCTACGCGAGCCAGCGGCCCTTGGGGCGCCGTCGCTTCGTGCTTCTGCGTTGGGCCGAGCTCACCCGGCGCTTCGCGCCGGACGACGCGCTGGCGGTGCTCGACAACGAGCTGCCCGACGTGGACGAGACCCCTGCCGTTCCTCACCTGTCGGAGCCCGCAGTTCGGGCCGCCACGCTGCTGGAGAAGGGCTCCCACGAGGAGGCAGCTGCCCTGCTGTCCGAGGTGTCCCAGGACACCGGAGCTCGCGACGTACTGGAGGGGCGCGTGGCGATGCAACAAGCGCGCTTCGACGACGCCAGAGCCCACTGGGAGCGCGCTGAGATGGCGGCGCGGCTGTCGGCGACTCCGTTGTCGCCCGAGATCGAGGTGGAGGCCCAGGGCCACCTGGCGCGTCTCTTCGCCATGCGCGGGCTGGATGCCACGGGCTGGTTTCAGCGGCTCGACGCCCGTTGCCTGGCATTGAATGCAGCGCTGACGCGTGGCGCGTTCCAGCGCCTCCAACGCCAGATCCGTCCCGACGTTCAGGAACGACGTTTGGAGCGAACGTCGGTGGCAGTGAAGGCCTTCCTGATCGACACGTACGCCGAGCCCTTCCAGGCGGACGTGCCCAAGCTGGGCCCGGTGCCGCTCCACGTGCACGGCATGGCCAAGACCCACGCCAAGGAGCCCAACAAGTACGTCAACGCGGTGGGCACGATGGCCAGCTTGCTGTGGCGGGAAGGGGACCGGCAGCGGGCCTACGAGACGGCCTGGTACGGAAAGGCGCTGGCCCAGCGGCTGTTCGGGGCGGAGGTCGAGGCGTCCTTGGCCACGTTCATCGAGGCGCTGCTCGCGCCGCTTCCTCCGGAGCGGCGTCAGGCCTTCGAGACCCGCCTCCGCATCAACGCCCTCGGCACGAGCGAGGCCTGAGCCGACGTCGATGCGCTGAGGGCTCGCCTGGACGCCCTGGTTCACATCGCCGAGGCACGGGAGGCGTAGGTCGTCCGGAATCGAGGTAGGTTGCCTCATGCTGTTGCTCCTCCTCACCATTGGCTGCGGGTCCGACCCCGAGCCTCCTGCCCCCACCGACGGGCCGCCGACGACCTCGGACACGGCCCCGATCGATGACTCCACGGACACGGGAGCAGCGGGCACGACCGCCACCACTGGGGCCACGGCACCCACCGGCGACACCGCCCCGCCGCTGCCCGAGTACGACTGCAGCACGGTGCCCGTCACGCCGGTCAGCACCCAGATCCTCGACGGACCCACCGGCTACCACGACCTCGCCTTCACCGACGACGGCCGGGCGATCGGAGCCAGCCGGCAGAACAACCACCTGCAGGTGAGCGACTACGCCGGCTCGGTGAGCGTGCTGACCCCCCAGATCGGGCTCACCGAGCAGATGGTCTGGCTCCCCGACGGCGACCTGGCCGTGGCGTCCTACACCGAGGGCATCGTGCGGGTCGCGCCGAGCGGGGGCCGCGTCCCGATCCAGGCGAGCATCTTCGCGTATGGGCTCATCCTCGGGCCCGACGAGATGCTCTACGCGGCCGACCAGTCCCGGGTGTACCGGGTCGACCCGGCGACCGGCGCCACCGACGTGCTGCTCGAGCCCGGGGCCCTGACCCGCGGCAGCCCGAGGGTCATCGCCTTCGACCTCTCCTACGAGCGCATGTTCATCGGCACGTACGGAGGAAGCCAGGGCCGTATCTACGTCGTCGACCTGGACGCGACCTACACGCCGGTCGGCGAGCCCACGGTCTTCGTCAGCGGTGTCGGCCGCGGCGGCTACCACGACGCCATCACCCTCGATGTGTGTGGCTACCTGTACATCCCCGACTACGACACCAAGACGCTGTGGCGCGTGACGCCCCGCGGCACCATCGTGCAGGAGTACGAGAAGTCGCCGGGCCTGGTGAACAGCGACTACCCCCACGGGGTCACGTTCGGGAACGGCGTGGGGGGCTGGCGGGACGATGCCATCTACCTGCCGATGCCCTACAACCAGAACAAGGTCCGCGAGCTGGTCGTGGGGGTGCCCCCTCGAGACGCGGACGTCGTCGCGGTGAACCTCCCGACCTGGTGACGATCAGGCGTCGTCGGGGTCGAACGGGAAGTCGTCGTACAGGTCGAGGACCAAGTCGGCGTCGGTGTCGGGCACGTCGGGGCGGGTGCCCTTGAGGTACTCGCCGAGGTTGTCGAGGCCGTCGCCGTCGAGGTCGAGGAGGGCGTCGTCGATGGCGGGGTCGAGGCCGAAGAGGAGCTCCCAGCGGTCGGGGAGGCCGTCGAGCTCGCCGTCGTACAGGTCGTCCTCACCGTCGGGGCCCCCGTAGGCGCCGATGTCGGCCACCGTGCCGTCGACATCCAGAAGGGCAGGGTCGCCGGCGTCGCGGAGGGGGCTGTCGGCCCGGAGATGCAGGTCCAAGTACGCGGGCGGGAGATCGGGGTCGAAGGTGAGGAAGCCGGGCTCGACGGCGATGTTTCCGTCGACGCCGACGGGGTTCACCATCAACACGAAGTCGTCTCCCAGGCCGTTGCCGTAGACGTTCGTGTACATCAGCCCCGAGGCGTCGACGAGGCCATAGGTCCCATTGTGGGCCACGACGCTGTGGTCCAGCTGGCAGTCCGAGTAGGCCCCGCCCCCCGAGTTCCCCGCGATGGTGCTGAAGCGGACGGGGGTCGGCTCGCTGCACCAGATGCCGTGGTCGACGAGGTTGCCGGCCACGACCACGTGGCTGAGCTCCGTGCCGTCGTAGTTCTCGTCGACGGTGATGGCGGAGAAGCCGGGGCCGCTGATGTCGTTGCCGACGATGGTGATGTGCGAGGCGTCGGTGCCCTCCAGCCACAGCAGTCCGTACGAAGAGAAGGGGCGAAACGAGCACCCGGTGATGGTGACGTCGCGGACGACGAGGGCCCCGGGGACGTCGGTGTGGAGACGCATCTCGTCGACGAGGGTGGAGCGGACCGTGACGTCGCGCACCGACCCGGCCACGCCGTCGATGTAGAAGAGCGCCCCTGCGTCGGCGAAGGACACGTCGATGCCCTGCAGATCGATCTGGCTGTCGATGGCGCGCACGGCGTTGCTCACCACCCCGCCTTCGACCGCGAAGCGGTGCAGGGTCAGGTCGCTGGAGTGCACGTCGATCAGGGTCTCGAAGTCGCCGTTGGCCTCCAGGGCGACGATGTCTTTCAGGTCGAGCACCCCAGCGTCGGCGTGCACGATGCCGGTGGTGTGCTCGAACGTGCTGAACCGCATCCACAGGTCGGCGGGGACGTCGGTGTCGGTGTCGTAGAAGACCGGGTAGCTGTCGTCGTCGTTGTCGCGGACCCACATGTTCGCGAGCACGACCCGCGCGGGGCCGGTCGCGTTCACCACCTCGGTCCCCCCGACGGCTTCGAGGTTGGCGAGCCCCACGTACCCGTTGCCGACACGGAACATCGACTGGCCGGCGGCGCCGAGCAGTACGGCGTCGTCGACCTCGCTGCGGATCAGGAGCCGCCGGTTGCCCACGTTCAGCCCGACCGCGTCGTGGTCCCCGGAGCCCAGCAGGATCTCGGTGCAGTCCGCGGCCGCAGCGACGGCGTTCGCCAGGGTGGTCTCGTCGCCGGGGACCGACAGGCGGGCCACCGTGGTGCAGCCGTCCATGTCGGGCAGGCCGTTCATGTCGACATCGAGGTCGTCGAAGACGCCACAGTCTTGATCGATGCCATCGCCCCATGTCTCGGGGGCGTTGGGCCACGTGGCGGGGTCGGTGTCGTCGCAGTCGGTGCCACCGGTGGCGATGGCGTCGTAGCCGTCGAGGTCGGCGTCGTTGTCGCTGCCGCCGCGGCAGTCCTGATCGATGCCGTCGTACCAGACCTCCGGGGCGCCGTCGTAGGTGGCGGGGTCGTCGTCGTTGCAGTCGGCGCCGCCGTAGGCGCTCGCATCCTGGCCATCGAGGTCGGCGTCGTAGTCCGAGGTGCCGGAGCAGTCCTGGTCGATGCCGTCGTAGGGCTCGTCGTCTGCGCCGGGCTTGATGGTGGGGTCGTCGTCGTTGCAGTCGCCGCCCTCGAGGATGGCGCCCGCCGCGGGGCTGCAGGTCTCGGCGACCACGTCGCTGCCGTAGCCGTCGCCATCTTCGTCGGCGAGGACCAGGACCGGTGCTCCGAGATCGGCGTCGTTGTCGTCGCAGTCTTCGCCTCGAGGCACGTAGCCGTCCGGGGCGAGGCAGCTGGCCGCGGAGAAGTCGCTGTCGCCGACGCCGTCTCCGTCGACGTCGAGGTACCAGACGGGCAGCACGGCATCGGGGTCCGACTGGTCGAGCACACCATCGCAGTCGTTGTCGATGCCGTCGCAGCGCTCGGCGACCCCGGGGCTGATGGTGGGGTCGTCGTCGTTGCAGTCGCCGCCGACGTTGACCTCGCCCTCGTTGGGCAGGCACCGAAGCAGCGGGTCCGCGGTGGTGTCGTCGCCGAAGCCGTCGTTGTCGTCGTCGATGTACCAGGTGGCCTCGTCGACCGCGAGGTTGACGTCGTCGTCGTCGACCAACCCGTCGCAGTCGTTGTCGACCCCGTCGCAGCGCTCGTCGGCCCCCGGGGTGTTGTTGGCGTCGCCGTCGTCGCAGTCTCCGTCGACGTCTGCCCAGCCCTCAGGGGCCACACAGGCCCGAGACGAGGCGCCGGCCCCGACCCCGTCGCCGTCGAGGTCCTCGTAGGTGGTGACGAAGTCGGAGGGGTCGACGGTGGGGTCGTCGTCGTCGACGAAGCCGTCGCAGTCGTCGTCGACGCCGTTGCAGCGCTCGCTCGCGAGGGGGTGGAAGTTGCTGTTGGCGTCGTCGCAGTCGTCGCCGGTGGGGGCCCAGCCGGGCCCGGGGTCGCAGGCGAGGACCGCTGCACCGGCGCCGCTGTTGTCGAAGTCCGCGTCGACGAACCACTCGCTGGGGCCGCCGACATCCGGGTCGTCGTCGTCGCAGTCGTCGTCGAAGACGAGGCCGTCGGCGTCGGCGTCGAAGTCGTCGGTGCGGTCGCAGTCGAGCAGCACGCCGTCGTACCAGGGGTCGGGTGCCCCCGGGTAGATGCGGGCGTCGTCGTCGTTGCAGTCGTCGCCACCGTGGATGGCCCCGACGAAGCCGTCGCCGTCCCGGTCGAGGGCTGCATCGACGTCGGCGTCGGTCACCACGGGGCATCCCAAGAGCAGAGCGAGGATCAACGACATGAGTTCATCTCCTTGACGCAGCGGAGCTGGAGCGTCTGGCCGGCGGCGAGGGAGACCCCGCTGCGCACGGTGACGGGGTCGGTGTCGAAGTACGCGGCCACCGTGTAGGTGCCCGGGGGGACGAGTCCGGCCTCGTAGGCGCCACCGCCATCGCGACGGAGCAGCACACGAACGCCGCCGGTGACCTCTACGCGGGCCATGTCCGCGGGGACGGCAGGGGTGCCATCGGTGGCCGTACCCTCGGCGGGGGCGTCGCTGGCTCCACTGGGGGCCGGGCCCGCCGCAGCCTGTGGGTCGAGCTCCGGGACCTCGGGGGCCGGCGTGGGGGCAGCCTGCGGCGTGGGTGGGGCTGGCGCCGGCGCGGCCGGAACCTGCGCGGGCGCTTGCACCACGGGCTCGTCCAACCCAGGTGGGGCAGGGGAGGGCTCCGGGGGGGGCGTCGCCGGGATGGCCGGGGTGGAGGCGGCGTCGAGCGGTCCGCCGACGTCGGTGGTGGCGGTCGCGCTCAGCACGCCGGCCGCGCCGACCATGCCGAGGCCCAGGACCACGGAGAAGGCGACGACACCGGCGAGCCCGGCCACCAGCCAGGGACGGCGCGTGGCCGGCGGCTCGGGCTCAGGCGCCACCTGCTGGGCTGCCACCTGCTGGGCTGCCACCTCGGGGTCGTTGACCTCCAGCAGCGTCTGGACCGCCGATGGGGTCTCCGGCTCGGGGAAGAAGGTCTCGGTGGTGTCGGGGCGGGTGTCGAGGGAGCGGAGGCTTCGTCGCACCCCAGCCGGGGTGGCGGGCAGCGGCAGCGTCTCCCGCTCGGAGAGGACCTGCGACAGCGACTCCCGGCCTTGACCCATGGAGCGGACGCGATCGAGAAGGTCCGAGGTGTACGAGAACGTGAGGGTGGTGCCGGGGTCCATGTCGCTGACGCCGATCCATCCGTCGAGCAAGGCGCGGACGTCTTGCAGGCGGTCCTCGGGCGCGGGGTGCAGCGCCCGCTCGATGGCGTGCTCCATGCGCTCGGGCACGTCGGGCTTCAGGGTCCGAACCGGGATGTGATCGGCGTTCACCACGGCGGTGAACGTCTCCAAGATGTCGTCGCCACGGAAGCATCGTTCGCCGGTGACGAGCTCGTACAGCAGCGCGCCGAGGCTGAACACGTCGGCTCGGTGGTCGACGTTCTTGGCGTTCTTGATGGCCTCTGGGGCCATGTAGGCGGGGGTGCCCATGGTGTCGCCGGAGCGGGTGTGGCCCGAGGTCTGCTTGCGCTGCAGCTTGGCCAGGCCAAAGTCGGTGACCTTCGGCACCAAGGCGTCGTCGTGCACGGCGATGAGCACGTTGGCGGGCTTGAGGTCGCGGTGGATGAGGCCTTGGGCGTGGGCGGCCTGCACGCCGCGGATGATGCCCCGGCCGAGGGCGTCGATCTCGGACCACTCCAGCTCACGGACGTCGAGCAGCTCTTCGAGCGTGGGGCCGTCGACGTACTCCATCACGAGGCCGGGCTGGTTCTCGTGCTCGATGATGTCGATGACGCTGACGATGTTGGGGTGGCGCAGGGCCGCCTGCACGCGGCCTTCCTGGACGAGCCGCTGGCGGATCCTGCGACCGGGCACCGTGAGCATCTTCAGGGCGTGCAGGGTGTTGAGTTGCTCGTGGCGCACCTTGTAGACCGCGGCCATGCCGCCCTGACCCAGCAGGCCTTCCACGGTGTACCGCCCCACCGTGGCGCCCACCGGCATCAGGTCGTCGTTCATCATCCCCGGTCGCCCACCAGCAAGGCGGCGCTCGTGGTGGCGCCGGCACCGATGGCGAAGCCCAGCGAGAGGCCGGTGAGCAGGTTGGTGCGCTGCTGCACGCCTTGAAGGGCGTCGGCCCCCTCGGCGGTGTCGAGCCCTGACCGAGAGGCCCACGCGCCGCCGTAGAAGGCGAGGGCACCCGCGCCGAGGCCTGCCGCGGTGTAGAGGAGGCGGTTTCGGGTGACGGGGACCTTCGGGTAGTCGGGGGCGGGGTCGCCGGGCCAGAGCAGCTGGGTGTCTTGCACGTGGCCGTCGCGCTCGATCTGGAACACCGTGGGCCGGTGGGTAGGGCGCCACAGATCGGCTTGCCCGTCGAGGAGCACATCCACCCCGCGGGGGCGGGGGAGCCGGGCCTTGGGGGCCGAGCTCGGCGCGATGCCGTTGTACGCGGTGCGCAAGGCGTGGCCCTCGGGGAGCAGCTCCATCGGGAAGGCGTAGGAAGGCTCGAGTTCCTTGGCGGCGGTGAGCGCCTGGAGGGCTCCGTTGTCGTCGCCCGCCGTGGAGAGGGCCAGGGCTCGCAGCCGCGCCAACCGGGCCGCGGTGGGGCCGGACACCGGCGTATCGATGCACGGGAAGGCGAGACGGAGCTCGTCGTTGGCCGTGCGGAACGACGCCACGTCGAGCTCTGCGTAGGCCTGCTCGGCCGTCTCCATCGTGGTGTGGAGCTCGGCCTCGGTGGCGGCGAAGCCACAATCGGCGGCGAGGGCAGTCGTGAAGATGAAGGAGAGCACGTCCACCTCGGATGGAGCCTGATAACGCGCCGATTCAGGCCGACGCTCGCTCGTTGCCGCAATGGAGGCAGCGCCAGAGTCCTCGTCCGACCAGGCGCATCGAGCCACCGCAGCCCCCACATGCGCTCTGCTGCGCTTCCCCCCGCACCTCCACGCGGTCTCCGGCCACGAGCACGTCGAGCAGGCCCGTGCCGGCAAGGTCTGCCAGCCAGGCCCGCAGGACGTCCTCGGGTTCCCGCACCTCGGCGACCAAGGCCGCGAGGGAGCGCTCTCCGGACTCGAGACGGGCGAGGAGCAAGGCCCGATGGGCGCGGTACCGGGACGAGGTCCACACGCGGTCGTGGGCCCGCTCCAGCGGGACCTGAGCGTGGGCTCGGTCCAGGGCGTCCGCGGCGTCGGTGAGGGTGCCGCCGAGGGCGTCCAGCAGGGTGCGCTGCCCGAGGGAGCCGAAGCGCTCCAGCAGCGAGAGGGCCCGCTGCGCCCTCAGGGCCAGGACCTCGCGACGGGCCTCGGTGCGGGCCGCGAACCCCAGCGCGGCCGTGACGACCAGGGTGGGGGTGAGCACGAGGATGGGGAACAGGAAGGCGTTGGTGAGGTCGTCGCCTCGTCCTCCGAGCACGAGGGCGAGGACCACGAGCGCGGCGCCCACCGCTCCGAGGGCCGCCGCGAAAAAGGACGACACGGCGAAGCGTCCCCCCCAGCTGCCGGCCAGGGCGAGGGCGATCAGGGCGAACGGAGCGGCCGTCGGCAGGGCACACATCCAGGTGCTGGCCGATGTGATCATGATGATGTTGTGGGTGCTGCCGTTGCGGGCGATGTCTTGGGCGGCGAAGCCCATCCAGGGCACGGTGCTGCACGCCGCGACCACTGCGAAGGCCACGGCCATCGGGCGAGGGAGCAGCCGAGATGCCCACCAGAGGAGCGATGTCTCGACGCGGCCGTGCGCGAGGCGCTGCTGGTCGATGGCGTCCTGGAAGTCGCGACTCATACGGCCCGCTCCCCGTCGCAGCTGGCGCACCGAAGCACCCCACCGCCCACGCGGTGCTCGGGTCCGCCGCAACGGGGGCACCAGCTCATGTCGATGTGCTCCCCGACCCGCCAGAGCACGGCGCCTTGCTCCCGATCGACGGTGAGGGGAAGGGCGGGGTCGGAGGCGAGCTCGTCGATCCAGCGTGAGGTGAGCTCGACGGGGGCCTTCACGTGCTCCCCCAGATCCGAGAGAAGCACCCTGCCGTGGGTCTCCACCACCGCGACGAGCTGGGCCATGCCCCGGGCCGTGGCGTCCCGATGCACCACGTAGGGACTCTGGAGGCGCAGGGGCAGGTAGCGAGCGACCGCGAGGTGCAGGGCCAGGTCTCGCACCTCCTCGTCGGTGCGGTCCAGGGCCCGGGCGGCGTCGTCGAGGCGGGCCCAGCCGACCTCGGTGAGCTGACCGACCAGCCACTCCTCCGCCTGGGCGATGCCTGCGGCGCGCACCCGGGACGGGACGGTGAGCGCGGCGCCCAGGGCGAGGGCGAGGGCCGCGAGGGTGGCCGGTCCATAGAGCACGGCGCCCAGCACCGAGAGGGCCGTGTCCCAGGTGCCCTCGGTGCTCGGGTCGACGAGGGGCATCGTGGCGCAGGACGTGCCCCCGAGGGCCAGCACGGCAGCCAGGGCGAGCAGCAACACCATGCGAAACCCGATGCGGGAGGGCAGCGCCGCCGCGATCACCAGCAAGCCGGAGACCACCGGAGCCACGAGGAGCGAGTACGAGAGGTTGTGCAGCGCGATGCCCATGCCAGCGCCGTCGCGCTTGGCGGCGAACTCCAGGAGCAGGCTGAGGAGCGAGGTGGCGCCGAGCTCGAGGCCCACGATGGCCAGAGCGAGGGCGAGGAGGAGGGCGGCCACCACGGACGGCTGGAACTCGGCGAGGGTTCGACGCACCCACCCCTGGGGCGCTGCGGTCACCTACTCATCCAGGTCGTTGATGGACTCCACGCCCTCCCGGAGGGAGTGGAGGGCCACCTTCACATCGTGGAGTTGCTCCTGGATGTCGCGGCTCTGGAAGGCCTCACGGAGGGCCAGGGGCATCGTGGCGGCGAAGGGGTCGTGTTCGGCGAGGACCTCCTCGGAGGCCAGCTTCAAGACGATCTCGAAGCGGGCCTTGAACGCCTCGAAGTCGGCCCCCTTCTCGAAGGCGTCTTCGCGGTGGCGGATCTCGGTCTCGAGCTCGATCAGCAGCTCGGCCAGGCGCTGCCGCACGAACTCTCGGTCGGTGGCCTCTTCCACGGTGACCTCGAGGACCTCCGCCACGCGGGCGGCGCGCTCGCGGTCGCGGAGCTGCTCGTTGAGCACGAGGATGTCTTGCTCCGCCGCCTTGCCGTAGGTGGCCATCAGGATGCCGAGCTGGGTGACCGATCGGCTGGCGTCCCCCAGGACCCCCGTGATGGCTCCCTTCATCAGCCGCCGGGCGTGCCCCTCGTCGATGGCGTAGCCCCCGGAGGCGTCGGGATCGATGGAGCGAAGCCCTCCGGACATCGAGCGCAAGCGAACAGGCCCCTCGGGCAAGAAGACGCCGTCGGGAATGAGGTAGAAGCGCGTGGCTTCTGCGTCCATGTAGAGCGCCCGCGCGACATCCTTCGGGTTCACTCGGCCGCCTCCGGGGGCGACCCCTCCTCGCTCGGGTCCATGTCGGAGGCATGGTCGATCGTGTCGAGGAGCGCGCCCGCCCCCTGGTGCAGCTGTGCGATGGTGGCCTCGGCGGCGGACTTGTCCTTGACCCGCTGCAGGTCGGCCAGCTGCCGTTCCACCGATGCGCGCCCGGTGTCGGTGGTGAGGTCGGCGGACTGGAACGCGCTCACCAAGCCCTGAAGCTGCGCGGAGAGGTCTTCGATGGCCGACGCGGGCACGTCGGCGTCCAGGCCGGTCGACATGGCGTCGAGGGCCCTGGTGGCCTCGTGCACCGTGCGCTCGAGCCGGCCCGCGACCTGGGTCACGGCGTGCTTGGCGTGAAGTCGGGCGATGGCCTCGGTGACCCGAAAACGGGCCGCGGCGACCGGATCCACCTGCAGCGCGGCGCCCGAGAGCGCCGTGATCTCCAGAGGACCCGGTGCCGGCGTGACGTCGTCGGGGATGAGGTAGAACGCCTGCGGGGCGCGGTACAGCGTGCTTCCCAAGGCTGCCTCCGCGGGCATCATACACGCGGCGCTGGGCTCGGCGAGGGACGGCCCGAGTGGGCTGGCAGGTTACGACGGCGAATCCCCACGCGAGGTCGCGCATGACGCTGTTGTCTGCTTTGGTTGCCCTCTGTTGGGCGGGTCCCCTCGGGCTCGACCCGTCGCAGCCCGACCTGCTGCCCCTCACGCGCCCCCTGGTCGCTGCCGACGGCCTGCAGCTCGGCGAGGGTGTGTACGGCGAGGTCCTCGACGGCGCGGTGCGCAGTCGGGATCTGTCGGACCAGCTCGATCTCCTCCTCGAGCGCGCCAGTGGCCGGGCGCCGGCGGGCACTCGGACGTTGAAGCTCTTCGCGCGGGATCCGGCGACCGGTCGCCTGGTGTCGGCCCACGAGCTGCTGCCGCAGTTCCCAGACGTGCCGGTCAAGGAACCTGGCTTTCGCTCGGTGGGGATCGATCAACCAGGGGAGAGCGTTGGCGCGCTCTCCGGCAAGGCCATCTACATCAGTCAGTGCCATGGGTGGATCTGGTACGACACTCTGGGGCGGTTCGGAACCCAGCGGGGAAACTGGCATGACACGGTGGAGGACTTCCACAACCCCGAGGGCGCGAACCAGTTCCTGATCCGCTACCTCGAGAACATGGGTGCGCGGGTCTACACGGTGAAAGAGCGCGACGTGAACCCGGAGATGGACATCGTCGACGACGGTGCTTCCGGCTATGCCGAGACGGGGTCGGGCTTCGCCGATGGGCCGTCCGGCTTTGCTCAGGTCGCGAGCATTCCCTACGGCGTGGATCCCTTCGACGCCGGAGGGACCCGTACCTTCCCCGCCGATGGCGGTGGGGTGGCCACGTGGACACCCACGGTGCCCTCCGACGGCACGTACGTCGTGTACGTGAGCTGGGACAGCGACGCCGCCAACGCGACCGATGCCCACTACCGGATCACCCATCCGGGCGGGGTCATCGATCGGACCTTCGACCAGACCGTGCACGGCAGCACCTGGCAGTACGTCGAGACGCTGTGGCTTCCCGCCGGCACGCCCCTCACGGTCGAGCTGATCGGCGACAGTTCAGAAGCTGGCCAGATGCTGTCGGCCGATGCCGTGCGCATCGGTGGCGGCATGACAGAGGTCACTCGTCAGGGGGCGAACCCCAATCGGCCCCGCTGGGAGACCGGTGCCATCCAGTACACCCAGTACAACGGAGCGCCGACGTCCGTGTACGACCCCGAAGGGAATGGCACCGCAGGGGATGGAGGCTCCGACCCCTCGTCTCGCTCGCGCTGGGCGGCCTGGGAGCATCCGGCGGGGGAAGATGCGGTCTACCTGTCGTGGCACAGCAACGCATCCGAGTACCACAACGCCCGGGGCACCATCACCTACTACTGGGATGGCAACGAGGTGGCGGGCAGCGCGGACCTCGCGGCCGCGGTGCAGGAAGGCATCATGGACAACATCCATGGGCTGTGGGATCCAGGGTGGAACGACCGTGGCTTGGGCCAGGCCGTCTTCTCGGAAGTGAGCCCGTCGAACAATCCTGAGATGCCTGCGGTCCTGGTGGAGCTGGCGTTCCACGACGAGACCAACGATGCCGCAGCCCTCAAAGACCCCACCTTCCGGCTCGACGCCTCGAGGGGCATGGCCCATGGCATCGCGCGCTACTTCGCTGAGCGCGACGGGGCGGCACTATTGCTTCCCCCGGAGCCTCCGGTCGAGGTGGCGCTGCGCCATGAAGGAGGTCTGCTCACGGCGCGCTGGGCTGCGCCCCCGTCCGGCAGCCCCTTTGGCGATGCAGCCGACGCCTACCTGCTGTACCGCTCCGCCGACGGCCGGAGCTGGGACAATGGCACCGAGGTGTTCGGCTCCTCCGCACAGGTCGCAGCGGACTTCGGAGAGACCGTGTTCGTGCGGGTAGCGGCAAAGAACGCCGGAGGCGTGAGCTTCCCGAGCGAGGTCGTCGGCGCACGTCTGGCTCCCTCCGGCAACGCGGATGCCCTCGTTGTCGCGGCCTTCGACCGGATGGATGCCGGGCTGCTCGACGAGGAGTTCAAGCACAGCTCGTTGGGCGACGTGAAGGTGTTCGTCGCCGAACGCACCAACGCCTACGACATCGTGCGGGCCCACGGCCAAGCCATCGCCGACGCGGGCTACACCTTCGACGCTGTGAGCGACGAGGTCGCGGCCACCCTCGACCTGTCCGACTACGCCATCGTGGTGTGGGCAACCGGCGAAGAGTCGACGGTCGACGAGACCTTCTCGGCGTCTCAGCAGACGGCCCTGGAGGCCTTCGTGGATGGCGGGGGGGCGCTGTTCGCGAGCGGCGCGGAAGTGTTCTGGGACCTCGACTACCGAGGCGATGACGACGACAAGGCCTTTGCCCTCGGCGTGCTCGGAGCAGGGATGGAGGACGACGCAGCCGCCTCGTCCGACGTCGATGGAGAGGGACCGCTGGCGGGGATCTCGCTGGACTTCGGCGCCGGGGCCTACCCGGTGGAGTTCCCCGATGTGCTGGTGAGCGGCCGCACCCCCATCGCTCGCTACGGCGACGGCGGGCTGGCCGGGGTCGTGGGCAGCAACGTGGCGGCCTTCGGCTTCCCGTTCGACGCCGTGGACTCCGCTTCGTCGCGCCGGGACGCGATGGGGGCCGTGCTCGCAGAGATCGCGCCCGACGTCGTGCCCGTGGGCCCTGGCACCCTCGGAGAGGGGCCGACGACCACCGACCCGGGCACCACCGACACCGATACGGGCACCGAACCGACCACCGACCCCGGCACGGAGCTGCCGAAGCCGTGGGAGGACGACCCCACTGGAGGACAGGGCTTGCCACCTCCTCCGCCAGAGAAGAAGGGCTGTGGCTGCGCGGCGGCGCCTGGCGGAGGCGCGTGGTGGATGGGCCTCGGCTTGGTGCTGTGGGCAAGGCGGCGCAAGTGATGGACTGGAACGCGCTCCGCGCCGTGCTCCGCGCCCACTACACCCTCGACGACGACGGAGTCGACGAAGTGGCGCTCACCCTTCCCATGCGGGACGGGCACGCCAAGCGGGCCCAGCGCGTGATGGTGCAGCACTACCAAGCATGGGGTGCCTCCATGGTGGAGGTTCGCTCCGCCTTCGGCGAGATCCAGGAAGAGGAGGGGCTGGGCCTGCTGCGCCAGAACCTCGACCTCCCGCTCGGGGCAGTCGCTCTGCACGGCCGCTACTTGGTCCTGCTTCAGAAGTGTCCCCTGTCGATGCTCGACCCGGACGCGCTGCTTTCCCTCGTCGTGAGGGTGGCGGAGCTCGCGGATGTCTTGGAAGAGCGGCGGGGCGGCGACCGCTTCTAGGCCACGTCCGAACGGATTCGTCGGGCGATGACCCGCTCCGCGTGACGGTGTTGTGCCCGAAGCAGCGCACATGGGGGAGGCGCTCGCGGTAGGGTTTCGCCGAGGACGCGCCCGGGTAGACCCGAGCGCCAGCGGAGGCGAGAGCACCATGACCCAGTGGTCCGACATCCAGAAGCATGTGCGGGGCAACTACCGCCTGCAGGACGACAACCCCGACATGATGGCGATGGTGTGGTCCTACGACGACGGCCGTCATCAGAAGATTGTCGTGCGGCGGTACGCGTCTGCGGGTCGGGACCATGTGGAGTTCAAGTCGCCCTTCGCCCGGGAAGGCCAGGTCGAGCATGGTCAGCTCCTGCGCGACAACGCCAAGCTCCCCCTCGGTGCCGTGGCGTTGTCGGGGGAGGTGTTCCTCGTCATCCACAACGCGTTGATCCACACCCTCGGCACCGACGACGTGGACTACTTGCTCCAACGCATTGCGGACATCGCCGACTCTCTGGAAGAGAAGTACGGCAACGGCGACGCCTTCTGATCCGTGGCGGTGGGCGCAACGCTTGGTGGCGGGGCCGAGAAGCGCCCTGGAACCCGTTCGCGTGGCCCCCACTTTCGGATCCGCTGGCGCGCTCCAGAGAGCCTGGGTAGTGCGATTGCCGGCCCCCGTCATGGCCGGATGCGAGGGTCCGATGATGAAGGTCGAGTACATCTGGGTGGATGGAAGCGAACCCACCAAGAAGCTGCGTTCGAAGACGAAGGTGATGCCCGAGGGCACCACGGAGTTCCCCATGTGGAGCTTCGACGGGTCGAGCACCAACCAGGCCGAGGGGCACGCCAGCGACTGCCTGCTCAAGCCGGTGTTCGACTGCCCGGATCCGGTCCGCGGTGGCAACAGCCGCTTGGTGTTGTGTGAGGTGCTGTTCGGCGACGGAACACCGCACACCACCAACACGCGCGCCATGCTGCGCGAGGTGGCGACGCGGCACGCCGAAGAGGATGCGTGGTTCGGCATCGAGCAGGAGTACACGATGTTCTCCCGCGGACGCCCCCTGGGCTGGCCGGAGGGCGGCTACCCCGCTCCACAGGGGCCGTTCTACTGCGGCGTCGGCGCCGACGAGGTCTTCGGTCGCGAGATCGCCGAGGAGCACCTCGAAGCTTGCTGCGACGCCGGGCTGAAGATCTACGGCATCAACGCCGAAGTCATGCCCGGTCAGTGGGAGTTTCAGATCGGCACCTGCGGACCGGTGGAGGTGTCGGATCACCTGCTCATCGCTCGGTGGCTGCTCTTCCGGATCGGCGAGGACCACGGGGTCAGCATGACCCTCGACCCCAAGCCGATGCGGGGCGACTGGAACGGCGCTGGGGCGCACACCAACTTCTCCACCAAGTCGATGCGCGAAGAGGGCGGCATGGCCGTCATCGAGGGCGCCATGGAGAAGCTCGCGGCCCGCATCCCGGAGCACATCGCGGCCTACGGCGTCGGCATCGAGCAGCGGCTCACGGGGCGCCACGAGACGTGCGACTACCGCCACTTCCGGTGGGGCGTGTCGGATCGGGGCGCGTCCATCCGGATCCCGCCGACGACCCTCGCCGACGGCTATGGCTACTTCGAAGACCGCCGACCCTGCGCGAACATCGACCCGTACGTCGTCACGCGCCTGCTGATCGAGACGGTCTGCAGCTGAGGGAGACAGGAGGCGCACTGTCGCCGTCTGCCTTTCAGCTGGCTAAGACCGGCCCGCGCCGCACCTGGCATGAGGGTGTGGCACGGGAGGTCCGATGCCATCGTTGTCCCAGCGCGTAGGGGTCCTGCAGGAGTCCGCCATCCGGAAGCTCGACGCGTTGGTGCGGGCTCAAGAGGGCGTGGCGTTCCATCGTCTGAACATCGGCCAGCCCGACGTCGCGACCCCGGAACCCCTGCTGGAGGCGATTCGGAACTTCCAGCCTGAGGTCATCGCCTACGGGCCGGCCAGCGGCATGCCCTCCTGCCGGCAGGCAGCGGCCGAGTACCACAGCCGCTGGTCGCCGGGGCTGGACGAGCCCCACGTGGCCGTGACGGTCGGAGGCTCCGAGGCGCTCCTCTTTGCGTTCACCGCTGCCTGCGATCCGGGCGACACCGTGCTCGCGCTCGAGCCGTACTACACGAACTACAACGGCTTCGCGACGGTGGCGGGGGCGCGGGTGCAGCCGATTCGTACCCACCTCGCCGACGACTTCTGCATCCCGCCGGACGCCGAGCTCGACACCTACGTGGATGCGAGCGTCAAGGCCATCGTGTTCTCCAACCCGGCCAACCCCACAGGGGCGGTCTACGGTCGGGACGATCTGGCCAGGCTGCTGGCGTGGGCCGCGCGGCACGATCTCTTCGTGATCGCCGACGAGGTCTACCGCCGCATCTGGTTCGACCAGGCGCCCACCTCGGCCCTCGAGTTCCCCGAGCACGCCGAGCGCGTCATCGTCGTGGACTCGATGTCCAAGACCTACTCTGCCTGCGGGCTGCGCCTCGGCTTCCTGATCAGCCGCAACGCGGAGCTCATGGAGAAGGTGGAGCGGCTCGGCCAGGCGCGGCTGGGGACGCAGCCGCTGGCCCAGCATGTGGCGATCGCCGCGCTGACCCTCGACGAGAGCTACTACGACTCGGTTCGGGCCATCTACAAAAAGCGCGTGGACACGATGATCGACGCCTTGGCCCGCATCGAAGGGGTGACCGCGCCTCGCCCTGCCGGCGCGTTCTACTCGATGGTGGAGCTGCCGATCGACGACGCTGAGCACTTCGCCCGGTTCCTCATCAGCGACTTTCGCGACGACGGGGAGAGCGTGGTGGTGGCGCCCGGGCCGGGGTTCTACGCGGATCCCAGCAGCGGACGGAACCAGATCCGGCTCGCTGCGGTGGTGGAGGCGGACCGCGTCGCGCGTGCCGTCGACATTCTGGCGAAGGCGCTCGAGGCCTACCCGGGACGCAGCTGATCAGAACTCCACGTGGTGCACGCGTCGGTGCCGCATGTCGACCAGCAGCACGCCGTCGACGTCGAACACGTGGAGGTACTCCATCAGCTGGCGACGGGTGGCGGGGTGGGCCGGGTCGATGGCGCGGGTGCCGGTCTTCACCTCAGCGACGAAGCGGTGCCCTCGGGGGAACGTGGAGCGGGACCGGGCCTCGACCAGCAGGTCGGCCCGGCAATGGACGTCGCGGGGCTCTCCGTCGACGTCGAGGGTCCAGCGTGCCGTGATCTGTCGGTCGAGCACGCGGAAGCCCTCAGCGGCCAGCACGGCCTCTGCCTCGCCCTCTCCGGTGGTCGCGACGACCTGGCGCCGGCGGTTCCTCCGCCCCACCCTGTGGCGTGCTCGCCACCAGGCGAAGGCCAACACCAGCACCACGCCCAGCAACAGGGTGATGGCTACGGTCTCAGTGGTCATGCACCATTGTAGGACGCGTGTAGGCCAGAATCTGTCCGACCAACGCCGCCGACGCGACGGCGCGTCGTGGACCGCTTGCATGCCGCGCCGGGCGGAGTGAGGGTGTTGCTGGCGCCCTCGTGGCGAGCCTCCTCTCGCTATGCCTAAAGACCTCGGCCTTGCGCACCGATGGACCCAGCACGGAGATCAACAGTTGGGGGACTACGACGTGGGACATGCCATCGATCTGTTCGTGATGGGCGGCGGGATTCGTCAGCTTCCGGCCGTGGTGCTGGGGCGAGAGGGCGATCTGCTCAAGCTGAAGGTGCAAGGCCTCACCGAAGGCACGGCCGTCTTTTTTCAGAGCAAGGAGCCGGAGCCCTGGGTGTATGGCCGCGTCACGGGGACCGACGCCGACGGGGTCTTCATTCAGATCCAGGGGCATCATCGGCCCGACCGACGGGAGTTCGCCCGCGCCTGGGGGCCCGTGCACGTGCGCTACCAGGCCGTCGACGCCGAGACGTACGAGCTCGCTGCGCGCCGCTGGTTGATGAGGGGGGAGGGCATCGGCCGCCGCTGGATCCAGCCCGAGTTGTTCATGAACTTCTCTGGCTCGGGCCTACGCTTCGACGGAGGCCGCGAGGTGCAGTCCGGCGACCGGGTCCTGGTGGGCGTGCGGGTTCCTGACGACGACCGGGAGCACCGGCTCACCGCGGACGTGGTGCAGGCCGGCGAGGGCGACGACACGGCGCTGCATTTCCTGCAGGCATCCGAGGGCGCCATCATGGCGTTGGTGCACTTCGCCGAGCGGATCCAGGAACAGGCCCTCGAGGATCTCGAGGACCTCGACTGAGGCGAGAGGGAAGAGGCCTGGCCCGTCGCGTGTAGGATGGGCACCATGATGTACCTCCTTCTCGCGTCCGCGCTTGCTGCCCCCGCTGGCTTCAAGGTCACCAAGAACACCGACCACTGCGAGCTTTCGCTGGGTCCGGCCCTCGGCAACGGCGTCGTGCCGATGCGCGCCGAGTGCCACTTCCCGGGGGCCAGCCCCGAGAAGGTGCATGGCCTGATGGCTGCCTTCGGGGACCACGACAAGTACTGGTCGAGCGTGGTCAGCTCCGACGTGCTGCGCACCGATGGGTCGCGCACGTGGGTCAGGCAGGTGCATGCAGCCAAAGGCATCTCCAATCGCGAGGCCATCCTCGTCATGGAGAAGAAGACGGTCGATGGCGGCTTCCGCTACACCTGGACCTTGGACAACAGTGGCCTCGAGGCCGCCGACGGCAACGTCGCTGTGGAGTGGGACGATGGCTACTGGGAGATCACGAGCCACCCCGATGGCGGCGTGAAGGCAGTGCACCAGCTGGCGTACGGACCGGGGGGCAGCGTGCCTGGCTTCCTGGTGCGCTGGTTCCAGACCAGCGGTCTGCAGGCCGTCGTCCAGGAGATCGAGGCCTACGCCACCAAGTAGGCGGGGTTTCATGGCGCCTCGCTCGGCTTCGCTCGAGACGCACCATGAAGACTAGGCATTGCGAGCAAGCACGCTTGCTCTCGTCATGAACCCCGCTCGTTGCGCCCTTCGATTGGGCCCGGGGCACACCGCATTTTTGTGGGAGAACGGGCTAGCCTTCACAGGGTTCAAGGCGCCCCGAGGGTCTCGGCTCGGTGGGCCACTCGTGCTGCGCGTCGGGTCTCTCCGAGGGCCTTCCAGCGTGCCTCCGCGAGCTTCCAGGCCTTCACGGCCCGATCGCGCTGGCGCCGCTGGATGCACAGGTCGCCTGCGACTTCGACCAGCTCCGCGTACAGCGGGGACGGGTTCGACACGAGGGGAAGCAGCTTGGTGCACTTCGTCAGATGGCGCTCGAACAGGGGCCACTTTCCGCGGCCGGCGGTGGCGATGAGCATGCACACGTTGAGCCCGGCGCGAAGGTTGCGGTCGTCCGGCTCGACGAGCAGTCCGGGCTCCACCGCCCGCTGAGCCCGCTCGAACTCCCCGCGCTGGGCCTCCCACGCGGACCACTTGCAGCGGAGGGCCGCCGCGCCAGAGTCGCCGATGGCCTCGTACCGGTCGATGGCCACCGTGAAGTGGTCCCGTACGACCGACGCCAGGGCCTCGTCGCTGCGGCCCATCGCCACCTCGGCGAGCACCGCGTGGGCGCGTCCTTCGCCGAGGAGGTCCCCGGCGCCGGTCGCGATGTCGAGGGATGTGCGGGCCAAACTCTCGGCCTCGTCGTGCTCCCCACGGGCCAGGGCATCGCCCGCGATGGCCACGTGGCCGAAGGCGCCCGTGGGGCCACGGTTCGCCCGCTGCGCCACCTTGACCAAGGCCTCCGCCCGTCGTCGACCTTCCTTGCGGTCCTTGCGCTGATCGGCGAGCTGGCGCAGGCGGTGCCAGGCTTGAAGGGCCACGTAGGGGTCGCCGTTGCGTCCGATGAGCATCGTGACCTTCAGGAAGTACTGCTCGGCCTCCTTGGTGCGCCCCGCGGTGAGGGACACCGACCCCTGGACCAGCGCAGCGAGGGCCTGGAGGTCCTTCCATCCACGGGGCTCCGACAGCTCCCATGCATGGCGAGCCACCCGCCATGCCTCTCCGTGTTTGTCGACGGCCTGCAGCGCCACCGCGCGACGGGCCGCCAGCTCGGCCCACCAGCGGTCCTCTTCCCCCAGCTCTGCGAGGTCCATGACGCGCTCCACCTCGTCGAGAAGCGCCAGCGACGCATGGGGCCCGAGGGTGTGGGTCCGATGCTCCACCGCCAAGAACAAGGGGGGGACCGCCTCGATGTAGCGGCGAGCCCCCACCAGGTGGAAGGCGGTGCGCTCGGCGTTGGCCACGTCGAGCTGGAACATCAGGACGTTGCCGCAGGCGTCGTGGTGCCCTCGGGTGCGCCCGGCGTGCTCGGCGTGGTCCAGCAGCGCCTGCCGAAACTGCGCGTGGGTGAACACGAAGCCGTCGTCGGTGGCCTGGGCGAGCCGGCTGGCGAACAACCGGTCCATCAGCTCAGACCGGAGCTTCGCGTGCTTGGGCCGGAAGTAGACATGGCCGACGCGGGCGTGGACGGCGTCGGGGTCGTCGCTGGCCGCTTGCCACTCGAGCACGTCGACGTCGCGACCCAGTATGGCCGCCCGCTCGAGCATCATGCGCGACGGCGCGTTCAGTCCCTTCACCAGCTGACGGATCCGCTCCTCCCACACCTGCTCGAGGGTCTCCGGCAACCGCTCGTCGCTGTCGGCCAGCGCGAAGCCCTCATCGCCGGGCACCAGCACCTTGCGGTCGACCCAGTCGCCGATGAGCTGGGTCGCGAACAGCGGGTTGCCGTCGGTGCGAGCGACGACCTGTTGGGCCAGGTCGTCGTCGAGGCCCAACATGTTCTGCACCAGCTCCACGCTGGCGTCGCTGGGCAGTGGCGCCAGCGTGACGATGCTCGTGCCGGCTTCGCGGTGCAGCTGCTCCAGACGTCGGGCGAGCTCGGTGTACGGGTCGATCACGTCGTCGAGCACGGTGAGCACGACCAACACGGGCAGCTTCGCTTTCTCACGTCCCACGAGGACCGACTGCGCCAGCTTCACCGCCTCCATGGACCAGTGGGCGTCGTCGAGGACCACCACGATCGGTCGGCGGGCAGACAAGGGCTCCCAGACCCTCCGAATCAGTACGTGGCGCTGGTGCTCCTCGAGGGGGCTGCGCTCGGGGTCGAGCAACATGTCGAGGAGGACGTGGGGTGCGGCCTCTTCGATCCCGGTTTGTTGGCGGAGGCCATCGGCGAAGGCCAGCAGGGCTGCGTCGTTCTGGGGCCAGCTGCGGACGAAACGCACGACCATGCGTCGAAGCCGGTCCCACGACACCCCGGTGGGGGTGAACGGGGCCCGCATGACCTGGGCGCCGCCGACCTCGTGGGCACGTTCGCTCACCCACTGGACCAGCCGTGAGCGACCCATGCCGGATGCGCCGCGGACCACCACGACCCGGGCCATCGATTGCTCGTGGACACCCTTCAGGGCGCCCCAGAGGATGTCTCGCTCCTTCTCTCGGTCCACGAATGACACCGGGCGCAGTCCGAAGAGGCCCAGGCCCGCGCCCAACAGGCGCATGGGTTGATTGGAGTGGTCCACGACACGCCAGGTGTCGGGCAGAGGGGGCCGGATGCGAGGGTGGATGCGCATCTCTTGAGGGAGGCTCACGCGGGAGGTCACCACCCGCAGCGTGGCGGTCTCCAGGGCGTCTGGGCCGTCGGTGAGCTCATCGGGAAGGTGCAGGCCGCCCGTGTCCCGGCCATCCCCGTCGATGCGTTGGACCCGACCGGGGTCCGCTGGCGCCCCCAGCTGGGCCAAGGACATGGCGGCATCTGCGGCCCGTCGGAAGCGCTCGCCCGGCTCTTTGGCAAGCAGGACCTTCAGCCACTGCTCGAAGCCCTCCGGAACTGGGTGGAGCGGCTCGAGCGGAGGCGCCGGCTTGGTGAGCTGGGCGTACATCAACGGCGGTCCCTTCAGCCCCTGGAACGGAAGGCGGCCCGTGACGACCTTGTAGACCATGCAACCGAACGCGTACAGGTCGGTGTGGGGCCCGTATTGGTGGACCTCCGCGCGGATCTGCTCCGGGGCCATGTAGTGAGGGGTGCCCATCGGCTTCCCCTCGCCGGCGGTGCTGTGGCCGTCGTCGATGGGGTGGGCAATCCCGTAGTCGGTGAGCTTCAGGCCGGGCCGCATGTCGTCTGGGCCCGCGACCAACACGTTGTCGGGCTTGATGTCCCGGTGGATGACGCCCCGAGCATGGGCATGGGCGAGTGCGTCGAGCAGGGCCATCAGCACGCTGCGCAGCTGGGGCCAGGGCAGGCCGTCGGCGGCCATCTGGCGCAGTGTGCCCTGACTCGCGTACTCCATCACCAAGAAGGGACTGCCCTCCACGAGCTGGAAGTCGCTGGCGCGTGCCGCCACCTTCGGGATGCGGCCGTAGTCGTACAGCCACACGATGCCTGGATGCTCCAGCTGAGCGGCGGCCTGCACCTCTCGGGCGAAGGCCGCTTGGTATTCGGGCGAGCTGGCGGCCCGACCGGTGATCACCTTCACCGCGACGGGAAGGCCCTGCTCGAGGTGATGGCCAAGCCACACCATGCCCATGCCCCCGCGTCCGATCGGTCGCTCGAGCTGGAAAGGCCCCAGGGGGATGGTGAGGCCGGTGGTCACGGCCGCTGGAACTCCGACACGGGCAGCTTTTTGGTGACGGGCCCGATCTGGAAGGCGATGCTGGACGCCGTCCGCACCATGCCGCGGACCGGAAGCCAGAGACCCTTCTTGGCCTGCACGCCCTGGAGCTTCTGGATCTGGCCCTGGGTCAGAACGCCCGTGATATGCGACTTGTAACGCACCTTGTAGCCCCCGAAGGTGGCGTGGACCTCGCCCGTGAGCGAGAGGTCGAACAGACCTGTGGCGGGGTCGAACGTGACCGTCGTGACGTTGTCCGGAAGCAGGCCCGTGGGGAGGCCGTGGTCCGTGAGGTTCTTGCGGCTGGTCTCGGCGGGTGTCATGGCGGGGAGTGTCGCACAGGCTCAGCGTCCGCTGAACGGCGTGCGACGAGACGACGGGAGGACCGGCATGACGTGGTGGGCACTGCTTCTGGGGTGTGGCGCGTCGACGGATCCGGCGTCCCCACCTCCCGCACCGTCGGTGGTGGAGGTGCCAGCCTCTCCCCCCGTACCGGCACCTGTGGTCGAGCCGGCCGCAGCCTCGGTGGAGGTCGAGCTGTGGTTCTACGACCGGGCCCGACTCCGAGACGGTGGCGAGGCCTTGGTGCGTCGGCACGAGGAGCTGCCCGCGGGGTCGCCGACGGAGGTGGCCCAGGCCGTGGTCGACGCCGTGTTCGCGGGCCCCGATGACCCAGGCCTTCGCACCGTCGCCCAAGGAGCGACCGGCGGGCGGGTGCAGCTCGACGGCGATGTGGCGACGGTGATGCTCGAGGGGCCTTGTCGGGGGGGCGGGGCGGCCAACGTGCACGACCAGCTCGTGCGGAGCCTGCGGGGACTCGACGGCGTGGCCCACGTCCGGACGGTCGACCCCGGAGGTCGCGTGCCGCCGGTCGATCGGGTGGACCACCGTGCGGAGTGCCTCGAGCCCTAGGCACGAGGCCGACGGGAGAATGGGCCCACAAGGCGATGGAGGGGCCGTCCAGGGGGCCACGTTACATCCGCCGCGCACCCCGTTCCTGGAGCACCCGTGGCTGGGCCTGTCCGCACGTTTCTCGAGCAGCACTTCCTTCATTTCAACAGCCGGGAACTCGTGGCATCCGCCAAGGCCTACGAGGCCCATCTCGATGCCGGCGGCGAGATGTTCGTCAGCCTGGCGGGCGCGATGTCCACGGCGCGCATCGGACGCATCCTCTCCCGCATGATCCGGGAGGGGAAGGTGCACGGCATCAGCTGCACGGGCGCCAACCTGGAAGAAGACATCTTCAACCTGCTCGCCGCTCGGGACTACGAGCATGTCGACTGGCGGGGCCTGTCCGCGGAGGACGAGAAGGCGCTGCTGGACCGTGGCATGAACCGGGTGACCGACGTGTGCATCCCGGAGACGGTGATGCGCCTCGTCGAGAACCGCCTCATCGAGAAGTGGAAGCGGGGGTCCGAGCAGGGGCGCAGGGAGCTTCCCGCGACCTATTTGTTCGAGGTCCTCGACGACACCGACCTCGACTACCACGTGCCCGCGACCGACTCCTGGGTGCTCGCGGCCAAGGAGATGGGCATCCCGATCTTCACGCCAGGATGGGAAGACAGCACCCTTGGCAACGTCCTCACGGGGGCCGTCATGGCGGGCAAGATCCCGAACCACGACGCCGTGATGCCCGGCACGATGCAGATGCAGCAGCTGTGCGAGTGGTACGACGCCCATACCCGCGGAGCCGGCCCTGCACCTGGCTTCTTCCAGGTAGGGGGGGGCATCGCCGGGGACTTCGCCATCTGCGCGGTGCCGCTGCTCATCCAGGACCTGGAGCGCAACGACGTGCCGCTGTGGGGCTACTTCAGCCAGATCAGCGACGCGGTGACCAGCTACGGCGGGTACTCCGGGGCGCCGCCCAATGAGAAGATCACCTGGGGAAAGCTCGACATCGACACGCCCAAGTTCATGATTCAGAGCGACGCCACCATCGTGGCGCCGCTGATCTTCGGGTACCTGCTCGACGACTAGATCGGGCGCGTGGTGCCCCACCGGCTATGACTGGACAGGAGGCGCCATGTCCCTGCGGCACCCGCTCATCCTCGCACTGCTCCTCGCTGCGGCCTGTTCCGGCGGCGACGACGGCAGCAGCTCCGACCTGACGGGCGACGACGACGACGACGTCACGGGGCTCACCCCGTGGTCCGAGGTCGTCACCACCCAGGAGGACCAGTGCTGCCGCACCGTGCAGCCCCAGTTCGAGTGGAGCCCTGTGGTCGACCACGAGGGCCTTCCTGCCACCTGGGTCATGCCCGACGACCCCGTGGGCGCCCTCGTGGTCTTCCATGGCACCAACGGCATCATCGAGACCGTGCAGCAGGTCGAGTACATCGAGCTGTACAACCTCTTGGTGCCTCGGGGCATCGGCATCGTCCTCACGGTCAGCGAGGACCGAGATGCCAAGCAATGGGACACCGCGCCGCTGCCCGACAACGTAGACTTCCCTCGCGTGCAGTCCCTGCTTGGCCGCATCGCGGACGAGACGGCCTTCACCCCAGACCTTCCTCTCGTCGGTCTCGGCTTCAGCCAAGGTTGCAGCATGGTGGACCTGCTCGCCGACCAAGGCCCCGACGCGGGCGTGAATGCCGTGGGCATGGTGTTCCACAACTGCGGTCAGGGCGGTCCGCGAGACCAACCTGCACTCTTCGTCGACGCCGAGAACGATGGTGCGTCGTCGCGGATGGCCTCCCTGGCGTCGGACCATCCCGACGGCACGTTGCTCTCCGGCACTGAGGTGCCGCTGCACCCGAACCGCTTCGCCAAGCTGATCAGCTTCTCGCCCGAGGACTCGGTCGGCATCTTCGACGAGCTCGTCGGTCTCGAGGTGGTCGACACCGATGGCCTGCGAACGGTCGACTTCGGCTCGGACCCGGAGGCCGTGATGGAGGGCATCGAGAACGCCCTCCGGGTGAGGTACGCGGCCGATGTGGTGCAGCAGCTCCGCGTCGTGTGGGCGCTTCATCGCATCAGCGCCCAGAACAAGCTCGACGAGGCCGCCTGGATCGAAGCCCAGATCCGGGGCAGCCGATGACGGTCCGCGACCTGCACGGCCATGGCCCCCGCACCCCGGCGGACCTGCTCGACGAAGCCGCAGCGTGGTGCCGCGCCCACGATGTGACGTTCGACGTCTACGGCACGGGCCCTCTCCTCGCCGACTTCGAGGCCAAGGTCGCCCGGCTGCTCGGCTACGAGGCCGCCCGCTTCATGCCCAGCGGGGTGATGGCCCAGACCATCGCGCTGCGGGTGCACGCCGATGCCGCTGGCCGCCCCCACGTGGGCTTCCATCCGACCTCCCACCTAGAGGTCCACGAGCAGCGCGCCTACGACCACATCCACGGCCTGCATGCCACCCTGGTGGGGCCCGCGGACCGTCCGATGTTGGCTGAGGACCTGGAGCGGCTGGTGGAGCCCCTGGCGTGTGTCCTCACCGAGCTTCCGGCGCGGGAGATCGGCGGGCAGCTGCCCACCTGGGACGAACTCGAGGCCCTCAAGGCGGCTGCCGCGGCGCGAGGGGTCCCGCTTCACCTCGACGGCGCTCGGCTGTGGGGTTGCGCCACCGCCTACGGTCGGCCGCTGCACGAGGTCACCCGCGGCTTCGCCAGCTGCTACGTCTCCTTCTACAAGGACGTGGGGGCGCTCTCGGGCGCGATGTTGCTGGGCACGGAGGCATTCATCGCCCAGGCCGCTCTGTGGCAGCGGCGGCAGGGGGGGACGCTCTGGTCCCAGGCACCTTCGGTGGCCTCGGCTGCGGCACGCCTCGACGGAGCCCTCGAGGCCATCCCCACGTACATCGCCCACGCGAGTGCCCTCGCCAAAGGCCTCTCCGCCCTCGAGGGGGTGGAGCTTCTCCCGACCCTGCCGCGAACCAACATGTTCCATGTGGTGGCGGAAGGGACCCCAGAGCAGGCCATCTCGGCCCGAGACCACGTGGCCGAGGCCCTGGGCATCCGGCCCTTCCGCGCTCCACGGGCCGGCCCGCTCCCGGGCACCTGGCGGACTGAGATGTCGATCGGGGCCTCGGGGGTTCGGATCCCCGTCGACGAGGCGGTGTCCGCGTGGTCCAAGGCCATGGCACACATCCGCACGACCGGCGGGTGAGCGCGGGTTAGGCGAGCCCCTTCCCTGGAGCACGCCATGGCCCTCGATACCACGCCCCAATTCGACGACCCCCGACTCGCCGCGACCGTGCCGACCGCTCGGGCGAAGGAGCTGAAGGGGAGCTCGATCCTCGCCATCGCCGCCCACGTCAACCGGCTCAAGGCGGAGGGTCGCACGGTCTCCAACTTCACCATCGGTGACTTCAACACCGCCATCTTCCCGATCCCGGCGCGCCTCCGCGAGGGCATCAAGGACAAGCTGGATGCCGGCGAGACCCGCTACCCGCCGGCGGTTGGGGTTCCCGAGCTTCGGGCCTCGGTCCGGGGGCACTACGAGCGCCACTTGGGTTTGTCGTACCCGGAGGGCTGCGTGCAGGTCGGGGCCGGCGCCCGGCCGCCGATCTACGCCGCCTTCGAGACCCTGGTGGAGCCCGGCGACGTCGTCGTCTACCCCGTCCCCACCTGGAACGTCGGCTACTACGTGTTCCTCCGTGGCGCCGAAGGGGTGCCGGTCGTCACGTCCCCGGACACCGGCTTCATGCCGACGGCCGCGGATCTGCTCCCCCACCTCGACCGTGCCCAGCTCATCCTGCTCAACAGCCCGCTGAACCCGACCGGCACGGTCATCGCGCCGGAGCTGCTGAAGGAGATCGGCGAGGCCATCGTGGCCGAGAACCGCAAGCGCCTCGATGAGGGCCGGCGTCCCCTGATGCTCATCTACGACCAGGTCTACTGGCAGCTCGTGTATGGCGATTACCGCCACGTCACCCCGGTGGAGCTCGTCCCCGAGATGGCCCGCTACACGGTGATGGTCGACGCCATCAGCAAGTGCTGGGCGGGCACGGGCCTTCGGGTGGGGTGGGCCGTCGCGCCTCCCTACGTCATCGGTCGCATGAAGCCGCTGATCGGTCATATGGGCGCCTGGGCGGCCCGCGCTGAGCAGCTGGCCACCGCCGACCTCCTCGACGACGACGCGGCGCAGGCCGACTACATGGTGCCCTTCAAGGATGCCCTGCGGGAGCGGCTCACCATCCTGCATGACGGGCTGCAGGCGATGAAGGCCCAGGGCCTGCCGGCGGACTGCCTCGACCCTCAGGGCGCCATCTACTTGTCGGCCCGATTCGAGCTGCACGGCAAGACCGTCGCGGGCCGCACCATCACGACCGACGAAGACCTCCGCAACCTCCTCCTCGAGGAGGCCGGCGTCGCCGTCGTGCCGTTCACGGCCTTCGGCTACCCCGAGGGGTCGGGCTGGGTTCGGTTCAGCGTCGGTGCCGTCGATCTCGATGCCGTGCACGGGGCGGTGACCCGCCTGCAAGCCTTGCTGAAGCAGGTCGGCTGAGCCCGCCCGGGTAAACATCACGTACCCGAGGGTCACCTGACTCCTGCGCATGTGGGAACCGCTGTAAGGTTCCCGAGGTCTCCACCGTCTGGGGACCATCGACGCACGAGGGGGACCGACGCTCTGGCTCATACTGACGCTTCTGGCCCACGGGGCCGAGCTCGACAGCCCACCCGAGGTGGTGCTGTCCGGTGCAAGCTGGCGTGCGATGCAGGCACCCGAGCCCGTGCCGATCGTGGCGCCGGGGCCTCGCGTGGTGTCGCGGGACCTGCAGCTGCGGAAGTACAGCGAGGGGGTCGACCTGGTGGTGCGCTGGCGCTTCGACGCCGACGAGCCTGGGTGGTTCGATGCCCCGCTCATCGGTGCCGACGTGCTGGTGACGTCGTTGTCGTGGAACGGCCGCGCGGTGGGGCTGTCTCCCTCCGATGGCCCGATGCGCGCGGTCACGTTGTGGGTCGACGGACCCGGTGAGCTCGTGCTCCGCGGGGTGCGAGAGGCACGTGTCGCGCCCGGCGAGGGGCCCCTCCTCCCGATGCTTGCTGCGCCCCATGGCACCGCCCGCGCCCCCGCCGACTGGGTGTTTGCGTCCGATGGCATGGCCCCGGTCGGCGGGGGGCGCTGGTGGGGCGGCACCCATGAGGTCGCCGTGGTGGGCCGGCAGGCCGTGGCATCGGCCCGGGGAGCCCTGCTCGGGGCCACGGTGGCCACCGGGATCACCGTCGACGACGGGGCCGTCCAGGTGGCGGCCCGACTTCATGTCACCGCGCTGCGCGGGGGCATCGACGAGGTGGTGTTCACCGTGCCAGGCGCTGGACCGGACCTCTCCGTGGAGGGCCCTCAAGTGGCCTCCTTCGAACGCCAGGGGGACCGCGTCACCGTCGCGTTGCGGGAGGCTGATGCGTCCACAGCCCGACTCGAGGTGCGGTGGTCCGCCAGCACACCGGGCGGAGCCACGGTCTCCGTCGCCGCGCCCTCCCTGGTCCCGCAGGGGATGATCCGGACGGCCTACGTCACCAAGCTCGCCCGCGCCGGGGATCGAGAGGTGGTTCCAGAGGGCGACGGGTGGCGGGCGGTGGCCCTCGCTGAGCTGCCGGACTGGTCCGACGGGCTGCTCGCGGGCACCGCCACGGGGGCGCTGTCGTACTCCGGCACGGGCCGCGGCCCGGCCAGCCTGACCCTGCAGCTGCTCCGCTTCGAGCCGGTCGCGGGCCCGAAGACCCTCATCGACACCGCTCAGACGGCGGTGGCCCTCTCGGACGAGGGCCGGATGCTCATGCGGACCCACCTGCAGGTGCGCAACGACCGAGGGGCCACCCTGCGAGTGACCCCGCCGCCGGGGGTGCGCATCGTCGGTGTGTCGGTGGCCGGGGAGCTGCCCGAGCCTCTGGTCGACGGCCGCTCCTGGCGTCTGCCCTTGAAGAAATCGGTGGAGACGGTCGACGGATTGCTCTCGTTTCCGGTGCGCATCGTGATGGTCGGGGATGCTCCGGCGTTCGACGGGCGCACCCGAGACCAGCTGGCTCTCCCCACCTTCGATGCCGACATCGCGGTGCACCGGGTTTCGGTGAACCTCCCGATGGGACACGAGTCTCGGCTCAAGCACGACGAGAAGCACGTGGTCGCTTCGTTCACCGAGGGGAGTGGCATCACGTACGGGTTCGCCGTCGGCGACGCGCGGGCCACCGAGGCCGATGTGCTCTTCCAGAGCGCCGTGTCTCAGTGGATGTCGAACGACTTCGACGATGCCCAGCGCTCCCTCGACCAGCTCCGTGGCTTCGGGGCCGGATCCGAGGACATGGACCGCCTCCAGAGCAACCTCGATCTGCTCTTCACCGAGTCCGAGGAGAAGGAGTCGGCCACGTCTCGCCGGGTCAAGGAGCAGGCCAAGTACCGCTCCATCGAGGAGTCCCGGGAGCAGTCTCGACTCCTCGCGGAGGCCGAACAAGCCTTGCTCGAGGGCGACTACAAGGTCGCCGAGTCCAACTACGCCCAGGCACTCGACATCGGCGGCAAGCTCGCCAAGCTCGATGCGGGGGAGGACAAGTCCAACGCGTTCAAGAACGAAGTGGTGGAGAAGAAGCTCGCCAGCACGAGCACCTTGTCGAAGCAGAAGAAGAAGGCCGTGGACGACGCGACGCGGGGCGCCCGGGAGGCGGAGGAGCGGCTGAGGCAAGCACAGGCTCGCGAGCAGGCGCAGGCCGACGCGACGAAACAGGCGGAGGCTGAGTCGGCGCGCCGGTGGGCCGAGGAGGACCACCGCCGCGCTGAGGCCGAGGCCGCCGAGCGGGCCCATCGGGAGGCCGCGGCCGCGGCCCATGCGGCAGCCGAGCAGGCCCGCTATGCCGCCGAGGCGTCGGTGGAGGAACCGTCGGCCGTCGTGAAGGTGACCGCCCAGCGCATCATCATCTCCGACGGCGAGGTCCCGGCCAACGCCCCCGCCGTCGTCGGGATGGACTTCTCCGGGGTGGAGATCACCGGGACGCTGCTTCCACCCGACACCGGTGCCGTGGCCGCTCCCCCCCCCGGCGAAGCGCCCGCGTCCGCGTCCGCGGCCGCGACCGAGTCCGAGTCCGAGTCCTGCAGATGAGGACGTCACCATCCAGTTTGCCCGCGACATGCCCATCCACGACCCGGCCCCTCCGCCGCCGCCTCCCCCTCCGGAGCAGGTCGCCCCGTCTCCGACCCCGCAGGCCCCCCCGGTGCAGCCGATGGAGATCGTGGCTGGGAGGACGGAGGTCGACGTCTCGGACACCAGCCGGTCGACGGTCCTCACCAAGGACTTCCTGGAACGCGTGCCCACGGGCCGTAGCTACCAGAACTCCGTGCAGATGACGGCGGGCGTGTCGGGTGGGGCGAACCCAAACATGGCGGGCGGGGCGAGCAACGAGAACACCTACATGCTCGACGGTCAGAACATCCACGACGAGGTCGAGGGTGTCGTGGGCGGGGTGCCCGGTGGGGTCGTGGGGGGCGTCGTCGGCGGTGTGCTCGGGGGCTCCATGGGAGGGGTGGCTGAGGGGGAGCCCGTCCCGGATTCGTTCCGCAGCGCCTCCGGGGTGGTCGACAGCGACGCCAACGACGACTGGGGTGGCGACGAAGAGCTCGAGGAAGAAGAGGCCGAGCTCTACGAGGTGGAGGCCACGAGCATGTCCGTGGAGTCCCGACGTTCGAGCGTCCGCCTCCCGAAGCTCCCCAAGGTCGGGGGCAAGAAGAAGAAGGAGAGCCGCGAGGCCTACGCCGAGATCGAGTTCGACGAGGTCGAGGTCCAAGGGGAGCTGGTCAAGCCCGAGGGCGCACTGCTGTTGAATCGCAGAAAGGCCAGCTTCGGCGGCTCCAAGGACCGAGAGCGAGCCAACGAAGCGCCGGCCTATGTGCCCGCCGAGACCATCGAGATCGCCATGGGGGGCGAGGACGAGCCCCCCGACGTCAAGGCCACGAGCCTCGACGTCATCGTGCCCGAACAGGGCGAGACCGTCCGCTACCAACACCTCCTCGTCCCTGCGGGCGATGCGGTGACCGTGCCCATTCACACCCGACCCCAACGCTCCCGGAGGAACCGATGAGCCGTATGCTCTCTCTGCTTCCTGGCCTCGGCCTCGCCGGCCTCGCCACCGCAACACTCCTCGCGACCCCCGCCCAGGCTCAGCCCCAGCCCGAGCAGGTCACCATGACCCTCGACCAGTTCTTGCGGCTGTACGAGCAAGGCAAGGACCGCAAGCCCGACGTGGTTCCACCGCGGGCCTACACCTTGTCCGCCGCCCGCTACGTCGGCGACGTGGTCTTCGAAGACGGCGAGCCGGTCTCGGCCACGTTCACCGCCCGGATGACGGTCGAGAATCTCCTCGAGAGGGGCTGGGCCCGCGTTCCCCTGCTCTCCGGCGCCGTTGGGGTCCAGTCGGCCCGCATCGGCGGCAAGGAAGCGAGCATGGTGCTGGAGAACGGGCAGTACGTGCTCGTCACCGATCAACGAGGCGCCTTCGAGGTCGTCGTCCAGTTCGCCGTGGCCGTCACCAGCGCCGAAGGGCGCAGCGGCTTCAGCTTCCCCCTCGAAGCCTCGGGGGCCACGGAGGTGGAGCTCGCCGTGCCCACGTCCGAGGAGCTGGACTTCACGGTGGCCAACGCCAAGCTCGCCCAGTCCCGGGTTCGGGGCAACCGTCGCGTCGTCACCGCGACCCTTCCGTCCAGTGGGTCGCTGGCCGTCAGCTGGCAGCGGGACGTTCCGGACGCCGAGAAGCAGCAGGACCCGCGGGTGTACGCCGAGGTCCACACTCGGGTCGGGGTGGGGGAGGGCGTGCTCACCGCCAACGTCACCCTCGAGGAGACCATCCTCTTCGCCGGGATCGACGAAGTCCGCGCGCAGATCCCCACCGACATGACGGTGCTCGACGTACGGGGGGCCGGCCTGCGGGACTGGACCCTCGGCGACGATGGCGTGCTGGTGGCGTCCCTCAATTACGCGGCCGAGGACCGCTACACCCTCTCCATCGATCTCGAGCGGGTGCTGATCGACGGCGAGGTCGGCGAGTCTGGCCAGCTGAACGTTCCGCTGGTGGAGCCGGTCGGGGTCGAGCGCAGCAAGGGGTTCGTCGGCGTGCAGTCCCGAGGAACCCTCGAGCTCACGGCGGGGGCCGTGCAAGGCGCCGCGGTCGTCGACGTGCGCACGCTTCCGGCGTCCATCCTCGGGGTCACGGACCAGCCGGTGTTGCTCGGGTTCAAGTACCTGGGCTCCGACGCCGACATCCCCCTGTCGGTGCGGGAGTACGAAGACGTGGACGTGCTCGTCACGCTGCTGGATCAAGGGGAGGCCACCACGATGTTCACGGCGGACGGGCGCCGTCTGACGCGCATGCGCTACCAAGTCCGCAACAACCGTCGACAGTTCCTCCGGCTGACGCTCCCGAAGGACGCCGAGCTGTGGAGCTCGGCGGTGGCCGGACGTGCCGTGCAGCCCGCCCGCTCCCAGGAAGGAGAGCTGTTGGTGCCCCTCGTTCGCTCGCAGGCTGCGGGGGGCGCCTTGGCGGCCTTCGATGTGGAGATCGTGTACGTCGAGTCGGGGGAAGGACCCAACGCGAGCGGCTCGGGAACCTTCATGGCGGAGCTTCCCAAGGCCGACGCGCCGACCACGTGGGTGGGCTGGACCGTGTACGCGCCCCGCCAGGCCAAGATCGAGAAGCGAAAGAAGCGCGATGGATCGCTGCGGCCGGTGGATGGCCTGTCCCGACCTGCGTCGGCCGCTCAGGCTCTGCAGATCCAGTCCCAGAACGCCGCCATGCAGCAATCCGCCGGACGCCAGTTCGCCGAGGGAGCCATGGGGCTGGGCGCTGCCCCGGTGCAGGTGAGTGTGCCCGTGGACGGCCAGCCAGTGTTCTTCGAGAAGTTGTTGGCCCTCGACGAGCGGCTCTGGGTGGAGTTCGACTACAAGAAGCTCGATTGATGCGGAGCGAAGGACGTCGGGGGGGCGGGCCGTCGCACCTCGCCGACGACAGGCTCTCGGTCGGTTCACTCGTGGCGGAGGGCTGCTTGCCTTCGCTGCTCGCGGTGCATTAGCCTTGCCGTCCATGCTGTCCCCCCTCCTCCTGTTGCTCGCCTGCGGCCCCGACCCGAATGCGCCTCCGCCTCGACCGGAGGGTGTGCTCGAGGTGTTGGAGGTGGAGACGGGCGGCGGCGACGTCGTCAGCGCGAGCGACATGGTTGCTGGGCGCAGCGAGGGCTGCACGTGGGGGCGCGAGATCTGGCGCTTCGACGGCGACAAAGCCATCGTTCAAAACGACGTGCTCTGCCCGGCAGACCGTGCCAACGAATCCTTCGGGTGCCAGGTGCGCGTCACCGGTGAGGCCAGCTGGAACGCCGAGCGCGGGGTCTTCGTGGTGCCCAAGCGGGTCGGCGGGATGGCCCGGTTCGTGGGCGCCAAGGATTCGGACATCGATCCCGGCCCTCGCACCTACTGCAGTGTGACCCTCGAAGCCGGGGAATACCCGGTTGCCCGGGTTCGCAACGGACAGTGGAAGTGGGAGATGCGCACCCCCGCTGGCATGGTGCTGCGCCTCGTCGTTTCCGACGTGAAGGTCGACTTCGGCTACGCGATGGCCGAGGTCGAGAAGGCCAAGGAGGCGGCTCAGTGAGACAGGCTTGGGTCTTGCCTCCCCTCTTGTGTGCCCTGCATGGCGTGGCGTGGGCCGAACCCCCGGCCGATGTGCACGGGCGCTACGACGTGATGAGCATGTCGGAGGGCGGGGCCGAGCTCGTCCCGTTCGCCGAGAAGATGCGCAGGCGCGCCCTTGCCATGGGCCAGGACTGCTTCATCTCCCGTCGTAGCTACGACTTCGGGCCCGTCGCTGAGGGGCAGCGCCCCAGTCGGGTGGCGATCACCGAGCAGATCACCTGCAAGAAGGGCGGGCTCGGCACCTACCATGCCGAGGCCATCCTGGAAGTCGAAGCCAGCTGGACCGACGGCGACCCTGCCGAACTCCAGGTGGGCGGGGGCACGGTCTGGTTGGCCATGACCCGACTGCAGAAGCCTCGCGATGTGGGCGTCCCGGCCCAGTGGGCGGCTCCGGAGTACCGGTGGGTGCTCGAGCCGTCGACGTACCAGCTCACCGCCGAGAAGGTGTGGGGCCGGAAGGTGGCGCCCATCCTGCTCACGGACGGTGCCGCCACATACACGCTGCAGGCCGTCACGCCCGACGGCAGCGAGCGGAAACCGCAGAAGAAATGAGCCGGCCCAATGGGTGAGGCCATCGAGCTGCGGTTCACGCCCACGGATCCCGAGCGGGTCGCCGTGCGCCGGTACCTGGGCCGTTGGCGGTGGCGCTCGGCGGCGTTCACCGCGGCCTGTGTCGGTGGGGTCGGCGCGCTGATTGCGGTCGAGGATCTAGGGCAGGCTTGGGTGAGCGGTCTCGCCGTCGTGGGGGGCATCGCCGCCATGGTCGGTGCGGCTTGGCGGCTTCCGGCCTTGCAGGTGCGTCGGGTCGGTCCTGCCATGGAAGAGGCCTTGCGCCTCGAGCCCGACGGCCTTCGGCACGAGGTCGGAGAGGTGCGCAGCGAGCTGCCGTGGAGCGCCGTGCGGGGGGTGGTGGAGCTGCCCGCGGGCTGGCTGCTGCGGCTCGGCGCCAGCGAAGGCATCCTGGTGCCGCGTCGGGTGGGGCCCGTCGACCTGGTTCCGCGGATCGAGAGTTGGCGCCGAGGCGGCCCTCCGCCGTCCGTGGCGTCCGTGCCCGAGGGCCACGGCGCCGTCGTGATCAGCTACCGGGCCACTGAGGCCGACTACCTCGCCTTCACCCGCCGGGTGGCCCAGCGACGGCGGCCGGTCTGGGCGATGCCCGTGGGGGCGTTCGTCGTGCTCGCCGTGGCCATGGCGGCGGATCGAGGCCTCGACCCGGTGCCGCTGGTCGCCCTCGCCCTGTGGGCCGGGGCCCTTGTCGTGTCCGGAGCCGCCCAGCGCATGCTGGGGCGATTCACTGCACGTTGGCAGGTGCGGCGGGCCCTGCACCGAGATCCGGAGCGTCTCCCCTCCGGGCCGGTCACGGTGGGGCTGGGGCCCTCCGGGGGCTACCTCCACCACGCCGGCGGCAGCCAGCGGGTAGCGTGGGGAGAGGTCTGCAGTGTCGATGTCGACGACGCGGCCATCGTGATCTTGTTCGGCGACGAGGTGGGACTGGTGCTGCCGTCCCGGGCCTTCGCCGACCCGGAGGCCATGGTGCGCGCGGCTGGGTCCATCGAGGCCTGGCGGGTCGCTGTGGAGAAGGCGACGCCCGCGCCCGTCCCCCGCCGAGACCCTGGAGCGATTCCGGGGCCGTTCGCACCACCGGACCCCCGCTGAGCGTCAGCTGAGGGTGACGGCCAGCGCCTCGGCCACCGCCTTCAAGCGGGCCTGGGCGTCGGGACTGAGGTTGGCGAAGGTGCCGGCCTGGGGCTCTGCGCTGTGGACCACCGACTGGGCGACCTCCATCGCCAGCCGGGTCGCGTCGGCGGCCTGGGGTGCCGTCGGGCGCGCCCGCGACGTGAGGAACAGGCTCTGCATGATGGCCATGGGGTCGCCACCGAGCTGCCGCAGCAGGTCGTCGAGGCTGTCGCCCCGGGTCTGCAGGCAGGCGACATAGGACAAGCTGTCGGCCTGGGCGACCGTGCTCCGCATCGCATCGAGCTGGGTTTGCATGTTGCCGTCGTGGTCGACGACCCTCAAGAGCACCGCCACCGGCACGGCGGCGATGGCGTCGATCGACTGGTCGTCGAGGTCGCCGAACAGGTCCTCATGAAGCGCTGCTGCGGGGGACGAGAAGCGCACGGCGGTGCAAGGCCAGTCCTCTCGGCCCTGCTCCCCGAGCGCCCGCTGCAGCACCCGCCCGAGGGACGTGGCGTCGGCGTCGGTGAGCCCGACCCGCTGCGCCTCGCTGGTGACGGCATGTGTCGCCCGGAGGCCGATGCGATAGGGCGCACCCATGCATGCACCTGCTTCCTGGCTTCTCCTTCCGCTGGTCGGCCTCGCGGCCTGCGCCGGCAACGACCCATCCACCCCCACCGACGGCACCGACCCGACGGGGGACACCGGTGCGGCGACCAGCGACTGTCTGGACCAATGGGCCGACGGCCTCACCGAGCCCGACGCGTCCGGACCGGACACCCAGATCCACGGGACGTCGGTGTTCGACGGCACCCATGTGTGGGTGGCCTGGAACCGGCCCGACGCCGGCAGCAAGTTCGACATCTTCCTGCAGCGCATGACGTGCGACGGCCAGGTCGATCTGGGTCCCTTCGAGGTCACGGACACCGACGACAACGAGCTCGATCCGGTCCTCGCCGTGTCCGGCGGCCGCCTCCTCGTGGCGTGGACCAGCGACAGCGACGCGGTCCACAACCTCGACATCCGGACCCGGGTCTACGATCTCGACGGCAACGCTCTCACGGAGCCGGCCGACCTCGAGGCCAGCCGGAACGGAGCGGTCGTCACGGGCAACGCGACCCTTCCTCACGCAGCCCCCCGCGACGGCGGCTTCTGGCTCGCGGGCTCATGGGGGCATGAGAAGAGTCCAGCCTTCCAGGCCTTCGCCGTGCCCTTGGACCTCGATGGGCTGCCCATCGAGGACGCCACCGACGGCGAAGTCGACGCGGTGTTCGGCCAGACCTACGTGAGCGTCGCGGAGGGCGGCGGTGAGGCCCGTCTGGTGTGGCAGGAAGACAGCGTCGACTCCGTGGAGCCGACCCTCGTCGGCGGGGCGTTGGGCGATGCAGCCGAGATCGTTCGCCCGGGGGCCCGCCCGGAGGTGGCCTACGGCCCCAGCGGCTGGTGGACGGTGTGGGACACCGACGACGGCGACGTGCAGGTGCTCCCCCCCGGGGGCACCATCTCGGGGCTCGGGGGGCGCATGGTGTTCCACCACAGCCCGAGCCTGGTCGTCACCGACGAGGGTGCGCTGGTGCTGGCCATGGAGGTGGTCGACGGGGTGGCCAATGCCCTGAAGCTGTGGCAGCTCGACACCGAGGGGGAGGTGGTCCACGAGCAGATGCTGCAGACCCAGGGCGCGATCTCGGTCTATGGAGTCGATCTCGTGGCCATCGACGACAAGCACGTCGTGGTGGTCTACCAGGATGGCCCGAGCCCGGCATTTCGCGTCAAGGCGGAGTGGATCACGCTGCCCTGACGGCACGGAGGGACGTCGCGACGGATGATCCCCTCGGGATAGGCGGTGGACCGAGGTGCCCGTGCTGCTGCTCTCTCTCGTGCTCGCCTGCGTCAAGCCCGCCCCCATCGAGGTTGCGGGGGCGATGTCCACCCTGGAAGACGACGTGCCCGCGCGGCCGAGGAACGTCATCCTCATGATCGGGGACGGCATGGGTCCGCAGCAGCTGGGCCTGCTGGAGGCGTACGCCTACAGCGTGCCGTCGAGCCCCTTTGCCGGGCGGGGGACCTCGTTTGCGAGGCTCGCTGAGCGAGGCACCATCGGGCTGTCGCTCCACAGCCCCGCGGACGGGCTGGTCACGGACTCGGCATGCTCGGCCACTCAGCTGGCCCTAGGGGAGCCCTCCCGCAACGGCCTCATCGGGGTCGACGCCGATGGGCACGTGCAGCCCAACCTCCGGGAGCGGGCCGCCGAGCGCGGGCTCGCCACCGGCATCGTGTCCGACACCCGCATCACCCATGCCACCCCGGCCTCCTTCCTGGCCCATGCGGCCAGCCGGAGAGACGAGAACGGCATCGCGGCCCAGATCGTGGCGTCGGACGTCGACGTGGCCTTGTCTGGGGGCAAGCGCTTCTTCGTGGCGGAGGGGGGGCGTCGGGAGGACGGACGGGACCTGATCGCGGAGGCCACCGCCGCCGGCTTCGACGTCGTGGACGACGCCGAGGGCTTGGCGGCCGCCGGACCGAGGGTGCTGGGGCTGTTCGGCGACGGGGCCGTGCCGGACGCGCTGTCGGCGCAGGAGAAGCCCGACATGCCCAGCCTCGCTGCGATGACCGAGGCCGCGCTGACCCGCCTCGACGCCGACCCCGACGGCTTCTTCCTCATGGTGGAGGGAGGCCAGATCGACTGGGCGGCCCACAGCAACGACGCCGGCTGGATGCTGGCAGAGCTCGTGCGCTTCGAGGCCGCAGTGGCCGTGGTGGTGGCCTACGCCGAGTCCCATCCCGACACGCTCTTGGTGGTGACCGCCGACCACGAGACCGGGGGCTTCGGCTTGTCGCCGAGCGCGGAGATGGCGGTGGAGACGACGCCGTTGAACCCCGAGCTGTTCCCGGAGGGCTACACCCCTCACGAGTCGCCCATGGACGCCTCGGCCCTCGAGAAGCTCGCGGCGCAGCCGTACCCTGTCTATGGGCTGCTGAAAGACTACGACGATGGGCTCACCGCCGACGTGTTGGTGGCCCGCGTGGCCGAGGACTGGGGCTACGAGCTTTCGGTCGCTCAGGCGGAGCGCATCCTCTCGGACACCCCCATGACGGAGCTGCTCGGCCACTTCCCCGAGGGCAAGGATGGCGCCATCTTCGCGCTGCCGCGGGTGCTCGCGGACCAGACGGGCGCGGTGTGGGCCACCAGCGGCCACACCCACACTCCCGTGCCGGTCTTGGCGGTAGGCCCAGGAAGCGAGGCCTTCGGCGGGTTGTTGCACCATGTCGGCCTGGGGCGGTCGCTACGGGAACTCGTGGCGCCCGAGGCGACGCCCGCCGAGGAGTAGGAGCAGGGAGGGCCCTCAGCGCCCTGGCGTCTTCTCGTGGCACGTGGCGCAGGCCACCAGGGCGCTCGCAGCCTCTGCGGCGCGCGGCGCAGTGCCGCCGTCGGGATGCGCGACGAGGGCGTGCCACTGGGTCCGAAGCTTCGCGGACTCGGCCTGGCCGTGGTCGTCGGGCTTCGCCGCCGGCCCGGGTGGAAGCACGACATTGGCGCCCACTGCGTCGTGACAGCTGCCGCAGGCCGCGGCCGTCTGCGCCGCATGGGTCGCGGCCGTGGGTAGGTCGGTGGCCCCGTCGAGGGCCACGGCCGCTTCCCCCATGGCCCCGACGTGGGTGAGCCAGTCGCCCGGCAGATCGAAGGCGACGGTGTGGTCGAGGAAGTCGCGGTTCGCCTTCTTCGCGGCGGCGAGATCGCCCTGCACGAGGGCTCCTCGCACCGCGTCGACCGCCACGAGGTGCCCCTGCATGTGCACCCGGAGGGCCTGGCGCTGGGCCTCGGCGTCCGGAGCGGGGGGCGGGGCCGGTGCCTCCGGGATCGTGCTGGTGCAGGCCCAGAGGGTGACAAACAGGAGCATGTGCGTGCCTCCGGGGGCGGGGTATGCGCCCGCGACGCGGTCGTCGACCCGGACAAACCTGGCTACCTCAGCCCATGGCTCCTTCGTCTGCTGCCCTCGCCCCGGTCGTGCCCCTCCGCTGGATGGCCATCGTGCTTCAGGTCGCCTTGGTGCTGATGGGCTGGGTCCTCCCTGGGGAAGCTCTGCCGGTGGCCCTGTCCGCAGGGTTGCTCGCCGTCAGCGTGGCCTCGAACGCCGGGCTGCAGGCCCTCGCCGCCCGGGGCCGCCTGACCGAGGGCTGGGCTGCTGGCGCGCTGGTCCTCGACGTGTGTGTCGTCACGGCCTTGTTGGTCGCCTCTCAGGGCCCCGCCAACCCGTTCACGGCCCTGTACTTGGTATCGGTGACCATCGCGGCCTCGGTGCTCTCCCGGGGGGCCACGCTGGGGGTGGTGTCGCTCTCCATCGCTGCGTACGGCGCTCTGTTCTTCGTGGTCGACGGTGGGGGAGGGGAGCACGCCCACCACGGCGGTGACGACGCCATGAACGCCCACTTGCTCGGGATGTGGGTCGCCTACGCGGTGTCGGCCCCGTTCGTCGCCTACGCCATCCAGGTGCTCCATCGCGCCCTCGACGGCGCGCGGCACCGCACGGCGGCTGCTGAGCGCATCGCCAGCCTCGGCACCCTCGCCGCGGGTGCGGCCCACGAGCTGTCCACCCCGTTGGGCACCATCGCCCTAGCCGCCGATGGCTTGGCCCAGCGCTTCGACGACGATGATGTCCGGCTCATCCAGACGCAGATCACCCGCAGCCACCAGATCCTGCGCCGCCTCGCCGCCGATGCGGGGCATCCCAGCGGTCCGCCTCCAGAGCCCATCCGCCTCGACCATCTCGTGGCCCGCATCGTGTCGGGCCTGGACCCGGGCCTCGATGTGGTCTGGGAGCTCGATGGCCACGAGGCCCTCGAACTCTGTCTTGCCAAGGAACCCACGATTCGGGCCCTGCGGGGGTTGGTGGACAACGGACTGGACGCCAGCCCCGAGGGCGAGCCCGTGAGGCTGGTGGCCCAGGTCAGCGACGGCGCGTTCCGTCTCGACATCGTGGATCGCGGCGACGGCATCGCCCCTGAGCACGCGGGGCGGGTAGGGGAGCCCTTCTTCACCACCAAGGGCCACGACGGCATGGGGCTGGGCGTGTTCTTCGCCAGCTCTGTCCTCGAGCAGCACGGGGGCCGGCTCACCTTTGGCAAGGGGTCCGACGGGCATGGGACCGTGGCTCACGTGGAGCTGCCCCGCTGCTGACTACTTGCGCGGCGGGTGCTGCTGGAGCTTCCGCTGCAGGGTGCGCCGGTGCATGCCGAGCACCCGCGCGGCCTGGCTGATGTTGCCGGCGCAGTCCGACAACACGCGCTGGATGTGGTCCCACTCCACCCGGGCGAGGGAGGGCGTCTCGTAGTCGGGGACGTCGGGGGTGAGGGGCGGCTGCTGCGCTCGCTCGAAGGCGGCGAGGATCTCGTGGACCCCGATGGGCTTCTGCACGAGGCCGACCCCGCCCATGCGCACCGCGTCGACCGCCGTGGCGATGGAGCCGTAGCCGGTCAGGATCAGCACCTCGGCGTCGGGGTGCTGGGCCAGGATGGCCTGCAGGGTGGCGAGGCCGTTGCCATCGGGCATGCGCAGGTCGAGGGTGACGCGGGTGGGGGCGAAGGTGGTGATGATCTGCGTCGCTGCGACGTGCCCGGTGACGAAGCGCGCCTCGTGGCCGAGGTCTTCGAAGGACTGGGCGAGGCGCTCAGCGAAGGTCTCGTCGTCGTCGACGACCAAGTAGCGTTGCGTGGAAGCCGACATCGAGCCCTCTCCGACCGGAGTCTAGCGCGATGGACCGGACGGTTGGGGGTGCCGCTCGTTCCCTTGGCGCCGTCGGCTTGCGTTATCCGTCGCGCAATCGCCGGAGGAAGAGGATGACTGTCTTGTTGCTGGCCCTTGTGTTGGGCACCCCCGCATTCGCCGCCGAGCCGGGCGAAGCACCCGTCGCCGTCTCGCCGGACGCGTCCGTCAAGGTGAAGAAGGACGTCATCACCGCCGACGGCGTGGAGGTCGGGAGCCTCCGCAAGGAGCCCGGGATGATGGGCTGCTTCACGGTGGTCGGTGCGGACGGAACGGACCTGCTGTTCTTCAAGTGGATCAGCGAGCCCTTCCAGTACATGGAGGCCTACAAGGCGTCGGACCTGGACACCCTCGTCTTCGATGCCCCGGCGGACATGGCGTTCAAGAAGATCATCGCCAAGCGCCTGGTGCAGGCGGGCGTGCTCACCGCCGGCGCCCCCGACCAGGCCGCGCTGGACACCTACGCCAAGAAGGCTGGGACCGAGCAGACGCGCCTGCGGCAGGGCATGTAGTCAGTTGGGCTGCACGCCCCAACCCAGCGACAGCCCCAGCTTCCAGCCGTCCCGGATGGCGTCGACCTCCGACGCCCCCTGCTCGGTGCGGACCGCCATGTTCAGCAGGTTGCTGCCCTTCAGGCTCGCGTGGAAGCCCCGTCCGAGATCCTTGCGGGCGACGGCATCGAGGCGGGTGACGGGGCGCTCGTAGATGTCGGGTGAGCCTTGGGCCCCGACCTCTACGATCCGCGGCCCGACGCTGTTGTAGAGGAGGGTGACCCGGTCGCCGCGGTCGGGGTGGTCCCAGCCGAACTGAGCGTTGATCGTGTAGGGGCTCTGGCCCTGCAGCGGCCGCTCGAGGTTGGTCTGGATGCCGCCGGCGCCGCCGAGGTCGATCTGGCTGCGGATCAGCGCCAGGTTGCCGGCGCCGTAGAAGTTGGCGGGCAGGTCCTTGCGGAACTCGAGCTCGACGCCGTCGTTGGTGGCCGAGGCCGCGTTGGCCCAGGTCACGGACTGCTGCGCGCTCACGACCACGATGGTCTCGACCGGATCGGTGAACTGCTTGCGGAACAGGGAGAAGGACAGGAGCTCACCCGGGCCGAGGAACCAGTCCAGGCGTAGGTCGAAGTGGTCGATGGTGGCCCGGCGGAGCTCGGGGTTGCCGAAGGTGAGACGCCCACCGGTGACGTCGTTGAACGTGGCCGGGGAGAGCTCCCGGAAGTCCGGCCGCGACACCGTCTTCGCATAGCCGAGCCGCACCTGGAGTGGCTCGATGGGGGTCAGGGTCACCGAGGCAGCGGGGAGCAGGTCGTTGGTGGCCAGGGTGGCGGTCACCGGCTGGGCGTCGGGGTTGAACAGCTCGAAGGTGGAGACCACCTGCTCGCTGGACTCCTGCCGCACGCCGCCCATCAGCCGCATCCAGCGGAGGACGGGGACCTCGGCCATGGCGTAGAGCGCCCGGATGTCCTGCCCGGCGGTGTAGTTGTCGGTCTGCCGGGTGAACTCCTCGAACTGGAAGCCGTCGGACCCGATGTTGTCGGGCACGAAGACCTGGCTGCCAGGCAGCGCCAGGGTGTCGGTGTCCCGGGAGAGCGGGCCCTTGTGGAAGTACTTGTAGCGGCGGGTGTCGACCCCACGGTCTCGGTCGACCCGCAGCATGCCCACCTGGATCTTGCCGGGCACCTCGTCTTCGCGGAGGCGCAGGAAGGCCTTCAGGTCGGCGCCCAGCTCGGTGGTCTGGTCGAACAAGGTGCTGTCGAAGATGCCGTTGCCTTCGGGTCGGTCGGACAGCAGCCAGTTGTCGGTGTTGGCCTCGTAGTCGTAGCGGGTCTCGCGTCGGTCGGGCTCGGCCCGGGTCGCGTCGGCCCGCACCAGCCGCCAGTCGGCCTCCCCGAGGTCGAAGATGCCGTGGTTGCCGAGCACCTGGTGGTAGGCGAGCTGCCGCTCGACGAAGCGGAGACGGGTGATGCGGATGGTGCCGTCGACGTCGCCGTTGTAGCCCTCGTAGAGCCGTGCGGTGCTGTCGGTGGAGCGGTTGACCATGCCGGTGTATCGGATCGATTGCGCTTGGTAGCCGAGCCCGCCGGTGAGGAAGCCGCCCAAGGTGACCTCGTTGGTGGCCTGGTCGAAGGCGTAGGTGTTCTGCGGCTCGAGCGCACCGCCCTCCCCTTGGGCGAAGTAGATGCGGTCGAACGTGTTCTTCTGCCAGGTGTTGCCCCAGCTCAGGGCGCCGAGGGCCCCCACGGTCCAGTCCCCCCGCTCCAGGCCGTGGCCCAGGGAGAGGCTGAGGCCGCGGTCGATGGGGAGGGTGCGCTCGGTGGGCGTCCAGCGGGTGGGGTCGACCGCCTCGCCGAAGACCTCGAGCTCGTCGGCGCTGTAGCCCTGGTCCGGGGAGAAGATGTCGGACTCTTCGAGGGGGCTGTTGGCGCTGGCGGCGACGATGGACTCGGGGAGGTCCCGGTGGCCCCCGTCGAAGCCGAGCCAGTCGGTGGGGCCCGGCGGGTCCTGAGGCCCTGTCCGGAACGTGCTTCCGTGGCGGTAGGCCCCCGACACACTGGCGTTGGCGACGAGGCCCGTGGGGGGGCGCCGGGTGCGCAGCTGCACGACGCCGCCGCCGAACTCTCCGGGCATGTCGGGGGAGTAGGACTTCTGGACCACGACCGACTCGAGGATGCTCGACGGGAACAGGTCGAGGGGCACGACCCGCCGCTCGGGTTCCGGACTCGGCAGCATGGAGCCGTTCATCAGGCTCGACGAGTAGCGGTCGCCGAGGCCTCGCACGAACACGTACTTGCCGTCGACGATGGTGATGCCGGTGACCCGGGACAAGGCGCTGGCAGCGTCGCTGTCCCCGGAGCGCGCCATCTGCTCGGCGCCGAGCACGTCCTGCACCGAAGTCGACTCCCGCCGCTCGTCGAGGAGGCTCGCCACGCTCCCCTCGACGTACGGGGCGAGGACCACCATCTCGTCGAGGGCGTTGGCGGCCTCGGCCAGGGCTACGTCGACCACGATGCCCGTGGGAGGTGCCGCTTCGGGCACGGTCACGGCCAGGGTGGTGGTGGCGAAGCCGGTGCGGAGCACGGTGAGCTCGTGCTCCCCGACGGGCAGCCGGAGGGAGAAGGCGCCGTCGTCGCTGCCGGTGGCGTCCACCGCGAGGCCTCGCACGAACAGCCGGGCCCCTCCGACCGTCTCTCCGTCGGGGCCGGTGATGGTGCCGGTCACCGGGACCAGGAGGGCGTCGGGGTCGACCTCCTCCCGGACGCTGGCCACGGGCTCCTGCACGCTGGCCCGCGGGGGCACGTCGGGGAAGAAGGTGACGAGCATCTCCGTCACCCGGGTCTCCACCACCCCGACGTCGCCGATGGTGCCGGCCTGCAGCGTGTCGGGGGTGAAGCGCACGGTCCACACGCCCTCGGGGAGGACCAGCTCGAAGCGCCCGTCGGCGTCGGAGGTGGTCCGCACCGGGGTGGCCTCGCCGTCGGCGAGCTCGGCGCGAACGGCGACCTCGCCCAGGGGGGCGCCGGTCCCTTCGACGAACGCGTAGCCGACGATGGCACCGTCGCCAGCCCAGGCGCTCGTGATCGTGGTGAGCAGCAGGAGAGGGAGCATGATTAGGGGCAGCCGCCTTCGCCGCGTCGGCAGCGGTCCATGGTCTCCCGCAGGCTGGTGGCCTGGCGGAACAGGTGGGGGGCTGACAGCCCGGTCAGCAGGGCCTCAGCGTCCCCGAAGGACCCGGTCTGGAAGTGGGCATAGGCGAGGGCGTAGCGGAGCTCCTCGTCGTCGAGGAGGCCGAGCCGCTGCAGGCGGTCGTGGAGCGCGCTGGCTTGGTCGAAGCGCTCTTGCTCCAAGAGCAGGCCGAGGCGCTGGCGGACCTTCACGGGCTCGTCCTGGACCTGGCCGTTGAGGTACAGGGCGCGGTCGAGGGCGCCGGCGCGTCGGAAGCACTCGGCGGCCTCGGAGGCGTAGGCGTTGTCGAAGGCGGCCGCCTCGGCCAGCAGGGTGCCGGCGCACCGGGGACGGTCGGCGTCGAGGCAGGCGCTGGCGAGGGCCACCCGGGGCTCGATGGCGCGGGGGAAGCGGGCCCGGGCGTCCTCGAGGAAGGCCATGGCGTCGTCGACGGCCCCGGCGCGGCGGAGGCGCTCTCCCACCACGATCCACAGCTCCACGGTGGCCCCGAGGGCGTCGAGCTCTTGGGCCAGGTCGAGGGCACTTCGGGTCAGGCCGAGGTCGGCGAGCTGCAGCAGCTGGTCTTCCGCGAGACCGGGGTGCTGCGGGAAGCGGACACGGCCCGCGACGAGGGCGTCCCAGGCAGCGTCCTCGTTCCCCAGAGTGCGGTGGAGGCGGCCCCGGAGCCGCCAGGCGCCGGGCAAGGTGACGGCCGCGTCGCCGGCGGTGTCCAGGGCGGCCAGCGCCTCCCCGGGACGGTCCAGCTGCTGGAGGGCCTGGGCCCGCTGCACGTGGAGGATGGGCTCGGCTTCGCCAGTGGCGACGGCGCCGTCGAAGGCCTCCAGGGCTCGGGCGGGATCCCCGAGCTGCAGGGCGACCAAGCCCCGGAGGGTGTGGTAGCGGAGCAGGTCGTCCTCGGGGGGCTCGGCGAGCTCGTCGAGGACCGTGGCGGCACGGTCGTAGAGGCCGTCGGTCACGAGCCGCGACGCGATGCCCAGGTGGTCCAGCTCGACCTGTTCCCCGTCGCCGCGGCGGTCCGCGGCCAGGGCAGGGGAGGCGGCCATCAGGAGAGCGGCCATCAGCAGGAGGGCGTTCACTTGCGCTCCAGGTCGAAGGCGAGCCGCTGCTCGACCCGCACGGCCACGGGCCGTCCCTGGTAGGTGGCTGGCTGGAAGCGCCAGCCTCGGACCGCACGAACGGCGGCGTCGTCGAAGGTGCCGGGAGGGTCGCTCTTCAGGACCCGCACGTCGGTGACCTTCCCTCCGGCATCGACCTGGATCGAGAGCGTGACGGCGCCGGTGATGCCCTTGGAGCGGGCGGCCGCGGGGTACGACGGTGCCGTGCGTGCCACCGGAAGGGGCAGCTCGTCGACGGCGTCGGCGGACATCACCACATCGCTGGCATCGCCGACCAGCGCACCGGCGGCGTCGGACAGGTCGATGGCAGACCCCCCGAACAACCCGAGGTCCAGGCCGCCGACGGCGGTGGAGACCATGGGGGTCGGTGGTGGAGAGGCCTTGGGCGGGGTGCGCTTGCGGGGGGGCGGCTTGCGCTTCTTGGCCTTCGGCTTCTCGGGCGGCGGCGGCGTGTCGAAGGCGATGGCCGCCTTCTCGGGCGGCTCGGGTGGTCCGCGATCGAGGGCGTTCATGGTCAGCACCAGGCCGAAGACGCTGGCGGTGCCCCCGAGGCTCGTGAACGCACCGATGGCCCGTCGCAGCACGTCAGCCTGCCTCTGCGTCGGTGACGACGCCGACATCGCCGGCGCCCGCCAACCGGCACTGGTCGACCACTTCGATGAGCTTCTGGGCCTCGACGCGACGGTCCGCGATGACGAGGACCGTGCCTTCCCCACCGTCTCGTAGGTGGTCCCGGACCCGGGACTGCACCATCCAGGCCTTCACGGGGCTGTCGTCGACGTAGACCTGCCCGGTTCGGTCGATGTGGATGCGCATGGCCTTCGTGGAGGCGCTGGTGCCGGACTTGGCGCTGGGGCGCTCGATGTCGACCTGAGCATCCTTGACGAAGGTGGTGCTCACCATGAAGAAGATGAGCAGGATGAAGACCACGTCGATCAGTGGGCTGATGTCGATGTCACCGGACTTCTCTCGCCGCTTGAGGCGCAAGGCCATCAGGCACCTCCGTGGGCGCGGGCCTGGTGGGCGGCGAAGAGCTCGGGCAACGCGAGCAGCTCGTCTTCCAGGCGGTGTTGGGTCTGGTCGAGCAGGCGTCCGACCAGCAGGGCCGGGATGGCCACGGCCAGGCCCATCTGGGTGCTGATGAGGGCCTCGGAGATGCCCCCGGCGATGCCGCCGGAGCTGCTGTGGAAGCTCATCGTGGTGAGGGCGTCGAAGGTCTCGATCATGCCGGAGACCGTCCCGAGCAGCCCGATGAGCGGGGCGGTGGCGGCGAGGCTGGTGATGAGGACGCGGTGGCGGTCCAAGGCGACGAGCAGGTCGGCGACCGCCTCCCGCACGTGGCCCTCGTCCCGCTGGTGGGGGGCGAGGCGGCCGACCCGGGCGATGGCGGCGGCGACGATGCCGCGCTCCGGCACCGTGTCGGGCCCGCGGGTGGCGGTCTCTACCAGGTTGTCCAGGCCCTTTCGGCTTCCCCGGCGCAGGGTGAACGCCCGCTCGCCGATGGCCCACCACAGGGCCAACGAGCTGCCCACCAGCCACGGCATGACGAAGCCGCCTTGGGCCCACAGGGTGGTCACCTCGGTCCAGAAGCTACCCATGGGCGGGCACCAGGTCGATGTCGTCGGTGGGCTTGGGGGCCTTCGGGGCCTGGGAGGAATCGGAGGGCGTGGCCCGGTTGATGACGGCGAGGGCGGCCAGCTCCAGCTGGGAGAGCACGGACTCCGCCTGCCGGTTCAGCAGGTTGCCGACCAGCAGCGCCGGAATGGCGACGATGAGGCCCATCTGGGTGGTGACGAGGGCCTCAGAGATGCCGCCGGAGAGCATGCGGGGGTCCCCGGTGCCGAACTCGGTGATGATCTCGAAGGTGCCGATCATGCCGGTGACCGTGCCGAGGAGGCCGAGCAGCGGCGCGACGGCGGCGATGACCATGATGGGGGTGTGGAAGCGGTCCAGGGTGGGGGACTCGAGAAGCAGGGCCTCGCTGGCGCGGTCCTCGAGCCGCTTGATGTCGCCCGGCCCGAGAGGCAGCAGGGCGGCGAGGATGCGAGGACCCGCGCCGGGGGCCGCGTGGACCAGCTTGTCGGCTTGGGGCCAACGTCCGCCGTCGAGGTGGGCGATGGCTGCCTTCACCGCATCCCGGCCGCGGCCCGTCACGGTCAGCGTGGCGAAGCGCAGCACCGACAGCACGGTCGCGACGACCCCGAGGAGCATGATGACGTACCCGACGACCCCGCCGGCTGCGAGCCACGTCCACATCGTCTTGGCCGGGGCCTCCTCGATGCGCTTTCCGGCGTCCTCGAAGAGGAAGATGGGGAGCTCGGCGGGCACTGAGCCCTCGGAGAGGTCGAGGGCCGCCTGGGCGGCCTTGGGGTCGTTGGCCCGCAGCTGGAACTTGCCCTCGCCGACCGGGACCAAGGTGCCGCTCGACACCCCGACGCCGTAGGCCGCGATGCCGCCGACGCGCACGAGCTGGCCTTCCACCCGGGTGCCGTTGGGTCGGAACCAGCTCCCTTCCTCGAGGCGCACGGTGCCCGCGGCCTGAAGGCGCCCCGTTGCGGCCTCGTAGGCCTCGCGGAGGGCGACGGCCTTGGCGCCCAAGTCGTCGCCCTCATGGAGCTCGATCTCAAGGGTGGACTGGGCCTGAAACAGCGTGCTCTCGACGAGATCGGTGGCCTCGTCCGCCCCTTCCGCGTCGCGCTGGGCGGCGTCGAGGGCGTCTTCGAGCCCCTCCCGGCGGGTCTGGAGACCGAGCAGCTTGCCCTGCAGGCTGCCGAGGGTCGACTCTGCCTGGCGGGCGCGCGTGGTCTCCTCGGCTTCGAGGGCGCTGCTCCGCTGCAGCAGGGCCTGCTTCTCGGCTTGCAGGTAGGCAAACTCCCGCTGGTAGGCGAGCTCGAGCTCCTCGGGACCGGACTGGGCGACGGCGGTGCCGAGGAGGCCCAGAAGGAGGGCAGCGATCATCGGGTCACCTCGGGAATCACGCCGGGCAGGGTGAAGGCACCGACCCGGATCTGCTTGTCGAGGGCGTCGAACAGGTCGAGCACATGGGCCTTGGCCGTCCGGTCGGTCGCGACGACGAAGCCCCACTGGTCGCCCTGCCGGGCGGCCCAGCCCACCTGCTCGTCGCTGGTGCGGAAGAACAGGGCGACGAGGCCGATGCGGGCGACGTCCACCAAGACTTCCTCTCCATCGAGGAGGATGGTCTGCCGGTCGATGGCGTTCTCGCGCCCGAGGCGGAGCTCGTCCTCGTAGGTCTGCCAGAGGCGGCTTGCCGCCCGGTGGGGGGTGACGGTGCCCGCGTCGAGGCCCGTCTGCAGCTCGTCGAGCACGGCGAGTCGTTCGGGCACCCGGTAGGGAAGGCCCCCAGCGATGGTGGGGCGCAGTACGTCGATGCCTGCTGTCACGCTGGGCAGGAGCACGTGGCTCGCCTCGCCCTCGACGCTCACTTCCTCGCGGGTGGCATCGATCTGCAGCTGCAGCTGGGCGAGCTGCAGCTCCTCCTGTCGGATCTGGATCTCCAGCTCGGTGCGCGCGAGGTCCAGGGTCTGCAGGCGGCTTCCGAGGGCAGCCTCGTCGAGCCGCAGGCCGTGGGAGAGCTCGTCGACCTCGCCTCGCAGGGAAGCCAGGCGCTCGGCCCGCGCTTCTCCTTCGCCTGGGGCGGCGAGGGCGGGGACGGTGAGGGCCAGGAGGAAGACGGTGGCCAGCGTTCGCATGGAGGCTCCCGAGGATCCAGAGGGGCGGGGTGCCGCCGGCCCCGTCGTGGGGACGTCGGCATCGGGACTCAGTTGGGGGCGCTGGTGGTCCAGCCGGCGGTCCAGTCGTCACCGGGGGCCATGCCGCCGATGTGGTCGACCTGGTCGAAGAAGCCGTCGCTGGGCACCATGCCGCCGGTCGCCGTGCTGGTGAAGTCGGGGCTGGCCAGGTTGTAGGGGTCAGCCAGGCCGGCGTTGCCCTCGGTGTTGCCCGTGCCCGCGTTGAACCAGGCCTCGACGGAGTCCGTCTCGTCCTTGTCTTCGAGGTAGTTCACCGCGCAGTCCGTGATGGAGTGGTCGATGGTCAGGCCGGCGCCAACCTGGGCCCAGGTGGCGTCGTTGTCGATGTCGATGCAGCCCTCGTTGAAGCCGGCGACGATCACATTGTGCAGCTCGGCAGCCGTGCCCTCGCGGAGCAGCATGCCCAGGTCGGAGGAGGCGGAGTCGGGGGAGCCGATGATGGTCACGTTGGACAGGACCGGGTTGCTGCGGGGGGTGGCCTCGTTGACCTCGCCGTTGTTGTCGGCCTCGATGCCCTGGTCGCCCGCGTCGTCGTACTGCTGCAGCACGATGTGCTGGGCCTTGCCGCGCCAGCCGTCGGTCCAGTCGAGGGCGTCGTCGCCCACCCCGGTGACCAGGATGTGCTTGGCGTTGGCGGTGCCGCCGAAGAACTCGATGCCGTCGTCGGCGTTCATGTGGACCTGGACGTGGTCGATGACCGTGCCGGAGCCGACGCCCTGGAAGGCGATGCCGTTGAGCTCGTTGTCGGGGGAGAGCAGGGTGCCTGCGAACTCGACGCGGACATACTCGAAGACGCCGGAGCTGTCGGACTCGTCGTCGCCACCGTAGAAGCCGGTGCCGCCTTCGCCGAAGGCCTCGCATGCGCCCGAGCCGCCTTCGCCGCAGCTGTTGATGGTGGAGCGACCGTTGACGATGATGCCGCCCCAGTCGCCCCGGGAGCGCTCGCCCTCCTGCTTGGAGCTGGTGAACACGATGGGGGCCGCGGCCGTGCCCTGGGCCATCAGCTTGCTTGCGCGGCGGATGACGAGCATGCCATCGGTGCTGGACTCCCCGTACACCGTGGTGCCGGGCTCGATGGTGAGCACGGTCTCGGCTTCGTCGTCGCCGATGAACACGCCGCCGCGCAGAACCCAACTCTTGTCGGCGGTGAGGGTGAGGTCGTCCGCGATGGTGCCGGAGAGGACGCAGACGTCCCCGTCGCAGTCCACCGCGCCGGTGCCAGCGGTCGTGCCGGGGTTGGTTCCTGGATTCGTGGGCGTGGTGCCATCGCTGCCGGTGGTGCAGGCAGCGAGCAAGGCGAGGGAGAAGACGGTGACCGTGCGCATGGGATTCCTCCGTGCGGGAGCTGCTTGGGCTCCTCGTCCTCAAGCTAGGTCGCGGGTGTGTCGGGCCCGTCGGCGCTTCGTCAACGGCGGGTGACGAGTTCGTGAGGGAGGACGAACGCGCGCGAAGCGGTCGTGGCACGTGGATCCTTCCGCGGCGGGGGCTCCGGCTGGCCTCAGCCTCGTGACCGCGGGGTAGCGCATGTCACAGGGAGGTCGGGTCGTGTGCCGGGGGTGTGTCGAGGGCGGCAGACGGGCCCGTCCAGTGACGGTGGGGTGTCGCGCCCTTCGTTCCGCTTACGCGACCCGGTTCCGACCGGTGCGCTTCGCGTTGTACATGGCGACGTCGGCGGCCTCGACGAGGTCCTTCAGCTCGGGCGTGGCCTCGCCTCGCTCTGCCACCCCGAGGCTCACGGTGACCGACACCAGGCCGCCGCTCGTGCGCACGGGCTCGTTGGTGACCTTCTGTCGCAGGCGCGCGGCGACCGCCATGGCGACGTCGTACGTGGCACCTGGCAGCAGCAGCACGAACTCGTCGCCGGCCAGGCGGGCCAGCATGTCGTGGTCGCGCACCGCCCGCTGGAAGCGCTCGACGACGGCGGCGAGGACCTCGTCCCCGACAAGGTGGCCGTAGTGGTCGTTGATGTGCTTGAAGCGATCGATGTCGAGCAGGATCAGGCTGACGGGATCCACGTCGGCGAACAGGTGGCCCCCACGCTCGAAGAAGGCACGTCGGTTGGGGATGCCGGTGAGGGGGTCGACCGAAGCGAGGGTGCGGGCGTGCGCCACCTCTTGCTCGAGGGTGGCCACGAGCTCCGTGAGGCGCTTGCCGGCTTCGCGGATGTTGGCGAGGTCGCTCAGCAGGTCTGGCAGCTGCTCGGCGATCTCTTCCTCGACCATCTCGGTGTAGCCCTGGATGGCTGAGAGCTGCTGACGTGCGTCACGGCTGATCTCCGCGAGGTGATCACCGTTGGTTATCGGCATGGGGGGGCGCGATGGCATCGTCATGGGCAGACTATCAGGGGCGTCGTCGGACACAGTAGGCACCTGGGTTGCGACGGGGCGGGATACTCCGGAGCACGTCCTTCCTTTCGGGCCACGACCCCGCGAGGTTTACACTTGATCCGTCGCTCCATCGGAATCGCGCTGCTGGCAAGTGGTGCCTCGATCGTTCTCGGCCTCGGTGTGGGGTGGGGATGGCGTGCTGTTCGACTGCCTTCTGGGGCAGGTGGATCCGCGCTGGAGGGGCCCAGCGATACGGTGATCCGAACCGTCGCGTTGAGGTTACTCGAAGACTCGAAGAAGGCCCAAGTGGTACTGATCGGCGAGGACCATCGGTCGCCGTTGCCGGACGCGATCGCCGCGACGATGCTCCAAGAGGGGAGCTTTGGCTGCGTTGCGCTGGAGGTGCATCAGGACCTGCAGGCCGCGGTCGATCAGTACGCGGCGGGTCGATCGTGGGCGCGCACGGTGTGGCCCGCGATGCGCCAGGTGTTCGGCACCTCGCCGCTCGCCCTCGGGCAGGATCAGCAGCTCGTGCGGATGGCGCGCAAGCAGGGCCGCACCCTCGTGGCGGTCGATCGATTTCCTCGGCGCCTGATGAGGGACATGCGGCACCAGCGTCGGTCGGGCAAGCCGGTGTCCGACGCGCTGAAGCGCGCCACGGTGCACGACCGCGACGACGCGATGGGGGAGGCCTTGGCGGGGCTGGTCACCTCCGGCCAATGCGATCGTGTCCTCTTCACGGTGGGCTGGAACCACGTGCCCGGGCTGACGGAGAGGCTCGAATCCCAAGGGGTCTCGGTGCACGGCGTCGTGGTGGATCACGAACAGGTTCCGCCGCTTCCGGAGACTCTGTCGCTGACGTGGGAGGACGGACGCATCGCGGTGGACTAAGCGAGGCCTGCACCCGCCGGACGCCCCACGTACGGGCGCCCCTGGCCAGCGAGGAGGACCTCATGTCGGACGAAGACGCGAACTACGACTTCCAGCCCCGCGAGCTGTCGAAGGCAGACACCATCCGCCACTCGACGGCTCACTTGATGGCGTCCGCCATCGACGTGCTGTTTCCCGGGACCAAGTTCGCCATCGGTCCCCACATCGAGCACGGCTTCTACTACGACATGGAGACCCCCCGGCCCCTGACGCCGGAGGACCTGCCGGTCATCGAAGCGAAGATGCGGGAGATCGCCAAGAACAACCTCAAGTTCGAGCACTCGCTCATGTCCAAGGAGGAGGCGGTCACCTGGGCCAAGGACACCGACCAGCCCTTCAAGGAAGAGATGCTGCGGGACCTCGATGCGCCCGTGATCTCCTTCTACAAGCACGGGGACTTCACCGACATGTGTGCGGGCCCCCACGTCAACTACTCCAAGAAGCTGAAGCACTTCCGGCTCACGCACCTCGCGGGCGCCTACTGGCGGGGCGACGAGAAGCGGCCGATGCTCACGCGGGTGTACGGCGTGGCCTTCCCCTTGAAGGAAGAGCTGGAGGCCCACCTGGTGCAGCTCGAGGAAGCCAAGAAGCGCGACCACCGCCGCATCGGCAAGGACCTCGAGCTCTTCCGCATCAGCCAGGACTACGGTGGGGGGCTGGTGCTGTGGCTGCCCAACGGCGCCTTCATCCGCAAGCAGATCGAGGACTTCTGGCGGGAGTCGCACCTGGCCAATGGCTACGAGCTGCTGTTCACGCCCCACATCGCGCCCCGTGCGCTGTGGGACCGCAGCGGGCACACCGAGCACTACACCGAGTCGATGTACAGCCCGATGCAGATCGACGAAGAGCAGTACCAGCTCAAGCCGATGAACTGCCCCTTCCACATCGGCGTGTTCCGGTCGCGCACTCGGTCCTACCGTGAGCTGCCGGTGCGCTACGCGGAGCTGGGGACCGTCTACCGCTACGAGCGGAGCGGCGCGCTCCATGGCCTGATGCGGGTCCGCGGGTTCACCCAGGACGACGCCCACATCTTCTGCACGGAAGAGTCGCTGGAAGCAGAGCTCGGCCGCTGCCTCGACATCGCTCAGCTCATGTACGAGACCTTCGGCTTCCCCGACTACAAGGTGGAGCTGTCGGTCCGGGATCCGGGCAACGTCGACAAGTACCAGGGCGACGACGCCATCTGGGACATGTCGGAGGCCACCCTGGCCAAGGTGCTCGACGACCGCGGCATCGAGTACAAGCGCATCGAGGGAGAGGCCGCGTTCTACGGTCCGAAGATCGACGTCAAGGTGGTGGACGCCATCGGGCGGACCTGGCAGCTCACCACGGTGCAGCTGGACTTCAACCAGCCCGAGCGCTTCGACCTGTCCTTCGTGGGGACCGACAACACGCCCCACCGTCCCATCATGATCCACCGGGCGCTGCTCGGCAGCATCGAGCGCTTCTTCGGCATCCTCATCGAGCACTACGCCGGGAACTTCCCGCCGTGGCTGGCCCCGGTGCAGGCGAAGGTGTTGCCGCTGTCCGAGAAGTTCAACGACTACGCGTGGAAGGTCGCCAACGACATGAAGGCCCAGGGCTACCGTGTGGCGGTCGACGACTCTGACGAGCGCCTCGGCTACAAGATCCGTCGGGCGGAGCTCGAGCGGGTTCCGTACGCGCTCGTGGTCGGCGGTCGCGAGGCCGAGGAGGGCACCGTGGGGGTCCGCAAGCGCATGGAAGGCGACCTCGGCACGATGCCGGTGGCGGACTTCCAGGCCCGTCTCCAGGCCGACGTCGACAACAAGTCGAAGCTGTAGGTCAGGACCCCGGGGGGCTTCGGCCCCCCATCGTTCGAGGGTTCCTGGGGCTCACTTGACCTGGCACTTCCCCATGGACTCGGCGCACACGACCGTCACGGTCTGGCCCTCGGCGACGTCGAAGGGCTCGCTCCGCGTGGGTGTGCTGCCGAACACGGCCACCACCCGCCAGGTCCCGGGCTCGACCTCCCCTGGCGGCTGGGTGCGTCCGGTGGCCTCGTGGGCGAGCTCCACGCGGCTGTAGCCGGTGACGACCACCGATGTGGTGGCCGCCGCGGGCTGCGGAGCAGCAGGCTCGGGTTGTGGGGCTGAGGGCGCCGGCTCGGGGGGCGTGGGCTTCGGTTGTGGGGCCGAAGGCACTGGTTCGGGAGGCGCGGGTCGCGGCTCGGGGGCCGCGGGCCTCGGTTGTGGTGCCGAAGGCACCGGTTCAGGGGGCGTAGGCCTTGGCTCGGGGATGGGGACTCGGGGTTCGGGGGACGTGGGCTCCGGGGTCGGCTGCGTCGTGGGCACCGGAGCTGCCGTGGGGGCCGGCGGCGGGACCTCGGTCGCAGGTCGCAGGCCCCATCCGAGCCCTCCCAGTCCCACTGCGAGCCCGGCGGCCCCCAGCACCAGCCAAGGCCATCGCCCCCCGGTCCGCGGCGGTTCTCCCTCTTGGGAGGGCATGGGGGGCAGGGCGGAGGGCAGCGTCGCCGCCCCGACGTGTGGCGCGGGTGGGGCCGCCGAGTCCGAGAGCACGCTCTCGGGCAAGGTGTCGTTGAGCACCAGCGTCTCCTCCGACCCCGACGGGCCCGTCGCCCGTCGCCCAGCTCCGCTGGTGCCGCCGTCGGTGACGCTCCACGGCTTGCCCCCATGGCCGAGGCCGCCGATCCGCTCGAGCTCCCCGGCGTCCCAGGGTGCCCCCTCCTGGGCCGGCATGCCTTCGGTCCACAGCGCCCGCAGGGCCGCCACGGTGGCGGCGCGCTCGTACCGGTCCACGACCAGGGCGGCATCGATGGTCCGCACCATGCGCTCCGGCACGTCCGGCGCCAGGTCGCGCACGGGCACGCGGTCGCCCTCCACCACGCACCGGTAGATCTCGAAGACGTCGTCTCCGGCGAATGCGCGGGTGCCGGTGCACAGCTCGAAGAGGATGGCGCCGAGGGACCACAGATCCGACTCCGGACCCACGTTCTTGGCATCGCGGATCTGTTCGGGCGCCATGTACGCCGGGGTGCCCATGGCCACCCCGGAGCGCGTGGCGCTGTCCTTCCGGTCGGTGGAGAGCAGCTTGGCGAGCCCAAAGTCGGTGACCTTCGGCACGAGCTCTCGCCCCTCCCTCGCGAGCAGCACGTTGGCCGGCTTGAGGTCCCGATGCACCACGTGCACCGCATGGGCGTGCTCGACGGCATCGAGGATGGGCAGCACCAGGGCATCGAGCTGGGCTTCACTCAGGCGGTGGCCCCGCACCAACAGGGCCGACAGCGTGGGGCCGTCGACGTACTCCATCACCAGGCCGGGCGCGCCGTCGACCTCGATGATGTCGTGCACGGCGACGATGTTGGCGTGCTTGAGGCTCGCCTGGACGCGGCCCTCCTGCACCAGGCGGTCGCGGATGTGGGGGGTGGCGGTGGTGAGGAGCTTCACGGCGTGGAGCGTGCCCAACCCGGTGTGGCGGGCCCGGAAGACCCGGGCCATTCCGCCCTCGCCGAGCACGGTCTCGATCTCGTAGCGGTCGACGACCTCGCCGGGAATCAGGTCCATTCAGCGCACCACGATGCTCAGGATGCCCGTCGTCACCGAGGCCAGCAGCAGGCCGCTGCTGCCGACGAGCAGTCCGTTGGTGCGGGCCTGCACGCTTCGGAGCGTGTCGGCGTCGAGGGCCGGGTCGTCGAAGCGCTGGGACTGGCTCCACGCGAGGCCGTAGAGGGCGCCGGCGCCCACGGCGGTACCGGCAGCGGTCCAGCGCAGCGGCGCCCGGGCGAGGGGGACAGCGTCGTAGGTCGGCAGGCTGGCGCCCGGGACGAGGAGCGCCGTGAAGCGCACGTGCTCCCCGTCGACCCACTGGGCCAGGACGGGGGCATCGACGGCTCGGCGTCGTGCCGGCTGCCCGTCGAGGTGGAGCTCGCCGTGGGTTGGGGCGGCGAGCCGCTCGGTCCGCACGGGGGCGGGGTCCCAGCCCCTCGCGAGGGGGTGGGACGGACCGACCAAACCGTCCACGCCGAGCTCGGGCGCCGCACGGGCCGCAGCGCGGAGGCTGAGGGCCGCCTGCTCGGGGGCCTCGGCCCAGCGTCGCACCGCCACCACCCGATGGATGCGTGCGGCGAGCTCAGAGCGGGCAGGAGCGTCGAGGCAGGGGGTTCGGATGAAGGCGGAGTCGACGTGGTCGAGGAAGGCCGCCTCGTCCAGGTCGATGTACGCGGCTTCCGCATCCGCGAGCACCTGGGCCAGCTCGGCCGCGCTCACCGAGGTGGTGCAGGTCGAGGCGTCTTGGCCAAAGGCGAGAGCGAGGAAGAGCGTCACGGGCTGCTCGCGTCCACGGGGTCGGTGCCGCCGAGCACTTCGGCTCCGTCGTCGAGGCCATCTCCGTCGGTGTCGGAGGTGTCGGGCCAGGTGCCGGCGTCGGCCTCGGCGAGGTTGTCGAGGCCGTCGCCGTCAGGGTCGTCGGCGGCGGACGCGACGTTGGGGTTCAGGCCGAAGCGGAGCTCCCAGCTGTCGTAGAGGCCATCGGCGTCGGTGTCGAGGAGGTCGTCGGGGTGAACCGCGGGGCCGCCGAATGCGCCGATGTCCGCCGCGGTGCCGTCGAGGTCGAGGCCGATGCCGGCATCGCGCAGGGGGGAGCTGGGCCCGAGTCGCAGGTCCCACGTGGGGGAGGGCAGGGAGGGCCCCCAGGAGAGGAAGCGGGGAGCCACGCTGTCGTTGCCGTCGACCCCGAGGTACGACGTGCCGTAGGGCCAGTCGCCGCCGACGTTGCCGTACAGCACGTTGCCTTCCATGATGGGAAGGTCGCCGTCGATGGTGAGCGCCGACCCGCGGTCGTACGCCACGACCGTGTTGCGCACGGTGATGCCCTCGGGGACGTTGGCGTCCAGGAGCAAGCCCCCCTCGGTCTCCACGAACGTGCCGTGCTCGAGGGTGATGCGACCCGCGGGCACGCTGGTGGTCAGCTTGATGCGCGCGGCGGTGTCTTCGACCCGGATCCCCGACAAGACGGCCTGGCCGGCCACGACGCCGATGTCGAGGGCGTGGGCGGGGAACAAGGGAGCGTCGATGTCGCCGTTTCGCACGACCACGTCGGTGAGGGTGAGGTCCGAGGTGGACTGAGCCCACACCCCCGCGTTGCCCCCGTTGGAGGTGGCAGGGCGGTCCACCAGCAACCCATCGATGACCGCGGGGGCGACGTCCCCTGCCCCCACCAGCAGCAAGCCTGCGGTGATGGACTCAGGCTGCTCGAGGGTGATGTCGGTCCACGTGCCCCCGAAGCTCGTGGCGAGGAAGACGCTGGCGAGGCCCGTGGGGCGGACGAGCCGCAACCCATCGATGTCGATGTCGGCGAACACGATGCTCAGGGCGCCGCCGGACGCGCCGTAGCAGTCGGTGCAGGTGACGTCGGTGAGGGAGCCGTCGCCCGCAGAGATGGAGAGCCCCCCGCCCGTTCCGTTGGTCCCACAATCGACCAGGTCCACCCGCTCGAGGGTGTAGTCGACGTTGGTCAGCTGGAGGCCACCTCCCGAGCCCGTGGCGAAGCAGCCGTCGAGCACGACGTCCCGCAGCACGATGGGGTCGTCGCCGTTCTCGTAGATGCAGCCGCCGGAGACGTCGACGCCGTTCTGCACGGTGAGGTCCTGCAGGGTGCCCCCGGCCCAGGTGACGGGGCGGTCGGTGCCCCCTCCGTCGAGGCGGGTGGCGCCGGCGCCCGCGCCCACGAGGTGCACTGGCCTTGGGGCGACCAGCTGCTCGACGTAGGTGCCGGCATCGACGAGCACCATGTCGTAGGCGCACGCCGCATCCAGGGCGGCCTGGACCGTGGGGTGGTCGCCGGGCACCGTGCGGGTCGTGGGCAGGTCGGGGCTCACGAGGGGGTCGAGGTCGTCGCAGTCCTCGCCGCCGTCGCTGAACCGGAGGAAGCCGTCGCCGTCGCAGTCGTCTTCGTCGTCGCCGTCGCAGTCGAGGTCGGCGCCGTCGTAGCAGGGGTCATAGGCGCCGGGGTAGGCCTGGTCGTCGTCGTCGTCGCAGTCGTCGGCATCGATGGCGTAGCCGCCAGGCTGGAAGCAGGCGAGGGTGTCGAAGCGCACGTCGCCGAAGCCGTCGCCGTCGTCGTCCCGGAACCAGGTTCGCTCCCCGGTGCTGTCGGGGTCGTTGGTGTCGTCGTCGCAGTCGCTGTCGATCTCGTCGCAGAACTCGTCGGCCCCGGGGTAGACGGTGTCGCTGGTGTCGTCGCAGTCGATGTCGAAGGGGTCGTCGATCACCAGCTCCAGCTCTCGGTGGTCGTCCGAGGGCTTGTCGCACTGCTGGGTGGTGAGGCCGGTGGTCGGCCAGTAGCCGTCGCCGTCGTCGTCGAGGATCCAGACCGTGTCGGGGTGCTGAGTGGGCCGGAGGTCGTTGCAGTCGCCGCTGAGCTCGCTGTACTCGAACGGGTTCGGCGGCGCGCAGAAGTAGTCGGGGGCACCGGTGCCCCAGCCATCGCCGTCGTTGTCGAAGAACCAGGGGTCGGCGTCGGCGGGCGGGGTGTCGGTGTCGAGGTCGTCGACGAAGCCGTCGCAGTCCTCGTCGACGTTGCCCGGGGAGCACACCTCGATGCCGTCGGGGGAGATGGTGTCGTCGGCGTCGTTGCAGTCGGTGGGCACCAGCACGCCGCCCTTCGGAGCGACGCAGCTCGCCGGGGAGAGCACGCTTCCAGGGTAGCCGTCGCCGTCGGCATCCTCGAACCACTCGGTGTCGGGGTTCACCCGGGCGTTGGTGTCGTCGCAGTCGCCCCCTCGCTGCAGGGTGCCGACCGGGCCGTCGCACTGAGTCGCGACGACGACCCCACCGAAGTCGTCGCCATCGGCGTCTTCGTGCCACTCGGTGTCGGGATGGAGCGTGTCGTCGGTGTCGTCGCAGTCGCGGTCGTTGGCCGCCGCGTCCATGGGGCCGACGCAGCTGCTCTGCACGAAGCGGTCGGGGTCGCCGTAGCCGTCGCCGTCGTCGTCGGCGTACCAGGAGGTGTCGGGGTTGCGCGTGGGGTCGGTGTCGTCGCAGTCCAGGCCGTTGCCGACGGTGCCGCCGTTGGCGCAGACCGCTTCCGCGGAGTCGGGATCTCCGTAGCTGTCGCCGTCGGCGTCGGCGTAGCGGACCTGCCCATCGATGGGGTCTTCGTCCGTCCGATCGTCGCAGTCGTCGTCGACCCCGTTGCAGCGCTCGTCTGCGCCTGGGTGCACCGCCGGGTTTCCGTCGTCGCAGTCGCCGGCCGTTGGCGCGAAGCCCTCGGGGGTCTCGCAGGCCTGCACCACCGCACCGCCGACCTGGCCGTGTCCGTCGCCGTCGCCGTCGAGGGTGAAGGGCTGCCCCCCCTCGATGGCGTCGTCCGTGCCGTCGTCGATGGCGCCGTCGCAGTCGTCGTCGATGCCGTCGCAGCGCTCGATGGCGTCGGGGTGCACGTTGGGGTCGTCGTCGTTGCAGTCCACGCCGCCCACCGCAACGGAGAGGTACCCGTCGCCATCGGCGTCGAGACGCTCGTCGAGCTCGGAGCCGCCGATCCACGGGCATCCGGCAAGCAAGATCAGCGGGAGAAGGGGCCATCGCATGGGCTGCATCCTACCGCGGTCGTGGCGCACCGGCGCTCCGTGACACGAAGCGTTTCATCCCGATGCCAACGGTGCGGCAGAGGGGCCCGCTCCGATGGGCTCAGTCGTAGCCTTCGATGAGCAGGTCGGCGTGCCCGAGGTGGCCACAGACCGCGTTGTACACCTCGACGTCGTCGTCGAAGCCAAAGGGGCTGTCGGTGTCGCTGTCGGCGTCCTCGTCCATCACCAGGTATCGAACGGCGACCTGAGCGAGGCGGAGATGCTCGGGGTCTGTGTCGACCCGGTCCAGCAGGGCTCGGCAAGCGATGGAGAGGCGCATCGCGGTCTGCTCGTCGACGAGGGGGTGCTCGGCGGCCTTGGGAAGCTCCGCATCGAAGGTATCGAGGGAGGCCCGCAGCGTGGCTGCGGAGCGGGCGGGCTCCAGCAAGAGCTTCTCCACCACGGGGCGGGTGTCCGAGAGCAGCTCGTCGAGCATGGGGTCGCTCATCGTGTCAGCCCAGACGGCGGTGGAAGTGGTACTGCGCCTGCCGCTTCCACCACACCCAGTCGTGGCTGACGTCGTTGCCCCAGATGTCGGTGTGGACCGAGATGCCCTTCTTGGCGAGGATGGCGCCCAGCTCCTGGGTCTCTTCGATGCAGCCTTCCTCCCACTTGCCCTGCCCGCAGACCAAGGTGATGCGCGCCCGCTGCCGCACCCGCTCGAGGGCGGCCCCGGTCAGGTTGTAGGCGTAGGCGAGGGGGTTGTTGAGGTAGACGTCCAGCGAGTCGTGCCCATCGAGGAAGGGGCGGAGCTCGTAGCGGCCGGACAGGCACAGGGACCACCAGAAGGTGTCGGGATGCTTGAGGGCCATGTTCGCCGAGTAGAGGGCGCCGAGGGACGCACCGGCGGTGGCGATGCGCAGGTTGGGGCTGTGGCAGTCGGCGCGGATGTACGGAACGAGCGTGTCGAGCACGAAGCGCTCGTAGGCCTGGTAGCGGCCGATGCGCCACTCCGGCGAGTTGTCCTTGCGGGTGAGCGCCTCAGCGACGTTGGACTCCGGGCAATACAGCTTGAGCCGACCGGCCCTCAGCAGCGGAGCGAGGGCTTCCACCATCCCCTGGGATTGCCACTCGTGGGCGAAACCGGCCGCGGTCGGGAACACGATCACCGGTGGGCCGAAGTGGCCGAACTGCCACAAGTGGACGTCGCGGCCGAGCTCGGGGCTGGCGATGCGGGTGTACTTCTCATGCATGGTGGCGCTCGGGGAGGCAGGTGGCGGGCCAGCTAATCCCTTGCGTCTCGGGGGGCGAACGGCCTCGATCAGCGCAGCAGCGCCTCTTCGCTCCAGCCGTGCACGACCGCGGCCTGGTTCTGACCGTGGAAGGCGACCGTGAAGCGCAGCAGGCCCTCGTCTTGCAGGGCGATGGCCACCTCTTCGGCGCCGGCGTCGCCGACTTCACCGACGGGCACCGGCTCGGTGATGGAGGCCCCGCTGATGGCGTCGAACAGCTGCAGCTGCAGCCCGTCGACGCCGCTCCAGGCCATCATCACCACATCCCCCAGCATGGCCATGTCGAAGGCCTCGACGCCCTGTGCATCGACGCCCAACGGGACCTGCTCGATGCCGTCGACCCCGAACACCTTGGCCACGATGGCGCCGCCTTCGATGCGGGCGACGACGGCGCGCTCGCCGAACAACGCCGCCTTGGGGATGGCCAACCCTTCGGTCGCCGCGGCCCCTTCGAAGAGGACCGTGCGGTCTTCTGCGAGGTAGGCGGTGAACTGGGCGGTTCCGCCGGCGGGGGCGAGGGGGTTGCTCACGGGCTCGAGCCAGCTGAGCAGCATGCCTTCCCCACCATCGGTGGCGAGGTCGTAGTCGAGCACCCCTTCCGCGAGGAGCGTGGCTTGGTCGTCCATGGCGTAGGTGAACACGAGCTGGTCGCCGTCGAGCCATGTGGCGACGGGCCCGGAGGCGAGCACGCCGGCTTCCGGTTCGCGAGGCGAGCCGGGGAAGGGGGTCGTGCCCATGGACACCATGGCATCGACCTCCAGGGTGTCGATGGCCGCCCCCGAGGGGGTGGTGCTCAGCAGGAAGAGCTGCTGCCCGTCGGTCGTGAGCGCCGCGTCGGTGGCTTGGGGCTGGATCTGTTGGTCGGCGGGATCGTAGCCGTAGTCCAGCGTGGTGACGACGGCGCTGCCGAAGTCGAGGGTGGCCACGGGGACGTAGACCATCGGGCCCACGTACACCGGGGTGCCCACGGCCAGGACCTCGCCCTGCAGGGGCTGCTCCAGGTCGATCTGCAGGTCGACCTGGGGGGGCTCGACGATGCCGGTGTCGGTGGGGCCGCCGGTGTCGGTCGGCTCGGTGGGGTCGGGCTCGCGACCGTCGCCGGACCACAACGGGGACTCGCCGTTGGCGGCCGCGGGTGGGGTCTGGTCGATGTCCTCGGCGTCCCCGACGTCCAACAGGTAGAGCGCGCTCCGTTGCTCGAGGGCGACCCGCAAGGCGGCGTGGGTCTGGGGGGCCGCCTGGGCGAGGTCGATGTCGGTCTGGTCCGGGTCGTCGGTCGGTACGTCGCGGAGGGGCGTTAGCCAGTCGGATTCGCCCAGCTCCAAGGCCAGCAGCTGGTCGTCGATGACGAACTCGGCGCCGCTCACGGCGATCGAGATGCCCTCGAACTCGAGCTGGAACGTGCGCTCCTGTCCGTCTTCGCCCATGCCGTCGGCGGTGAGGTTGGCGCTGCTGAGGACGAGCTCCAGGCGACACCACGCCCCAGGAGGGACCTGGAGGGGCTCGTCGAGCTCGAAGCGGAGGGCGCCGTCGTCGACCAAGGCGAGCTCGCGGTCCTCCAGAGGAGCCGTGATGGACTGATCGCTTCCGCAGGCGCCGAGGACCAGCTCCTGCAACAGGATCGAGCCTCCGAGCTGGTAGTCGTGGGTGCGCGCTGCGGTGAGCTCGAGCTTTCCCGGGTTGCCGACGAAGACGCCCTGGTCGGGCTGCTGGTCGACGGTGCAACCCATGAGCAGGGCCAGCAGGACGGTCGAGATGGGGATCACGGGGTCTCCTCGCGGGAGGACGAGAGGGGAAACAGCTGCACGTTGAGCTGGTAGACGCGGTCGGCGTCGTCGGTGGAGGCATCGCAGAGGTTCATCATGCGCTCGAGGAAACTGTTCGCTTCGTCCTTGATGCGTGCCACGAGATGCTCCGGAGCCGCCACGGTGATCGCGATCAAGTGACGCTCTTCGGGCTCGAAAGCCTCGATGGCGTCGGTCGCGCGCTCCAACATGCCACGGTGGTAGTTCTCCACGGCGAGGTGCGTGACCTCCGGTGGGGTGACGACGCTGGCCTCGGCGGTGACGATCACGCCATCGTCGTCCCGGACGAACAGGCCCAGGGTGAGCAACCGCTCGACGGCGTTGCGGGCCTGAGGGACGGTGATTCGCGGGCGCAGCGTGCCGGCGATCCAGTCGGGGTCGTCGACGAAGTCGGGGCGCTGAGCGAGCTCGTGGATGGCCGGCAGGTACCAGGTGCTCAGGAACTCGAAGGCCGCCCCTTCGATCTTGCGGGCCTGACGGAAGCGACGGGTGGAGCTGATCTGCTCCCACACGGTGTTGCGCTCTTCGGCCGTCTTGCCCTGGTCGAGCTCCACGAGGAGCCCGAAGAACCGAGCCTCCGGAGGCGACAAGCCGATGGCCACGACGAACGCTTCGGTGGTGGCGGCGGTGAGGTTGCGCTTCCCCTCGATGATGTGGTGCAGCAGGGAGGGGCTGCGCTGCCCGGCCTTCTTCGCGAACAGCCGGTAGCTGTAGCGAGGGTTTGCCTTCTTCTTGGCGCGGAACCAGTCGGCCAGGAAGCGGCGGTGATCGAGGTAGTCGTAAACCATCGGAGCGCTCATCGTGTCCCCACATCATTTGAGTACACCAATGCCTCAAGAGTGTCCATTAAAACTTGCTGTACTCACGGCGTGAACACTTTGAGTACGGATCTCGTTGAGGGTTTTGAGTACACGTGGCACATTCATTTTGTCGACGGTCGACCTGACCGAACCGACGCCCGATTCGCTCTATTCGCCACGCCAGGAGGCCCCATGCGCTTCGTTCTCTCTGTTCTGCCGTTCCTCGCCGCCTTCGCTTGCTCCACGCAGCCAGCTGCCGTGCCGGTGCAGCAGGCCGTCCCGGATGCCGAGGCCCGCTTCGTGGGTCCGGACGACTTCCAGAACCCCGACTGCATGTGGCAGTTCATCGGTGACGTCGACGCCATCGTGGCCGACTTCCGGAGCATCTACCGCACGAACCGCGACATGTACCGGGAGTGGTACCAGGACGCGCTGGCCGCCGGCGCCAGCCCCGAGGAGCTCGAGGAGATTCGCGCGGAAGCCGACCGGGCCAAGGAGGCTCTCCTCGACGAGTTGAACTGGGTGCTGGCCGAGTTCGAGCAGGACGTCTGTGGCGTCGACCCGTGCGACGACCCCGCCGATCCGGACTGTTGCGCCTACGTGGGCGAAGACGGGCAGTGCTACCAGGACTACTGCGACGCCTTCCCGGACGATCCGCAGTGCCAGGTGTGGTGCGACAACCCCCAGGACCCCGACTGCTTCTGCGAGTACGAGCCGGACCACCCGGACTGCGACCCGGACTGCGACCTGAACGGCGACGGGGTCTGCGACGAGTGCGACGAGAACCCCGACCTGTGTGAGCCGCCCTGCGAGGACTGGAATGGCGACGGTGTCTGCGACACCTACTGCGACCTCAACCCCCAGGACCCCGACTGCTGGCAGGGCTGCGACAACCCCAACGACCCGGCCTGCTTCTGCGAGTACGAGCCGGACCACCCGGACTGCCAGCCCGTGGACTGCGACCCCGCCACGGGCGATGTCTGCCCCGACCCCGGCTGCGAGCCCGGCGACCCGAGCTGCCCCGACGAGCCCGACTGCGACCCGGCGACGGGCAACTGCCCCTGACGGGGCCTAGAGTTTCGCGGACAACCGCTCGCGGACCCGGTCGGGGTCCGCGTCGTCGAGGACGGCCACGAGGTCGTCCACGAGGGCGCGGGCCGCGTCCGGGTCTCGCGCGTTCACCCGCTCGAGGAGGGTGGTGCACAACCGCTCGTCGGCGCTCAGCTCGTCCTCTCGCTTCCCGGGCTTGAGGATGCGGATCGACGTGACCTTGCCCTTGAGCTCTCCGGGCCGGCCGAACGACCAACCGGTGCCGGCGTCGAGGGTCTCGGCGCGAGGGTAGGTGGCCTGCAGGTCGCGGTCGACGTGCTTGGCGGCGGGGGAGTCGAGCAGATCGAGGTCCGGGATGCGCACGCCAGGCATGCCGGTCGCGCGGGACGGAGGCACGACCTTGCCCTTCGTCATCTCGATGCAGCGCCACGGCAGGTCCTCCCACTCAGGCCCGCTCCCTCGGCATAGCACCACCCGCGTTCCAAGGGGGGCGCGAATGACCATCGACCGGAGGTCCTCGGTCTGCACTGCGGTGCCTTGACGGTTCCCGCCGGGGAAGATGCGCATGGACGCTCGCTTGCCCGTCAAGTTGGTCGCGGCGTAGAACACCAGATCGCAGCGGATTCCGGGGTCGACGAACCAGCGCAAGCGCACCTCCTAGACGGTGGAGCCTAGCAGGTGTGCGGCGTCGACCTACATCGACCCGAGCATGACCTCGACGAAGCCGAGGTCTCCCTTGTCGACCTCGACGAGCTCGCTGCCGCTGAATTGGATGGTGCCCGCGTCGTCCCGTCCGAGCACCGACACCGTGTACAGCCCCGACTGCAGGCCCTCGAGCCGCTCGATGCCGTCGTCGCACATGGTGGCCAGGGAGGTGACGATGAAGTCGTCGTCGAACACCACGATCTCGACATCGGCGACGCCGTTGCCGCCGCACAGACGGCCGTTCTCGAAGTACCAGGTGACATCGAGTGCTGCGGGGATTCCGCCGAGCACGACGGTCGGCAGGGTGACCGCCTCTCCTTCGTACACCGACACGGACGCGCTCCCCTCGTACCGGGCCACGCCCTCGCCATCGAGGCCCCACACCGTCACGGGGTGGTCGCCGGCGGGCACGGTCATGGAGAGCTCGCCTTGTGTGCAGGCGGCGGAGCGCAGGCGGCCGTCCACCTCGACCTCCACGTCGGTCACGCCCGAGGCCTCGCACCCCTGGGTTCCGACCTGCCACGACACAGTGAGGGTGCCGTCGAGGGGTTCGGGCTCCATCGAGGAGCAGGCGGTGAGGGCGGCCACCGCCAGGAAGAGGGGAGCGAGGGTGCGGGGCACCAGGGGCTGCTGGGTCATGAATCCTCCGATGTCACGTGAGACACCGGACGCGTGTCGAAGCGCTACCTTCGTCTCGGGTTGTCTATGATTGGATTGACGGGCCGGATGCGGTACGAAGGCGCTGAGGCGAGAGGGAGACGTGAGGACGGACGCTAGGGGCATCGGAGTGGCGGGTGGTCGAATCGGCCTCGCGGTCGGCTGCCTCGGGGTGGTCCTGGCCTGCGGGGGGGGCCCGGTCGCGCCGACCCTGACCGCTCCACCTTCGGAGGCCGCTCGTCAGGAGGCGGCTCCTTGGATCGCCTCGGAGTCCGTGCCCGAGCTGGCGTGCGACGCCCATGGTGCGACCCTGGCCTGGCTCGCCTTGGAGGCCCCGCCCCCTGTCGCCGCGCAGGCGCTCGATGGGCTCGTCGGCTGTCCTGGGGCCTCGGACCGAGAGCTTCTCGCCGTGCATCGCCTGGCCGATCCGGATCCCGCGGTGGCGGGGGCGGCCCTCCGACTTGCGGCCACGCTGCTGGCTGAGCGCTCCCCCGTGGCGGACGACCCGCTGGTGGCTGGTGTGGTGGCCAGCACCGGCCATGGCGATCGCGCCGTGCGGTACGAGGCTGTGGAGGTGCTCGACACCTTCCCCTGGACCTCGAGCCCGCAGCTCGAGGCGGCCATGCTCGAAGCGGCGGGCGACGCGTCCCCCCCGGTCGTCTCGGAAGTGCTGCGCCGGGCCTACGATCGTGCCGGTGGCCTGCAGCAGGGCGATGCGTGGGCGATGACGGCACGCTACGCGCTGCTCGCCCACCTCGACCCCGGCATTCGGGGGCGCGGCGCGCTGTTGTTGGCGCGGTTGGAGCCCGAGTCGGTCACCACCCGTCGGCTGCTCCGCGACGCTGTCGACGACACCCACCCCCACGTACGTGCGGTCGCTGCCGCGGCCCTTGCGGATGCCGGGGATGTGGCGGCCCTGCATCTGCTGGCGGCGCGGCTGCGGGACGAGGACTCGGTTCAGGTCGGCGCGAACTGGGCGATGCTCCCCTGGACGGGCACCGACGGTGCAGAGCGCACCCAGGTCCACGAGGGTTCGTACTTCGAGCGGGTCGACGACGCGATGCTGCGCGCTGCCGCCGAGCTCAGCGAGGACCTCGACGAGCCGTACGTCCTGCGGGACATCAACCTGCGGTACCTCGAGCTCGATCTGGTGGGAGCGACGCGGGATCTGCAGTCCTGGTACGACGCTCAGGGCGACGCGCTGCCCCCGATGGAGTAGGCGCTCGACGGCAATGGGTCGCCGATGCCTCGCGAACGACGCGCAATCCGGCTAGACGACGGCCCGTGGAGGACTCGTGAACCGTCAGACCCTGGTCGTGACCTTCGGCACCGTCGCGCTCATCGCCTTGGGCGCCGTGTTGATGTATGCCGCCCCGAGCGAAAAGGATGGCCCTGCCAAGGGCACCATGGAAGCGGCGAAGGCGAAGGCGAAGGCCAAGGCCAAGTCCAAGGCCTCCGGCAAGGCCGCGAAGGTCTCCGCGGCCCAGCTGATCCACCGTCGGGAAGTGCCGGCGGACCGGGCCGCGGCTCCGGATGGGGCGCCCCACGTCGTCGTGGTGTTCACCAGCACCATGCGCAAGGACCAGACCTCGCTGTACGGAGGGTCTGCCGACACCACTCCCTTCTTGGCGGGCAAGGCGGCGGAGGGTGCGCTGTTCACCGACGCCCTCGCAAACGGCGTGTGGCCCAAGCACAGCCAGGCGGCCCTCGTGCTGGGCTCGCTCCCCCACGGCGCTGGCATGGTGGAGGTGGAGCCCAAGCGGGACAGCCGCCGCCTGGACCAGGAGGCCCTCACGCTGGCCGAGCGCTTCGCGGAGGCCGGTTGGACGACCGCAGGCGTCAGCGGCAGTCACTTCCTCAACGGGCGCTTCGGCATGCGCCAGGGCTTCGACTGGTACCGAGAGAGCCAGCCCTTCGGCTACGCCCTGGGGGCGCGTCTGCCCGCCCGTGGTGTGGTGGACGCATCCCTCCGTGGGGTCGACAACCAGCTCGAGAAGGCCAAGGGCCGCCCGCTCTACCTGCAGCTGGGCTTCATCGACTCCCACAAGCCGTTCCAGGTGCCGCCCGAGGAGTTCAAGCCCTTCGAGAGCGACAGCCACGAGGTCGCTCCGTACCTCGCGACCCTGCTTCGCCAGGACAAGGCCATCGGCCGCCTGGTGGAGAAGCTAGGCGAGAAGGGGCTCACCGACGACAACACCATCTTCTTCGTGGTGGCGGAGCACGGCGAGGGGCTGGAGATGCCCGCCCATCACCGCAAGCAGCACGGTCGTGGTCTGTACGACAGCTCCGTGGAGATTCCGATGCTCGCCTGGGGCAAGGGCGTCGGCAAGGGCGTGAAGATCGACGGGCTCGCTTCCCAGATCGACGTCGCCCCTACGCTGCTCGGCGCAGCTGGCGTGAAGGCCGACGGGATGGAGGGCCTGGACCACTCCGCCCTTCTCGCGTCCGGCGGGACCTCGACCCGCACGCACCACTACGCCGACACGTTCTACGAGCGGCTGCGTCGCGGCAGCCTGTGGACGTCCACGCACCAGTGCCAGAAGGACTTCGGTTCGGCGGAGACCGAGCCCGACGCGGAGTTCGTGGACGGTTGCTACGACCGCAAGGCAGACCCGGACTTCACCAAGCCCGTGGCTCAGGCCGAGCTGCAGAGCAAGCTGGAGGCGCGCTTCGCGGAGCAGCTGGCGGCGGCCAAGAAGGCCCCTGCCTTGCAGGCCGGCACGAGCCCGGGGGGCAAGAGCCCCGTGAAGGGCAAGGCGCCCGTGAAGGGCAAGGCTCCCCTGAAGGGCAAGGCGGGCAAGGCGAAGGCGAAGGCCAAGGCCGAAGCGCCCAAGTAGCCCACGGCGTGGCCCTCGTTCTCATCCTTGGTGCGAGCTCTACCGTCGCCATGGCGGTGGCGCGCCGCTGTGCGGCCCGAGGGGACGTGTTGGCCCTCGTGGGCCGCAACCCAGGGCGTCTCGCGGCCCTGGCAACGGAGCTCGGCGGGGCCGTGGTGCACGTGGCGTCCGGCGTGGACCTGTGCGACCGGACGCGCCACGAGGTTCTGATCGGCGAGGCCTGCAACGCCCTGGGTGGGCTGGACGTGGCGCTCGTCGCCCATGGGTGGCTGCCCGATCAGCGCCGCACTGAGGGCGATGTCGAGGAGGCCATCCGTGCCCTCGACGTGAACCTGCTCTCCGCGGTGTCGTTGGTCCTGCACCTGGCCAATCGGCTGGAGGCGCTGGGCAGAGGGCACCTGGCGGTGATCACATCGGTGGCAGGCATGCGAGGGCGTCCACGGAACTACACCTACGGTGCGGCCAAGGGCGGACTGTCCACGTACCTGCAGGGGGTCCGTAGTCGGCTGTACGCGAGCGGCGTGCAGGTCCACGATCTACGGCCTGGGCCCATCCTGACGCCGATGACCGACGGGCACCCCGTGAATTCGCTGTTCGCCACACCCGAGCGTGTGGCCGATGGGATCCTCGCCGCCATCGACGGGGGCTGGTCGGTTCGCTATCTCCCTTGGTACTGGTGGCCCATCATGCAGATCGTGGTGCGCCTCCCCGAGCCCATCTTTCAGCGCTTCGGCTTTCTGTCGGGCCGTTGATCCGCATGATTCGCCGGCCCTACGCCGTACGATGCCCACCCCTGAGCCCCCCGACCTGAGAGCCGCCTTGGAAGAGCGTCCAAAGACAGCCTGGCGTGCCCTCTTGGCCTTGGCCGCGTTGTTCATCGTCGTCTACGGCCTTCAAGAGGCGGCCGACATCCTGCTGCCGATCGTGCTGGCGATGTTCATCTCCGTGGCGTCCATGCCCGTGCTTCGGCTCCTGCAGCGCTTCGGCGTGCCCGGGCCCCTTGCCGTCCTCGGCATCGTGTTCGTCATCGCCGGCATCCTCGCTGGACTCACCGGCATCGTGGCTGGCGCCGTGGCCTCGTTCACGTCGAACATCGATCAGTACGAGCAACCGCTCAACCTGCTGATCGTGGATGCCTTGCGGACCGCGGAGGCCTACGGGCTGCCGGTGGAGCGAACGCAGCTTCTCCAGCTCTTCTCCCCGGACACGGTCGTCTTGGTGCTCGGACAGACGGTGGGCGCGGTGGTCGCGGTGGCCAGTCGGCTCGTCATCGTGCTGGTGACCGTGAGCTTCATCTTGCTGGAAGCTTCTGAGATCGCAGCCAAGCTGGCGGCTGCCTTCGGCACCACGGCCCGGCCCGATGGACCGTTCATCGGCGTCGCGGGGCAGGTGCAGCGCTACCTGCTCATCAAGAGCGTCGTGTCTGCGGTCACTGGGCTGTTGGCCGGGATGTGGTGCGGCATCTTCGGGTTGGAGTTCGCGGTGTTCTGGGGGGTGCTGGCCTTCCTCGCCAACTTCATCCCGTCGGTGGGCTCCATCGCGGCGGCGATTCCGCCCGTGGTGTTGGCCATCGTGCAGCTCGGGGTGCCCGAGGCGCTGGGCATTCTGGTTGGGTACATCGCCATCAACCTCGCGTTCGGGAACATCATCGAGCCGCGGCTGATGGGGCGCTCCCTCGGCCTGTCGCCGTTGGTCGTGTTCTTGTCCTTGGTGTTCTTCGGCTGGGTGTGGGGGCCGGTCGGCATGCTGTTCAGCGTGCCCATCACGGTCATCTTCAAGCTGGTGCTGGAAGGCAGCGAGGAGACCCGCTGGATCGCAGTGCTGCTCGGCTCCGCCCGCGAAGCGAAGGAAGTCGGCGACGCTGCGTCCTGACCACGCCGCGGATGCATGGATAGAGGGGGCTGAACACTGCCCGGCGAGGATGCACCGGGTGGGCACGACCGACCGGGAGCGCGCACATGTGGACGATGTGGATGGTGGCGGCCGCCATCGCTGGGCAGCTGGACGAGGACGTCGCGCGGGGTTGGTACCTGTGGCAGACCGGCCAGAGCGAGGCCGCCTACGATGTGGCGGATGGCATCGGTCTCGACGGCGCGACGGGGCCTGCCTGGCCGTTCGTGGTGGGCATGGCGGTCGACCGGGGCCAGGGCCCCAGCATCGAAGCAGAGCTCCGCGATCGGTGGTCCGAGACCCGCGGGGATCCGGAGGGCCGCATCGGACTGGCCTGGGCCGTTGCGCTGCGGCGTGAAGGAGAGGGCGGCTGGTGTGATGAGGTGGTCACCCTGCTGAAGCCCGTGGACTCGGGCATCGAGCGCTACTGGGCGGCCAAGGCGGACATGGAGCGGGAGCGCCGCTGTGTTGGCTCGACGGAGCACGGGGAGGCCCAGCTGCGCCGCATCGCCAAGGCGGGGGACGGTCCCGCGTCCGATGCGGCCTTTGGGACCCTGCGGGCCGGCTACTTCAAAGAGGGCTTCCCCAAGGAGCTGGAGGCCGCACTGGAGGCCCAGCCTCACCGCGTGGTCGAGGCGGGAGCGGCGTGGGCCGAGCGGGCGAGCGGGCCCTCCGTCGCGGGCACCCGTCGGGCGCTGAACAAGGCCCTCGAGCGGGCAGCAGAGGGCGACGAGCCGTCCCTCGTGTACTCGGCGATGCTGGGCTACCGCAGCGCCGACAAGAAGAAGCCGGCCGAAGAGGCCGAGGCGCGGCTGCTGACCCTCGACCCTGCAGCCGACGTGTCCGCCACGCGATCCATGGCGGACCTCAGAGATCCGGCACCCTTGGACGCGGTTCAGGTGTGCACAGAGACCGCGACCTCCCTGGCGGACGGCGTGGCCTGCCTGCGGGACATCGACGTGCCCGAGACCGGCGCCATCACAGGCTACCAGCAGCATCTGCTTCGGGTGCTGCTGCAGCAGAGCGGCGACAAAGACGGCGCCTACACCGCGGCCCGCGCGGCCTGGCAGGCCGACCCGACCCACCGGCTCTACAGCGCCGCCTTCGCGGAGCTGGCCCTGGCGAGAGGGGAGGATGTCGAGCTGGCGGTGAAGGCAGCCGCCGCGGTGTTGGCGGGTCGCATGCCGACGAACGCCTCCGAGGTGCCGGAGTCGCTGCGGAAGCGGCGGGCCGTCGCCCTGGATCGGCTGGCCGCTCTGGAGGCCCGAGCTGGGCAGGAGACCGAGGGGCTGGAGCACATGTTGATGGCCGTCGCCCTGGAGGACGTGCCCGCTCGGCAGCACCGGCTGGGTCATGCGCTTGCGAACGCTGGCCGCGATGACGATGCGGTGCTGGTGCTCTTGCGTGCCTTGGGGACCAAGGTCGACGACACCGCCCTCGTGGGCGAGAGCCGCCGCGTGGTGGCGGAGCTCCTGGGCGACTGGCATCCCGGCGGCCTGAAGGGCGCGCTGGCGGAGCTCGATGGCAAGGCGCCGGACCCCCACCCGTTGGTCGGCGAGACGCTGCCCGATGGCGTGGTGGCCGAAGCTGAGGAGCCACCTGCGGCCCAGGTGATCGCCCTGTGGGACAACACCTCCGAGGCGAGCCTGTCGGCGCTGGTGCGCTGGGAGGGCATCTCGAAACGCTACGCCGAGCGGGGGGTGGTGTTCACCGCCGTCGACGTCGGCATGACCGAGGGCGTTCGCCCCGAAGAGGTGACCCTGAATGCCGTGGAGGGCTCGTCGAGCACCCTCCGGGCCTTGCAGCTGGTGGCCGTGCCGAGCGTGGTGGTCGTCGATGCGGAAGGGGTCGTGAAGTCGGCCCTGTCCGGGTACGATGCAGACGAACTGGACCTGGAGAAGGCGCTCGATGCGTTCCTCCCGGAGGTCGAGGAGTAGGGAGAACGTTGGTGTCTGGCTCGCGCCCGCACGCACTGCAGCTCGTCACCCGGCTACTCGTCGGTCTGCTGGCGGTGGCGCTCGGGACTGGCGCCACCGGGTCGACCTGCGACCACCTGGTGGACAGCGCCGCCGACTTCGATGCGCTCGACGAGACCGCGTTGGCCGGTGGGGACGAGATCTGTCTGACGGACGACGTCGAACTGGGCAGCACCTTCCAGGTGGAGTTCGACTTCGACGTCCGCATCAACGGGCAGGGCCTCTACACGTTGTCTGGAGACAACCTGAATGGCCCGCTCCTACGGTTCGAGAAGACGGGGCACGTCGAGAACCTGCGGATGGAGAACGATCGGTCCGGCGAGCTCGTGCAGATGGTGTTGGGCGGCACCATCACGAACGTGTACACGTGCGGCGTCTCCGTGGGCGGGGGCGATGCCATGGTGGAGATCGCCGGGAATGCCACGGTGTCCCATGTCGTGTTCGAGGCCACGTCCGGGGCAGGCACTGCGTTCGATCTCGGCGGCGGCAGCGTGGACCACGTCACGGTGCTCGGGGGGGCGGCAGGCTCTGTGCGAGGAGCCGGCACGGCCGACGTGACCAACTCCATCGTGGAGCCCCCGGTCGGCGGTGGGTGGACCGCCGCGGCCTCCACCATCGTCGCGCCAGCCAAGGGTGTGCTCTACGACGCTCCAGGGGGCTGGACCTGTGTCCAGGACGGCCGTCCGGCCCCTGACGGGCTCGCCTGGGATCCTTCGGGAAGCCACATCGGGGGCTACACCTCCGACGACGCGGGCGACGCCGGCGTGACCCCATTCGTGGGGTGGGCAGATGGCGACGGAGACAGCTACGGCTATGGCCCGGTCGCCACCGACTACGACTGCGACGACACCATCTCCACCGTGAACCCCGGGGCCGACGAGGTCTGCGACTCGGTCGACAACGACTGCGATGGCGACATCGATCAAGACCTCGTCTCTGGCGATGAGGGCCGCTGGGACGAAGACGGAGACGGCTTGGTCTCCGAGCTCGCGTGCTTCCTCTGTGCTGGCTTCAACCCGAACTGTCTGCCGGCCACGAAGGGCGTGGACTGCGACGACAGCAACCCGGACATACCGCTGAACGACGACTGCCCGCCGATCGATACGGGCACGGCCGCCGACACCGACACCGACACCGACGCCGATGCCGACACGGACACCGACACCGACACGGACGCCGACACCGACACTGACACGTTCGGCTCGACGGGCGATACGGCGCGTCGCTCGGGCACCGCGACGGCGGGCTGCCAGTGCCGCTCGGTCTCTGGCGGTGGCTGGCTGTTGGCGCTGCTGGTGCCCATCGTGGCCCGGCGTCGCTAGCTACTTCGCAGGGCCCACGACCCACATCGTGCGGGCCCGCCGAGCGTCGGGCGGAAGCTTGCGGCACTTGGTCCCCCCCACGTCGACCTTGCCGTCGTCGGAGATCGCCAGGAGGCCCTCCTCGAGGGAGACCAAGCCCTCGGGTCGCTGGGTGCCGAAGTCGACGTCGAGCCAGTCGACCCCAGCGTTCGGCAGGTCGACGCGAACGAGGCGGAAGTCGCCGTCGTCGCTGGCGGGGCCTGCAAGGCCGTAGAGCCCGTCGCCGTGGGGCTCGAGGCCTCGCCACCCCCGACCTTCGAGGTCGACCCGTAGCACCTTTGCGACCGTCGGCGCGGCCTCGATGTCGGTCAGCTGCACGAGGAGCGCCTTGCCGTCGACGATGGGGGCCCGCAGGCCGAGCCACAGGCCGTCGCTCGTGGCGTGCAGGGCCTCGATGGAGAAGCCCGCCTCGTCTTTGCTGGTGGTGCCCTCGGTGGCGCGGAGCAGCGGGCCCAGCTCGGGATGGGCCAGCAGCCGGGCCCACACGTCGCGCACGTCGGCCTGGACCACGCCGGCGTCGTTCGTACGGAAGAGGTGTTGGCGGTCGGGCTTGGGCTGGGTGCCCTTGCCGCGGTCGTGAGAGGCGACCCACCAGATGCCATTCGCGGATCGGGCCGAGCCCTCGATGTCGAGCTCCTTGCCCTCGATGCCCAGCGGCACGGGCTTGCCGCGCTGCCCGCGGGCTGAGAACGGGTAGAGCTCGCTCCGCTCGTCGTCGCCGACCAAGAAGCTGCCGTCGGGGCGGCGGGTCGCCGTGGAGGCGTCGCAAAGGCCGGACAGGCTGGGGCCCACTCGGGGCAACGGCAGCGCCTCGTGGGCAGCAGGGGTCGGCGCCCTCGCGAAGGGGGCAGCTCCCGGCTCCGCCTGGGGGGACGCGCAGGCGAGGAGGAGGGGAAACAGCATGGAGCTACAGGTTCTGGGCGCCGTCGAGGATCCAGTTGGCGATGATCTCGTTCTCGGGCGCGGAGAGCCCACCGGTGCCGGGGGGCATGTCGGTGCCGTCGGCGCCCTGCTGGTTGGTGGTCTTCACGTAGAACATCGAGCTGTCGAGGTTGCCCGGGTCCACGATCGGCAATCCGTAGTCGCCGTTGACGCCGACGATCGCATTGTAGAGATCCGACTCGAGGTCGAGGCCACCCAGAGCGCTGGCGCTGGAGTGGCAGCCCAGGCAGTGGGTGGAGACGATGGCTTGCACGCCTTCGAAGCCTTCGACGCCTTCCACCGGTTCGGCCACGCCGCCCTCGAAGATGGTGTCGTCGCAGCCAGCGAAGGGCAGCACGACGAGAGCCAGAGCCAGCAGGGAACGATGCATTCGGACCTCCATCCCGGATGGTGGACACCGCCGAGACGGGGCCCACGAGAGTCAGACGGTATCGCACCGGGCCCAGACGTGACGCAGCGCGTGGCCGATTTGTGCGAGGGCGCCATCTGCGGCCGGGATGAGGCCGTCCATATTGGCGAAGCCATGCACGAGGTGGCTGAAGCGCAGGTCGATGGTGGGCGTGCCCACCTCGCGGAGCCGTCGGGCGTACTGCTCCCCCTCGTCGCGCAGGGGGTCGAAGCCGGCGGTCGCCACGATGGCGGGCGCACGCCCTGGCTCTCCGAGAAGCGGGGATGCATCTGGGTCCTCGGGGTCGGCCCCGTACCACTCCAGGTACCGATCGATGGCCTCCCCCTCCAGCATGAAGCCCGTCTTCAGCTCGTGGTACGAGGCGGTGATGCGGCGCAGATCGCAGGCCGGGTAGATGAGGAGCTGCAGGGCGGGATCTCGATAGCGAGCCAGGACCGCGCTGAGATTGCCTCCGGCGCTGTCTCCTCCCACGGCCACGGGACCGTCCGTGCGGCGCTGCACGTCGTCGAAGCTCGCCATGGCGTCGTGGAGGCCTGCCGGGAAGGGATGCTCGGGCGCCAGGCGGTAGTCCACGCTGACCACGGTGCAGTGGCCCATCAGCGCGAGGCGCCGACACAGGGGGTCGTAGGCCTCGATGGAGCCGACGCCCCACCCGCCTCCGTGGAAGTACACGAGGGTGCCCTGGGACTGCGGAGGCCGGTAGGTGAGGCAGCGGCGTGGGCCCTCAGCGCCTTCGACCTGGCCCTCCTCGACGTCCAGGGGCTCTGGCTCGGGGGACGCCATCGCGACGCCGCGCTCGAAGTCGGCGCGGGCTTCGGCGGGATCGGGGTTGCCCAGGGGCGCCGCCACCCGGTCTTGCAGGCGGAGAAGGGCCTGCACGGACAGGTCGAGCCGGTCCCCGCGGCGGTTGTGGATCGTGGGGCCTGCGATGGGGCGCAGGACGGCATCCGGCGCTCGGAGCAGTCGTCGGGCGGCCTGGCGGAGGAGGCGGTCTGGCAGGCTGAGGGGCACAGGGACTCCGTGGGGCTGGACCGACGTGGTACAACGTCGCCCATCTCCGGAGGCAAGCATGGCCGAGGTGATCGTCGTCGACCACCCCCTGGTGCAGCACAAGCTGTCGTGGTTGAGGGACAAGGACACCGATTCAGCGTTGTTTCGCACGCTCTTGGGCGAGGTAGCGATGTTGCTCGCGTACGAGCTCACGCGGGAGCTGCCGATCGGCATGACGGAGGTGCACACGCCGCTCGTGGCGATGCAAGCCCCTCGTCTCGCGGGCAAGCCGCCGGTGCTGATCAGCATCCTGCGGGCGGGGAACGGCCTGCTGGAGGGCGTCCTGAAGCTGATCCCGACGGCATCGGTCGGGCACGTGGGGCTGTACCGGGACCCCGAGACCCTCCAAGCGGTCGAGTACTACTACAAGGTCCCCACCGACATTGCGGAGCGCGACGTGTTGGTGGTCGACCCGATGCTGGCGACTGGCCACTCGGCGGTGGCGGCGATCGATCGCCTCAAGAAGGATTCGCCACGGTCGCTCCGGTTCCTGTGCCTGCTCGCGGCGCCAGAGGGCATCGAGGCGTTCCACGCGGCCCATCCGGACGTCGACATCGTGACCGCGGCCATCGACGAGCGACTGAACGACCACGGCTACATCCTTCCGGGGCTCGGCGACGCCGGCGACCGCATGTACGGCACCAAGTGAGGTCCTCATGAGCGACGAACCTTCGACCCCCGGCGGTCAGCCCGGGCCGACGGACCCCGTGACGGGGCCCGAGGTGAAGGCGCGCAGGAAAGCCCTTGGGTGGAACCGTGCGGAGCTCGCGGACCGCGCCGGAGTGGACCGGTCTGCGTTGGCGCTGATCGAGCGCGATGCCTGGAGCGAGGACGACGCGCTGCGCCGGGTAGCCGAGGTGTTGTGGCGGGCCGAGCACGACGAGCCGGACGTGCGGCTGGCGCATCCCGTGGCCCCGAAGGACTCGTTCAGCATGTGACCCGTGGCGCACCCGAGGGGTGTGGCCTCGAGGTGCGGTCGCTCGCTAGCGGCGTCGGTACAACCAGAGCGTGTCGACTGCGAAGGACCATGTCAGTGCCAGCGTGCCGAACGCCGCGATCCCGGCGGACGCCAGGCCCGGCGAGGGCAGCAGGCAGAGCAGCACCGAGCCGATCTGTACGCCGCAGATGAAGCGGCGGCGCGGGTCGGGTGGCAGCTCGGCCGCCATCCATGGCCACATCCACGAGGCCACCACGAACACGTACCGCAGCGCGCCGCACCACAGGACCCAGGCCCCAGCGTGGTCGAGCTGCCAGGCGAGCGCACAGAGGACCAACACCGTCAGCGCGTCCAGCTCCATGTCGAGCCGGGCGCCGAAGGGGCTGCTCCATCCGGTGCGGCGAGCGATCTGGCCGTCGAGCCAGTCCAGCGCGAAGGCGACGGCGCCGATCACGGCGATGGCCAGCGCCGACCCGATGGGGAGTTCCTCTCCGAGCAGCGCTGCGAGCCCCGCCACGACCACGGCACGTCCCAGCGTGATCCAATTTGCCGGGCCGAGAGAGGGCCGGTCGTGCTCAGAGAGGGCCGGCGCGGCGACGAGAACCAGCGCGGCCACGAGGCCCAGAGCCTTTGCAGCGGCCCATGGCGACAGCCCCGCACCGGTGCCCAGCATGCCCACGCCGAGGGCCGCGAGGGCCGTGAGGACAAAGCCCATCGCCGCACGTCGCCGCAGCGCTGGATAAGGTGGGGCGTCGGTGGATGGGGAGTGCATGTCGCGAGCATATCCATACCCGGCCTCGGACGCCGACCGCCCGAGTGCCGAGGAGAATCGTGGGTGGGCGTGGCTCCTGGAGGCTCGCGACTGCGAAGCTGTCCGGCGCGCCGGTCCACCGGAGGAGCTCGCCGAGCATCCGCTGGTGGAGCGCATGCTCGGCGTCCTAGGCGAGGCGCCAGCGGAGCGGCCCTACGTCGTCGGGCATCTCGCGCAGTCCCTCGACGGCCGCATCGCGCTGCCTTGCGGCAGCTCCCAGTGGATCACCGGCGAGGCGGATCTGCTCCATACCCACCAGCTCCGGGCGCTGTGCGACGCCGTCATGGTGGGCACGCAGACCGTCGCCGCCGACGATCCTCGGCTCACGGTGCGCCGGACGCCGGGCCCGCAGCCGCTGCGGGTGGTGCTCGACGCGAGAGGCCGGCTGCCGGTGGACCGCAACGTGTTCCACGACGGCCACCCGACCCTCCGGGTGGGCCGCCTCCCCGCACGGCAGCAGATACCGGGATGGGGACCTGCCCAACACGCCGTCGATGAGCTCCTGCTGCCCGGCGAGGGCCCCCTCGACCTGGTCCGGATGCTCCGGGCCCTCCGGGAGCGCGGGGTGCAGCGGCTGTTCGTCGAAGGCGGCGGCGTCACGCTGGGGCACCTCCTCGCGGCCGGTGTGGTCGACCGGCTCCACCTCGTCATGGCGCCCATGCTGGTGGGCCATGGCAAGCCGTCCGTGGCTGCCGTGCTGTCGGGCACCCTCGATGGATGCCCCCGGCCTCGTGTCCGGATGGAACCCCTGGGCGACGACGTGCTCTTCGACTGTGCCTTCGACGGATCTGAGGCGTGAGCGACGCCCAATCCCTGTGGGCGGTCGGGTCGGGTCGCTGTGAGCTGCGCACGGAGGCGCTCCGGGCCGTCGGTGCGCACGATGTGCTGGTGGAGACGGCCTACTCTGCCGTGTCCAAGGGGACCGAGCGCCTCGTCCTCGAGGGGCGCGTCCCGGCGTCCCAGTTCGCTGCCATGGCGGGGCCCCACATGGGCGGCGCCTTCCCGTTCCCGGTCAAGTACGGCTACTGCGTCACGGGTCGGGTCGTCGCGGGTGCGCTGCCCGTGGGCACCGCGGTGTTCTGCCTGCACCCCCATCAAGATCGCTTCGTGGTGGAGAGCAGCGCAGTCGTTCCCCACGACGTCCCCCTCGAGCGGGCCGTGCTCGCGGCCAATGTGGAGACGGCCCTGAACGCCGTGTGGGACAGCGGAGCCGGACCGGGCGACCGGGCGGTCGTCGTGGGCGGTGGGGTGGTTGGGTGCCTGGTGGCCTGGATCCTCGGGCGGCTGCCCGGCAGCGAGGTCGTCCTGGTCGATGTGCTCCCAGAGCGGGCGGCCGTGGCCGAGGCGCTCGGCGTGGGCTTTGCCCTCCCCGATGCTGCGCCTGTGGATGCCGACGTCGTGGTGCACGCGTCCGCCACCGAAGCGGGGGCCCGTGGGGCGCTGGCCGCGGCCGGCGTCGAGGCCACGGTGGTGGAGCTCTCCTGGTTCGGTGACCGGTCGGTGGCCCTGCCCCTCGGCGAGGCGTTCCACAGCCGACGTCTCACCCTTCGCTCCTCGCAGGTGGGCCAGATCCCGCCCTCCCGGCGTCCGAGATGGAGCTACCGGCGGCGCCTCTGCAAGGCCCTCGAGCTGTGCGCGGATCCCATTCTGGACGTGCTGTTCACCAGCGCCTGCGCCTTCGAGGACTTGCCGCTGCACCTCCCCCAGGTGGTCACGGGTTCGGGGTTGTGCCACCGCGTGCACTACGGCTCTTCGATATCCTGACGGGGTGACCTCCCGGCTCCCAGCACTGCTGCTCGCTGGCCTGTCGGCTTGGGCCGTCGGCTGTGGACGCGACTGCGCCCCTCCAGAGGCCCGTGGCGGCACCGACGCCGAGCAGCAGGCCGCGGAGGACGAGGCCGCTACCTTTCTCGGCCTGATGAAGGAAGAGGTCTGCGTCGCCCGCATCAAGCTGGGCGGCCTCCGAGGCACCTCCATCGGCAAGTACTCGCCGGGCACCCGACGGATCAAGGTGGAAGAGGACCGCCCCCTCGACGAGATCCGCTCCACCGTTCGGCACGAGCTCTGCCATGCGCTGCAGTTTCAGCACGAGCTCGATCTGTCGGGGCCGGAGTGGACCCTGGCCCTCCCCATCGAGCTGCCCGAGGACGAACAACCCGGCGAGACGTGGGCCTACACGTGCCAGCAGGGGCCTGAGCCTGCCTATTTGATGGGCGAGACCTGCCCCGGCGACCCCTTCGGCACCGAGGTCTTCGAGCAGGTGCGTGCCGAGTTCCACCCGCCCGGTGGCGTGCTCGAGCGAGCCGTCGACTTCGACGAGGTCGGTCGCCTCGCCGTCGAGGGCGACGCGGTCTGGGTGCCCACCGAGGGAGGCGGGCTCTGGGTAGAGCACAGCGATGGTGGGGCCGAGGTGGTCGATCTACGGACCGGACTGCCCGCTCCCCCCGGGCCTGCGCTCGAGGGGTCCGCCGACACGGGATCCGCGCGGCTTCTGTACTACACGGCCTTTGCGGCCAACGGGGCCCAGGGGCTCCGCCTCGTCTACGACGACGAGGAGGGCCCGACCCGAGCGGGCTGCCTCCGGCCGGAAGAGACGCCCTTCGCGGTGGAGGGGGAGCTGTGGTCGGTGTACCGGGACGACACCGACCTCGTGTGGGGCGTCTGGTCCGTCGAGTAGCGACACCAGGCCCTCCTCCGGGCTATGCCGGGTCTCCCAGGAGGACCCCATGTACAGCGTCACCGTTCGCGACCGCGTGATGATCGCCCACAGCTTCCAAGGGGAGGTCTTCGGACCGGCCCAGCAGCTCCATGGCGCCACCTACGTGGTCGAGGCGAAGTTTGCGCGAGGGACCCTCGACCCCGACGGGCTCGTCGTGGACATCGGCCTCGCTCATGAGCAGCTCGCCGCGGCCCTCGAGCCCCTCCGCTACAAGAATCTCGACGACCTGGCCGTGTTCGAGGGCATCAACACCACCACCGAGTACCTGGCGGGATGGATCGCCGACCGGCTGGTGTCAGCGGCCGTGGACAAGGGGCTCGGCCCCTATTCGCCGTCCCTGGCGTCGGTGGAGATCACCCTTCGGGAGTCCGACGTGGCCTGGGCGAGCTGCGAGCGCCCGGTCGCGTGACCCAGGGCAGTCGCTGGCGCCGGGTGGTGCCGGTGCTGGTGTCTGTTGGACTGGTGGCCCTCGTGCTGACCCAGGTCGATGCCGGTGCCGTGGTGGCACGCCTGCGAGGCATGGGGTGGGGCTGGATGCTCGCTGCGGCCGCGCTCGGTCCGCTGCAGGTGGCCCTCGGTGGCTGGCGCTGGGCCCGGGTGTCCCGCGGTCTCGGGGTGCCCCTCGGGACGGGGTCTGCCATCGCCGAGTACGGCCTCTCCACGGGGCTGAACCAGGTGCTGCCCTCGGGCGTCGCCGGGGATGCCGTACGGGTGTGGCGGCAGCGGCACGAGGGGCTGGCCGCCGCCGCCCACGCGGCTGTGGTGGACCGCGCCCTCGGCCTCGCCACCTTGGTCCTGCTGACCGCCGCCTCCCTGCCGCTGTGGCCGGCAGGGGCCGGAGATGGGACGCGGGCCGTGGCCGTGGCCGTGGTTCTCGTCGGGGGCGCCGGGCTGCTCGCCTCCCCGGTGGCGGCCCCCACCCGTCGCTTGCTCCTGGCGGATGGCCCCGTACAGGTGGCCCTCTCGGTGCTGCTCACAATCTCCTTCGTCGTGGGCTTCGGCCTCGCGGGGCAGGCGGTCGGGGTGGCTCCGGAGCGCTGGCTGCTGACCGCGGTGCCGTGGCTGCTCCTGGCGATGGCGGTGCCGCTGTCGTTCGCCGGATGGGGGGTGCGGGAGGCTTCCGCCGCCCTCGTGTGGCCGTGGCTCGCCCGTTCGCCCGAAGAGGGGGTCGCTGTCGCTGCCGCCTACGGGGTGTCGGTGCTCCTCGGCGCGATGCCTGGGCTCCTGTTCTGGGGTTGGGCGCAGCCATCGGAGGCCAAATGACCCCGACGTGGACGCTGCTCTCCCCTGGGGACCCCACCCAGCGAACCGGGGGCTACCTGTACAACGCGCGCCTCACCGAGGCGCTCACCGAGCGGGGGCACAAGGTCCAAGTCGTCCCCGTGGAGGGGGCGTGGCCTTTGGGGCCGGTCGCCGCACCCGATCTGCCCTCCGAGGGGGTGCTGCTCGCGGATGGCCTGCTGTGGACAGCGCTTCGTCCTCTGGTGCCCGACGCAGCCCTGCGTCGCGTCGTGGTGTTGGTGCACAGCGTGCTCGCTGCTGAGGGAGGGGCAGAGCTCGCTCGCCTGGAGGCTGCGGCCCTCGCCGGGGTGGGGGCCGTCGTGGCCACCGGGGGGCCCACCGAGCGAGACTTGGCCGCCATGGGGGTGTCCTCGGTCCGCATCGAGCCTGGTACCGACCCCGCGGTTCGCGCCACGGCGCTGGGCCGTGGGCACTTGCTCGCGCTCGGCACGGTGACCCCTCGGAAGGGCTTGCTGCGCCTTCTGGATGCCTTGGAGGGCATCGAGGCCCCCTGGACGTTGGACATCGTGGGCTCCGAGACGCGGGACCTGGACCACGCGGCAGCGGTCCGACGCCGGGCCGCGACCTTTGGCGACCGGGTTCGGCTGCGCGGAGAGCTCGATGGGGCCGGGGTGGCCGAGGCCCTGACGACGGCGGATGTGCTCGTGCACGTCGCCCACTACGAGGCCTACGGCATGGCCATCGCGGAGGCCATGGCGCGGGGGGTGCCCGTGGTGTGCACGGCGGCCGGTGCGGCGGAGGGGGGCGGGGCCATTGTGGTGGACGCCGCATCCCTCGGAGACACCTTGCAGGAGCTGTTGTCGAACCCACAGGCCTTGGTCGATGAGTCGGAGCGGTCGTGGCGCCGGGGGCGGTGCCTGCCTACGTGGTCGGACGTCGCCCGGCGCTTCGCGAACCTCGGGGCCGGGTTGGGGGGACGATGAGCTTCTCTGCTACCTGGCTCTCCCAGCGGGAGCCCTACGACCATGCCGCCCGCAGCTCGGCCCTGGCTTGGCGCTTCGCCGAGGCGGTCGGCGCGGGTCGTGTGCTCGATCTTGGTGGCGGCCAGGGGAGCGGCGCGCGGTACTTGCGAGAGCATGGCGCTGCCGACCTCGACGTGTGGGTGGTCGATCACGACGAGGAGCTCTTGGCCCACGCGGCGGAGGCCGGCTTCCCGACCGCGGAGGCCGACCTGCGTGCGTTCGACTGGCCGGATGCCGATGCACTGCACTGCCAGGCCCTTCTCGACCTCGTCTCGTGGGCTTGGCTCGAGACGTTCATCGAGCGACTGGTCGCCCGTCCGATGCCGCTTCTCGCCACCCTCAGCGTCGATGGGCGGGTGAGCTTCGACCCGAGCGACCCGGACGACGAGGAGGTGCTCTCCTGCTTCCGGGCCCACCAGTCCCTCGACCGGGGCTTCGGACCAAGCCCTGGCCCACGGGCCGGGCACGTCCTGGCTCAGCGCCTCGAGGTGGCAGGCTGGACCGTCGTGGTGGAGCAGGCCGACTGGCAGATCCCGTCCGACGACGTCGCCATGGTGCGAAGCATGGTGGACGGCATCGTGGAGGCAGCTGCCCACATGTCGGTGAAGCCGGACCGCATCCGTGCCTGGGGCGCTCGGCGAAGCGGGTCGATGACCGTGGGCCACATCGACGTGCTCGCGCTGCCGCCGGAGGGCCGGTCGACGTAGGCGCTGTCGGCGTCGTCGTCGGCGCCAAGGAAGCGCCAAGGGTGCCGCAAGGGTTGCGGCCGGGGGGACGCGTACCTTCACCACATCACCTGTGGAGGTCCCGATGCGTTCCCGTTTTGCCCCCCTGCTGCTTGCCCTCTCTGCCTGCACCGGAGGCGAATGCCCCGAGACGGCCGACGATGCCACCGAAACGGCGCCGCCCATCACCTGCGCCGACGTGGACCGGAGCCAGGCTGGGGAGACCAACGTGCCCACCGACGAGGCTGAGATCTCGCTCTCTGGCGTGTACCGAGTGGCGGGTTCCGTCATCTACGACAGCGACGAAGTGGTGACCATCGAGCCTGGCACGGTCTTCCTCATGGAAGCCGGGGCCTCCGTGCGCTTCGGCTGGCGCAGCGACCCCGCCACGGTCTTCGCCGGTGGCACCGAGGAGGCCCCCATCCTCTTCTGCGGCACCGAGGACGCCCCTGGCCACTGGATGGGCGTCGAGCTGCTCGGTGGCACCCGGGAGGACAGCGCGCTGAGCCATGTGCGCATCGAAGACGCCGGCCTCGATGGCATGCCGGCCCTCAGCGTGACGTCGCCGGTGGACCTGGTGTCCGTGGCCATCGTCGACAACGCCGCGCTGGGCTTGTACGCCGAGGCCCTGGGCGCGGGCAGCAGCGACCTGACGGTGGCCGGCAACGACGTCGCGGTCGAGCTGCTGAACGGCGAGACGATCACTCGCCTGCCCGCGGGCGACTACACCGGCAACGCCGACGACGTGGTGTTGGTCACGAACATCGACGACGAGGACGTGGTGTTCCACGACCGCGGGGTGCCGTACCGTCAGACCGCCGAGCGGGTGGTCTACGGCCCGGCCGGGGGGCCGGAGGTCTCCGTGACCTACGAGGCGGGGGTCGAGTACCAGTTCTGCCAGGACTGCTTCGTCGTCTACGGCTGGCGCTCGGACCCGGCGACCGTCCTGGCCCTGGGCACCCCGGAGGCCCCCGTGGTGTTCACCAGCCACAACACAGACCCGCGGCCGGGGGACTGGGATGGCGTCACCCTGGCCACGGGGGTTACGTCGTCCTCACGGTTCGAGCACACCATCTTCGAGTTCGGCGGCAAGGCTGGCGGCGAAGACACCAACGGGGCCAACTTGGTCGTCAGCGGGGGCCTTGGGTCCGTCGTCGACTGCACGTTCGCCGACTCCGCCGGGTACGGCCTGTGGCTGGAGGACGTCGAGCCGGGCTTCGTCGAGCGTGGATCGCTGTTCGTCGACAACGGCGAGGGCGAGCGCTTCGAGGCCCAGTAGCGGTCACACCTGCTGCACGGCCACATCGGCGGCCTGCAGGTGGAGCACGTAGCCGTGGCCACGTCGGGACTGCACCACCTGGCGCATCAGCTGGTGCCGTTCGCCAGCGTCGTCGCCGGTGGCCTGGCTCAGTCGCTCTCGAAGGAGGCTCTCCGAGAGCACCCCTGCGTCCATGGCGTCGGCGAGGGCCTTGCGCACTGCGGTGACCAAGGGGGCGAGGTGCAGGGTGCCCAGCTCCTGCTCGAGGTCCCAGTGGTGGACCACCTCCCCGGCGCGGCCGGCCAACACCCCGAGCAGGCGCGCCGGCGCGCCGGTGAGTCCTAGGTCGCGGTCGCCGCAGCGGACCAAGCATTGGCCTGCGTCCCACGTGACCGACAGCAGGGCCCGAGCGGGGCTGCGCATCCCCAAGGGCTCCAGCACGGGCTCGGTGGCTGCCAGGGGGACCAGCCCGAGGAGCACCCCCCCCAGCTGGAGTCGGGCTCCCTCGGGTCCCAGGGGCACCGGGCTCCCCGGTTCGACGGCCAGCTGGTCGATGAAGGTGCCGTTGGACGAGGTGAGCACCTCGATGGACGTCGGTGGCCCCACGTGGATCCGGACGTGCTCTCGGGACACGGTGCGGTCGGCCACCATCACATCGGCGGTGGGGGAACGACCGATCACCGCGGCGGACCCCACGATCGGCCAGCTGGTTCCCTCGGCGAGAGCGGAGCCCTCGGGGGCCTGCAGGACCTGCAGCAGCAGCTGGCGACTCGGGGGCATGGGGACGGATTGTGCCACAGGACGCCCGGCGCCGGCTCCATGTAGTCTGGGGTCGTGAGCGATGCAGACCCCACGGATGCGGTGCACCAAGCCATCGATATCGGATCGACCTGGCGCCTCGGCCCCGGCGACCGGTTGCGGGACTGGACCCTCGGTGCCCTCATCGGCCAGGGCGGCTCGAGCGTGGTGTTCGAGGCGACCCGTGTCGACGGGGACTTCAGCCAACAGGCGGCGCTGAAGCTCCTGCGGACGGTGCTGGCCGACGAGGGCTTCCACGCGCGCTTCGACCGGGAGCGCCGCATTTTGCTGGGCCTGCGGCACCCCCACGTCGTGCGACTGCTGGATGGAGGGCGGAGCAGCGACGGGGTGCCCTGGTACGCCATGGAGCGGATCGATGGGGTGCCGCTGACGGCGTGGTGTGCGGAACGGGACGTGACGCAGCGGCTGCGGGTCCTCGTCGCCGTGGCGCGGGCCGTGGACTACGCGCACCAGCGGCTCGTCGTGCACTGCGACCTCAAGCCCGACAACGTGCTCGTCGACGCGGACGGGGCGCCTCATGTGCTGGACTTCGGCATCGCGCGACTGATCGACGAGGACGAGCGGACGGGCACGCTGCGCATGGCCACCCCCCGGTGGGCGTCGCCGGAGCAGCTGGAGGGGGGGGCCGTGACCACGGCCACCGACGTGCACGCCCTCGGGCTGCTGCTGTGGTCGTCCCTCACCGGCGTCGCCCCCCGCGAGGGTCTGACCGGCAAGGCGCTGTGGAAGGCCACCGGCGAGCCGTTGCCTGCCCCCTCGAACCGATTCCCCGCGGCCCGAGGCGACCTCGACGCCATCGTCCTTCGGGCCACTGCACCGGAGGCCGACGACCGGTACCGCAGCGCCGGCGAGCTGGCGGACGACGTCGAGCGCCACCTCCGTGGGGAAGCCGTGCTCGCCCGGGAGGGGGTGGTCTGGTACCGGGCGAGCCGCTGGGCGCGGCGCAACAAGGGAGTGGTCGCCGGCATCCTGATGGGGGCGATGCTGCTCGTGGCCTGGGCGGCCACGACCTCGGTGCAGTCGCAGCAGATCCGTGCCGAGCGCGACCGTGCCGAGGCCACCCTCGACCTGCTGGTCGGCATGCTGGAGGCCGCCGACCCCGCGTTCGCACGGGGGGAGGAGCTGACCGTGCGCGAGGTCCTCGACGTGGGGCTGCGGGAGCTCGAGGTGGACGGAGAGGACCCGTCGATCGCCGGGGAAGTTCGTCTTGCGGCGGGGCGGGTACAGGCGGCGGTGGGGGCGGCCCACGAGGCGCGTGGATCCCTCCGGCGAGCCCACCGGGACCTCGTCGAGGCCTATGGCGTGTCGGACCCTCTGACCCTTCGGGCCGAGATGCATCTGATCCACGCCCGTTTCGACCTCGACGAGGACCGAGCCGGGGCGGTGCGTCGCATCGAGGAGGTGGCCGTCGCCCTCGAGGCCTCGGGGTCGGATGGCGATGCGGCCCGGGCTCGCCTCCACTTGGCCGACATGCACGTGGAAATGCTGCACACCGAGGCCGCCGTGGCGGAGTCGATGCGTGCCCGGGCGGCATTCCTGGCGCTCGGCGAGCCCCGTGAGGCGGCGAGGGCTCTGGCCATCCGAGGCTATGCCGAGGTCCTCGCAGGGGATGTGGACCAAGGAACGGCCCACATGAGGGAGGCCCTCGACGAGACGATCGCGGCGCTGGGGACCCGGGTGCACCCCGACGTCGCCGACATCCTCCACGAGCTGGCGCTGGTGACCCGGGTCGACATGGAGCTGTTCGAACAGAGCGTGGCGCTGCGGCGGGAGCTGTACGGCGAAGGGTGGAATCTCGCCGCGGCGCTGAGCAACCACGGCCTCGCCCTCGAGTCCATCGACGTCGAACGGTCCATTGCCACGCTTCGAGCGTCCAGCACCATGGGCGCGGACGCGCGCGGAGCCGGGCATCCCGACGTGCTCTCCATCCGATACAACCTGGGCGCCGTGCTGATGGACACGGGCCAGCGTGGAGAGGCCCTCGAGGTCCTTCAAGCGGTCGCGGCAGAGCCTCGTCTCCCGGACCGCCTTCGCGGCAAGCTGGGGCAGCGCATCGAGGCCCTGCAGGCGGCCCTCAGTTCAGGAGAATGACGGCGGCCACCGACGTGACGGCGCCGAGCAGGACCACGGCAGCGACGGAGAGCACCACGAGCTTCACGGCCGTTCGCATGGCGGTCTTCACGGCCCACCACACGATCGACAGGCCAATGATGAGGGAGATGCCGACGACGACGGCGAGGATGGCGAGGGAGACGGGTTCCATGGCGGCAAGCTAGCACGGCATCAAAACAGGCCGAGTTGCACCACGGGCTTCTTCGCCCCTTCGTCGGGTTCCCAGTCCAACATCCGCCCTTTGAGGGCGCCCAGATCGAGGGCGAAGACGCCGTCTCCGTCGTCGAGGAACACCACGTGGCCGACGGCCCCGACGACCTCACCTTCCAGCACGACCTCGTCGAGCTGCTCCAGGGGTTGGACCGACAGGGCGCGGCTGGCCACTGCGTACGGCGGCTGAGGCACGGGTTGGGGGGGATGCAGGTAGGGGTGCATCCAGCCGGGGAGCTCGTCGCGCAGGTGGGCGGCGGCCTCGAGCACGAGGTCGCGGGCCTCCTCCATCGACATCGCCCCGGACAGCAGCGCGGTCTTCCGCGAACGCCGCATGGTCTCGGTGAACGGTCCCTGGGAGAGGGCGCGCTCGAGCTGCTTGATGATCGGGCCCTCGGCCTGGGCCACCCGGGCCGCGAAGAGCGGGCCCTGCTCCACGATGCGTCGGACGCGCCGGGGGTGGGAGGCCGTGCCCACCTTGATCGTCGCGTCGCCGAAGCAGGCCAGGTACAGGTGGTGGTCCTGTCGACAGTAGCGTCGCATCGCCGGCGATAGGCGTGGGCAGCGGGTCCCATCGCAGGTCATGCAGGGACGGAAGCCGTCGAGCGCCTGGCATGACGGGCAGCTGGTGCCTCGCTGCACCGTGCGCCGGCCAGGGCAGGGGTGGGAGACCTCGCCATCGTAGTAGCCGGTGCAGCGCCGGGGCCCGGTCACCTGGGCACGGAAGCGGCCCTCGAGGGCGACCACGCGGCCCTCCTTGGCGAAGGCGTCCCGGACCCGCAGGAACGGACGCTCGTCGGTCCAGCCGTAGCCGAGCACGAGGGAGGTCGAGGCCATGGCTGGGTCCTAAGGGCTTGACCGTGAACAAACGCGTTGCATCGAGGGCGCGATACGCGGTCGAGGGCAAGGGGGAGGATCGAGGGGATAGCGAGCTATCCCGAGAATCCGACGACGCAGCCATCGGGCGTGTAGCGTGTCCGAATGCAGCGTTTGTTTGCGGGCAGGCCCTACCGTTTGGGGGGGCGTTGGAGCTCTCTAGTGAGCGTGCTGCCCACCGGGGCCGTGGGCGTGGCCGTGCTCGAGCTCTCCGGCGGTGGGGACGCGCAGCTGCACGACCTGACCGCTGAAGCGGATGTCCTTGCCGGCGTAGGGGTGGTCCGCGGTGAGGGTGACCCGGCCTCCCTTGATGGCCTTGACCCAGAGCACGTGCTTGGCGCCGCCCGTTCCGTCGGCAGCGAAGGAGAGGCCCACGCGGAGGCGGTCGCGGAGCGCCTTGGGCAGGTCGCCCTTGCGCACGCTCTGCTCCTTGTCGGTCTTCGGGCCGAAGGCCGCGGGGACGAGAACATCGAACTGAGCGCCTGCCTCCAGACCTTCGAGCTCGTCCTCGAGTCCCTGGGGGAAGTTGTCGTGGCCGTGCAGGTAGGCCGTGGTCGGGATGTGCTCGAGCACCTCGTCGCTGCCTTCGTCCTTGGCGGTGAAGCTGAGGATGGCGACGGTGTCCTTCTCGATGTGCTGGGGCATGGGGTCCTCCTGGGCGGGTCACGTAGCACCGTGCTGGCGGGTCGGACAGGCCCAACCTGCGTCGGCGCCGGTTGTCGTCTTCCCGCCTCGTGCCTAGGTCTTGGGGCGGATCCACGAGGGTCGGCAAGAGGACTCCTCCATGGCCACCGACGACTCCACCACCGCGGGCAGCCTCGACGACGCCTCCGAGCCCGTCCCCCTCAGCCGGCTGCTCGCTCTGGCGAAGCCCGAGATCGGCATCCTCACGGTCGCCACGGTCGCGCTGGCCATCAACAGCGCCTTGTCGCTGGTCTTTCCCCAAGCCGTCCGCTGGATGGTCGACGCCATCACCGGGTCGGGCGCACCCTTCGACTTCGACACCGCCGCCATCGTGCTGGTGGTGTTGTTCGCCATCTCCGCCGTCTTCGGCATGGTGCGCAGCTGGCTGTTCACGGTGGCCGGGGAGCGGGTGGTCGCCCGGCTCCGCACCGATCTGTACGGCGCCATCGTGCAGCAGGACATCGCCTTCTTCGACCAGACCCGCACCGGCGAGCTCACCAACCGCCTCGCCTCCGACACGGCGGTGCTCCAGAACACCGTCACGGTCAACGTGTCGATGGCCCTGCGCTTCACCGCCGGCACCATCGGCGGCGTCGCGATGCTCTTCTACATGTCCCCGACCCTGTCGGGCGTCGCCCTCGCGGTCGTTCCGGTGGTCGCCATCGGTGCGGCCCTGTACGGCCGGCTCATCCGCAGCCTGTCGAAGGAGGTCCAGGACGCCCTCGCCGAGAGCACGGAGGTCGCCGAGGAGACCATCGCGGGCGTGCGCACCGTGCGCAGCTTCGCCCGCGAGCAGCGGGAGATCGACCGCTACGAGGCCGCCGTGCAGCGCTCCTACCGGTTGGCGGCAAAGCGGGCCCTGGCCCTCGGCATGTTCAACGGGTTGATGGGCTTCGCCGGCTACGGCGCCATCGCGCTCGTCGTCTGGTACGGCGGCAACATGGTGACCGAGGGCCTGATGACCGTGGGCGACCTGACGGCCTTCCTCATCTACACCCTGATGGTGGCGATGTCCCTGGGCACGCTGTCGTCGCTGTGGGGGGACTTCATGAGGGCCGCGGGCTCCAGCCAGCGGGTGTTCCAGCTCCTCGACCAGACGGCCGCCCTCGAGGCCACCGACGGCCGCATCCTCGAGGAGGTCCACGGGCGCCTGGACTGGGAGAACGTCACGTTCACCTACCCGACCCGACCCGACATCCCGGTGCTGGTCGACGTCGAGTTGGCCATCGAGCCCGGGGAGATCGTGGCGTTGGTCGGGCCGTCCGGCTCGGGCAAGTCCACGATGGCCGCGCTGCTCGCGCGGTTCTATGACCCGGACCACGGCAGCATCAAGGTCGACGGCGTGGACCTGCGGGAGCTCGATCCGAAGAACTGGCGGGAGCACGTGGGCACCGTGGCCCAGGAGCCGGTGCTCTTCGCCACCAGCATCGCGGAGAACATTCGCTACGGCCGCCCCGGTGCCTCCGACGACGACGTGCGGGCCGCGGCCCAGGCCGCCAATGCCGAGACCTTCGTGGACGCCTTCCCGGACGGCTTCGACACCCTGGTGGGCGAGCGCGGGGTGCGGCTCTCTGGGGGGCAGAAGCAGCGCATCGCCATCGCCCGCGCGGTGCTCAAGGACCCTGCCATCCTCGTGCTCGACGAGGCCACCAGCGCCCTGGATGCCGAGTCCGAGCACCTGGTGCAGGAGGCACTGGACCGCCTGATGAGGGGCCGAACCACGCTGGTCATCGCCCACCGCCTCTCCACCGTGCGGGACGCGAACCGGGTGATCGTGCTCGACGACGGACGCATCCAAGAGCAGGGCACCCACGACGAGCTGCTCGAGGCCGATGGGCTGTACAAGCGGCTCGTGGAGCGCCAGTTCCACGCGGCCTGAGCGTCAGGGACGGATCAACACGCTCACCTTGGCGAACACTGTGCGCTCCACCGCCTCCCAGCGGGACCCTAGGGCGGTGTCTTCGCTGTAGCCGACGAACGCCGCGGTGCCGGGCACGTCGAGCCAGGTCATGAGGATGCTGCTGCGGAGCAGGTCCTGCGCGAGCTCGGTGCCCTGAGTGTGCTCGCCGATGAGGCGCAGGCCGAGGGTGCGGGTGAACTGGGCCCCGAGGCGGCTGCGCACCAGCGTGGCGAGCTGGGGGTCGAAGCCCAAGGGGACGTGGCGGGTCCAGCGGGCGGTGGTGTCGAGGCGGAGGCCGGCGTAGCGCAGGGTGAACTCGAGCTCGCCGTTGACGTCGTTGGCGGGGAGCAACAAGGCGTAGTCGATGCCCCGGGCCACGGTGACCTCCGGGTTCCACTCCACGATGGCGCCGATCTGGCCCTCGTAGCCGGCGGAGAGGTAGCGGCCGGGGACCTCGACGGTGGACTCGCGGACCTCGGTGAGGCCAGCGTCGAGGGCCACGGTGTGGATGCCGTCGACGACCATCACGGGGGTGAGACCGAGCTGCCGGTAGTGGTCGCGGGCGTCGTTGCGCTCTTGGAAGGCCTGGGCGTAGACCCTCGGCATCACGGTGTCGACGATGCCCTCGGGGGTGAAGGTGTGGTCGAGGCTGGCGGAGCCCTGGGTGTAGTTGGACTGGGTGACGAAGCCGACCTCGTTGCGGTAGCCAGGGCTGCGGTCGACGATGCCCAGGTGGCCACCGGTGCCGATGCCGGAGGAACGCCGGATCTCTGCCTGGCTCGATGCGCCCCACAGCGCGCCCGGGCCGTCGCCCGTGAGGGACTGGGCATGGGACCAGCTGGCGATGAACCGGTCGCCGAGGGGCACGGCCATGTCGGCGGCGCCGATGTCGAAGTGGCCGTCTCTGCCGACCAGGCGCTTGTCGGCGAAGGTGAAGCCGACGTAGCCCGCCCCGAAGGCGTCCTGCTGCACCCGGGCCATGGTGGTGAAGGCCATGGTGTCGTCAACGTCGTCGGCTGCGAAGCCTGGAGTGCCGTTCTCGTGGAAGCTGGCGAGGGGCGAGCGGTCGAGGGCGTGCACGATGCCCGTGGACACGCCGTCCTGGCGGCCGCTCACCTTCACGCCGTAGACGGGCTGGTCGATGGTGCGGGTGTACAGGGTGTTGTTGCGGTCCTGGAAGGCATCGATGCCGTCGAGGAAGAAGGGGCGTCGCTCCGGGAACTGGTAGGCGAAGCGCGCGTTGAGCCGCACGTCGCGGACGTCGGACTCGACCTGGCTGAAGTCGGGGTTCACGGCGCCGGCCAGGCCGACGTCTGGGGTGATGGCGTAGCGGACGTCGAGGCTGGGGCGGACCGCGCTGAAGGCGCTGGTGGGCTGGCGGGCTTCGCTGTCGGGGCCGTCGGACCACAGGGTCGTGAGGGCCGGGGAGAGCTCGAGGCCGGTGCCGCGGCTGCCGGGCTTCACGCCGCGGAGCTCGGCGGCCTGCTGGAAGAGGCGAGGGTGGCCGCGGTCGATGTCGGGGAAGGCGTACTTGGTGCCTTCGCTGGGGACCTTGCGGGTGAGGATGAGGCCCCAGGTCTGCTCGCTGTCGCCTTCGCTCTGGGGGTAGCGGATGCTGCGCCATGGCATGGCGATCTCGAGCTCGAAGCCGTCGTCGGTGACCCGGCCCTTGCTGCGGTAGGCGGTGTCCCAGTCGGGGTTCCAGCGGCCGTTGTTGTGGCGGATGTCCTGCTGGATGCCGAGGGCGTTGGTGTAGAAGATGTAGCCGGTGCGGCCGTCGTCGAAGGTGTCGAGGTACAGGCCGATCTGGTCGTCGGCGTTGATGAGCTCCCGCTGGCTCATGCGGGCGCGCACCCCGTAGTCGACGTCCGACACCCGGATGCCGACGTACAGGAAGCGCTCGTCCTGGACGAAGAAGACCTCGGTGGTCCCGGGGGCCTGGCCACCGTCGACGGGCTGGTACTTGAGGAAGTCGGTGACCGGGGTGGCGGCCCGCCAGGACGCCTCGTCGATGATGCCGTCGACGCGGATCGGGCCGGTGGCGTCGGCGACGGTGGCGACCGGGGCGGCCAGCGCGATGGCGAGCAGGTGGAGCACGCGCGGGGATATCCTGTGGAACAGGAGACCGGCACCGCTGGCCTCGGTCCATGGGGGGCAACATGTGGGCCGTTGTGTTGGGGATGGTGCTTGGATGTGGCGGCGACGGGTCCGACCGCACGAAGCGGCGGCCTGGGGGCACTGAGCCGACGGGGGACACCGCGGCGAGCGTCGGGTCGTTGGCGACCGGGGACACCGGGACGGCCACGGGCTCCACGGGGGCGACCGCGTCGACCGGTGACACCGGACCCGTCTCGGACTGGGACACCAGCTACCGGTGCGAGGCGCTGGGCGGATGGCCGTGGATCGAAGACATCCCCGTGCCCGGGGAGGCCTGCACCTACGAGGAGCCGCTTCCTTCGGCGACGCCGGGGGTGGTGGCGTTCATCGATGCCATCGCGACGGCCCGCATCACGGGCGACGTGGGGGGGCAGCTGGGCACGGCCTTGGCCTTGCTCGACGACGTGGACGGGGACGGCACGGGGGAGCTGGCCATCGGGCGGCCTGGAATCGTGGATTTCTATGGCCACACCATGGAGACGGAGGGGGAGGTCTGGTACTTTCCGGGGCTGAGCGTGCAGGGGGAACTCCAGCGGGAGGACGTGCCGTCGGTCCTGCCCAGCCGGACCCCAGATTGGGACCTTCCGAAGTGGGGAGACGCCAGCTGGCTCACGGTCGGAGACCTCACGGGAGACGGGCGTCCGGAGCTCGTGGTGGGGGGCGCGGGCTACAACCCGACCTTCGGCGTGCCCCTGCCACCTCCTGCGGGCGAGCACTTCCTAGAGGACGTGTCGCTCATCAGCCTCGACACCCCTGGGGGCTACACCTTCGACCACCCCACCATGGGAGATGTCGACGGTGACGGGCAGGTCGACCTGCTCTTCGCGGGCCACGGATCCCAGCGTTGCTCCACCGGTGGGGCGGTGTTGGTGCCGGGCCCCATGGTGGGTGGGGACCTGCAGACCACGTACATGCTCGAGGGTCGTTTCCATGTCGACGCGCTGGATCCACCGGGCGTGTCGTCGTGCTCCGGGGAGTACGGCTCTCGGGTGCTGTGGGATCTGGACGGCGACGGGGACGACGAGGTCCTCGTGTCGGGCGAATCCATGCGGAACGTGCAGCCGACGGACCCCAAGGACCCACAGGCCGAGCATGGCGGGTTCGCCGTGTTCGATGGCGGGCCGCGCGACACCTATGGCGCCGAGGAGGCCCGGGCCGTGGTGTACAGCGAGTGCAGCGGCCAGGTGGGCTACGGCGGCTTGGAGCCCGTGGGGGACGTGACGGGCGACGGGCAGCCGGACCTCGCCGTCGGGGCCTACGATTTTGGCTTCGCCAGCGAGCTCGGGACCCGAGGGGCGGTGTTCGTGGCGTCCGAGCTGCATCGAGCGCGGGGCACGGTCCCCCTGTCCGCCGTGTCCTGCGCGACCATCTTCGGAGACGAGGTGGGCAACGACCTCTTCACGGCTGGCTACGTAGGAGACCTCGATGGCGATGGCTTCGATGACCTGGCGGTGGCGGACCAGCATGCCTTCGGGATGGAGGGGGCGGTCTACCTGTTCCGTGGCCCGGTCTCCGGCCTCCAAATGGCGTCTGAGGCCGACGTCATCCTGCTGGGGGATGGTGGTTTGGGCAAGGTCGTGCGGGGTGGCGTCGATCTCGATGGAGACGGGCTGGGCGACCTCGTCGTGAGCGCGGCAGGCTGGGACGGCGTCGTCTACATGGTGAGCGGTGCCGATGTGGCGGCCCTCTTCCCCTGACCCGCCGCAGAGGCGTTCCGTCTGGCATACACCCCCCGCACGCCGAGGATGACCCTCGCCGGGAGGGCGTGCGTGGCCCCAGCCTCCGGCTACTGGAACCTGCTGTCCCGCAACCGGAGCTTCCGGCTGCTCTTCGGCGGGGTGACCATCTCCTTCTTCGGAGACTGGTTCACCACCATCGCACTGTACACGATGGTCCAGTCCCTCTCGGACTCGGCCACGGCGGTGTCGCTGGTGCTGGTCGCCAAGACCCTGCCCATCTTCCTGGCCTCCCCCATCGCGGGCCCCATCGTGGACCGGTACGACCGGCGCCTCGTGCTGCTGTGGACCATCGGCCTGCGGGCCGTGCTCACCGTGGCGCTGCTGGGGGGCTGGTTTGCTGGGTCGGTGGAGATCATTCTCTTCACCGAGGTCGTGCGGGCCGCGGTCGGCGGGGTGTTCATCCCGTGCCGGGAGGCGGCCCTTCCGTCGGTCGTGGGGGAGGGAGAGCTGGCCCCAGCGATGGCGCTGAACGGGGGCGCGTGGTCGGTGATGTTGGCGCTCGGCGCTGCGGCCGGCGGTGGGGTGACCGCCTGGCTCGGGGTGACCGGGGCGCTGGTGATCGATGTGTTCACGTTCCTGCTCGCGGGTGCGGTCGTCTGGGGGCTGCCACCGCTGCCGCCCCAGGAGCCCGGTGCGCCCAAGACCGCGGTCCGGTTCGTCGACGGCCTTCGCTACCTCAAGGGACGCTTTCCCCTGGGCGTGCTGCTCACCATGAAGGCCGGACAGGCCCTCGGCGGGGCGGCCATCGTCTCCATCCCGTTCTACGGCAACGGCCTGTTCTCCTTGGCTGGGGCAGGCTTCGTGGGGCTGCTGTACGCCGCGAGGGGTCTGGGGGCGATGACCGGCTCCCTGGGCTTGAGGCGGGTGCTGGGGGACGACAGCGCGGTGCTCAGGCGCGCGCTCGGACCGCTGTTCCTGGTGCAGATCGCGGCCTTTGTCGGGGTCTCCCAGGCGCCCAGCATGGCGTGGTCCGCCGTGGGCTTCTTCGTCGCTGGGGTCGGGGGGGCCGGCCTGTGGGTGTTCAGCGGCATCGTCGCCCAGCGGGCCATCGACGGGCCGGTGCGGGGGCGCTTGTTCGCCCTGGAGTTCGGCGGGATGACCCTGGTGAGCAGCATGTCGTCGCTGAGCGCGGGCCTGCTGATGGACGGGCTCGGTTGGAGCATCCGAGACGTCCTGCTGGCGGTGGCCGTGGTGCTGCTGGTGCCGACGATGGGGGCCTTCTGGCTGGGCACTCAGCGGGTGATGCTGCCCGAGCCCCTCCCACGCTAGAGGGCGATGTCGGGCACGCCGATGAGGCCTTCGGTCTCGGGCTGGGCCTCGTGGTTGTGGCACGCGATGCACGGGGTGCAGTCGTTCAGGTCGGGCTCGCCGTCGTCGTAGAACTTGCCGGTCCACCAGGAGCGGCCGGCGCCGTCGTCGTAGTCCTCGTCGAGCTTCACCTGCACGGTGTGGCCTTCGCTCCGGTCCACCGTCTCGTGCACGATGAGCGTACCCACGGGGAAGGCGGCGGGCAGCGGCTCGTGGCGGTCTGGGACCACGAGGCGGTACAGGTCTGCAGCGGTGAGATCGGTCCCCTCCACCGGGATCGGCGTGACCCACACGTTGCGCTCCAGCGGGGGCCCCATCACTTGGAGGAAGGGAGCGTCGTTGACCTTCTCGAGGCGGCCGTCGGCCAAGGTGCGCATCAGGTCCGCGACGGCCACCTCGTCGAAGAGGCACGCACCGTCGTCTTCGACGAAGCCGGGGGAGCACGGAGGTTCGTTGTCGGCTGCGGGCCGCTCCATTGTGTAGTCGTCGCAGGCGGTGAGGGACACGAGAAGCAGGGGAATGAACAAACGCATGGGAGGCTCCTGGGGTGACGCAGTGTTCGTAAGCACACTCCATGCCAACCGTTGAAACGGCATTCTCGCGCGTGGGCCGTGCAGATATTGCATGGCGTCGTGCAGCCCTGGCTCACTTCTTCCGTGGACGGGGCAGGTCGAAGCGCTCGATGTGGGCCACCAGCGTCCGCAAGGGCATGGCCAGATCGCGCGCAGCCTGGGACTGGTTGCCCCCGCTCGCCTCGAGTGCGTCGACGATCAGCCCACGCTTGTACCCATCCACTCGCTCTTGGAAGCTGCCACCGAGGGAGGTGGATCTGGGCGTGGCCTGTCGCAGGGGCTCGGGGAGCAGGTCGACGGTGATCTCTGCGCCCAACCCCTGAGCGGCGGCCTGCTCCACGACATGCTTCAGCTCCCGCACGTTGCCAGGCCAGTCGTGGTCCTCCAGGAGGGCCAGCACCTCGGGGTGCAGCGTGGGGGTGGGGCGGCCCGCCAGCTGGCAGAACGTGGCGATGAAGCGCTCGGTCAGGGGCTCGATCTCCTCGACCCGCTCGCGAAGCGGCGGCACGCGGGCCCGCATGCCGAGGCGGTAGTAGAGGTCCTCGCGAAAGCGGCCCTCGCGGACGGCCGCCTCGAGGTCGCGGTGGGTGGCAGCGACGAAGCGCACGTCGACGACCTTGGCGCGTTGCCCACCGACCCGTCGCACGGACCGGTCTTCGAGGACCCGTAGCAGCTTGACCTGAGTCTCCTGGGACAGCTCGCCGATCTCGTCGAGGAAGAGCGTGCCCCCGTCGGCTGCTTCGAAGAGCCCCTCGCGGCTGCGGGTGGCGCCGGTGAAGGCCCCCTGCTCGTGGCCGAACAGCTCGCTCTCCAGCAGTCCAGGCGCCAGGGCCGCGCAGTGGACCGGCACGAAGGGGCCGCCGGCTCGGGGGCTGTGGGTGTGGATGGCGTGGGCCAGGACGTCCTTGCCCACCCCGGTCTCCCCCAGAAGGAGGATGCTCAGGGGGGTGTCCGCGACCCGCAGGACTCGCTCCCAGGTGGCCACGTGGGCGCGGGACCGCACGATGGCACCCAGGTCTTGGGCCTCGGGGGTCGCGGAGGTCCGCCGGGCCCGGGCCAGGCGCCCTCGGATGGCGTCGAGCACCTCGTCGAGCTCGAAGGGCTTGGCGATGTAGTCGTCCGCGCCGAGGGCCATCCCGCGGCGGCGGTCTTCCCGCTGGGCCATGGCCGTGACGAAGATGAATGGCACGTCGGCGAGGTCCGGGTAGCCCCGCATCCGCTCGAGGACCTGGTAGCCGTCCATGCCGGGCATGCGGATGTCGCACAACACCACGTCCGGCCGGTGAGCGATGGCCGCGGTCAGCCCCCGCTTGCCGTTCGCCGTGGCGTCGACGACGAAGCCTTCGAGCTCGAGGAACTCCTGCAGGTTCGCGCGGATGTGGGTGTCGTCTTCGATGAGCAGCACACGCCAGGTCATGGGGCCTCCGCTGGGATGCAAACGATGATGCGCGTGCCCTGGCCCACGGCGCTGTCGACCTCGATCGTGCCGCGATGGGCGTCGACCCAGGCCTTCACCATGGCTAGCCCCAGGCCGGTGCCTTCGAAGTCGGCGGCGTTGCTGCAGCGATGGAAGGGATGGAAGAGCTCTCCTTGCTCCCGGCGTGGGATGCCGATGCCTTGGTCGGCGACCTCCAGCCGGAGCAGCTCGCCCTCCCGACGGGCCGTGAGGGTCACGGGGGAGCGGTCAGGGGAGTACTTGCACGCGTTCGAGAGCAGGTTGGTGAGCATGTGGCGGAGCTGACGGCCGTCGAGCACGAGGAGCTCCGGCCCACTGTCGTCCTGGACGTTGAGCTGGCGCTCTGCACCGACCATGGAACGAACCTCCGCCACCGCGGCCTCGAGGAGCTCGGCGACCGCGACGGGGCTGGGTTGGTATCGGAGCGGGGTCTCGTCGTTGCGACCGATCACCAGGACCCGGTCGAGCATGTCCTTCATCTCGCGCACGGACGTGGAGACCCGGCTCAGGTGGGTCTGGGCGCGCTCGGCGTCCCAGCGGTCCCCGTAGCGACGCAGCAACTCGTTGGAGGAGAGGATCACCGACAAGGGGGTGCGGAACTCGTGGGAGGCCATGGCCACGAAGCGGCTGCGCAGCCGGGCGAGCTCGGCCTCACGGTCTCGGGCGCGTCCCAGCCGCAGGATGGCCGCGATGCAGGCGAACAGGACGGCGAAGGACACGAATGCGACCACGCCGAGGGTTTGGGTGCCCTGGCGGGCCAGGGCAAGGTCGTGGTCGGCGCCGTAGGAGGTCAGCGCGGCTCGCGCCGTCTCGGCCACGGGGGCCTCGGCGAGGTGCCCCACGGTGACCGCCAGCGCCGGCTGTCGCTCGAGCACCGTCGCCCCATGACGCGCCAAGTCGCTGCCCTCGACCTCTCTCAGCATGGCGGCGGCTCGGGCCCGTCGGGTGGGGGTGGGGTCGGTGCTGGCGGAGAGCACGGCCGCCACGGTTCGGGTGGCCGCGGGCGGATCGGGGTGACGGTCGGCGAGGTAGGGGAGGAGTCGGACCGAGTTGCGCAAGACGGCGTGCTCCGTCTTGAAGTGCTCGACCAGGCGACGTTTCTGCCTCCGGGCTTCGTCGTAGGCGGCCAGCTCCGGCTGCAGGTCGGACCAGGGTGGAACCTGCTCTAGGTGGGCGCGGTTGGCGTCGATGCGATCGAGGACCGCGACCAGCCCGTCGTAGTGGGTCACTTGGCCGAGGTGGGCGCGACCGAGCTCCGTGTCCAGCCGCGTGTCCAGGTCCTCGGCGCGGAGGAGCGCCTCCACGTAGGTCTGGTGCGCCGCCGGGTCGATGCGGGTCACCTGAAGCCAGGTGGCCGACACCACCACGCCGGCGGTGGACAGGGCGGCGGCGATGGCCGTGAGCCGCGTCATGGCCCCCCGCCCGGTGGCCGGCCCGTGAGCGTTCGCAGGAAGGCGACGATCTCGGCGACCTCCTGTTCGTCGAGGGTGAAGCCGAGCTGCACCCGCGCCATGGTCTCCACGGCCTCCTCGAGGGTCTTGGCCGAGCCGTCGTGGAAGTAGGGGGCGGTCTCGGCCACATTGCGAAGGCTCGGGACGCGGAAGACGAAGGCATCGTCGGGGTCGCCGGTGAGCCCGACGCGGCCGTAGTCCTCGTCGGTGAGGGGTCGGCCATCGTAGGGGTCGTCGAACACACCGAAACGCTGCAGCAGGTTGCCGCCGATGTTGATTCCCTGGTGGCAGCTGCTGCAGCCCACTTCGCGGAAGCGCCGGTAGCCGGCGAGGGCGAGTCCTTCGAGCGGGGCTTCGCCGCGGAGGTGGCGGTCGAAGGGGGCGTCGGGGGTGATCAGCGAGCGCTGGTAGATCGCCATCGCGTCGCGGACGCTCTCCTCGTCGACGCCCGGGTAGCCGGCCCCGCGAAACGCGTCGTCGTAGGCGGGACGAAGCCGGGCCACGAGGTCGCTCCACGAGCCCGCGTCCATCACGGCCTGGCTCATCATCGGACCGCCGAGATGTTCCTCCAGGGTGTCGAACTCTCCGTCCCAGTTGTAGTAGGCGTTGAACGCGACGTTGAACACCGTGGGTACGTTGTAGGGACCGGTCGGGCGGTCCGGGTGGTTGGAGCGCGACTCGCCGGGCGCGACCCCGCCCTGATCGAGGGCATGGCAGTCCACGCAGGCACGGAGCCCGTCGCCGGACAACCGCACGTCGCCGAAGAGCCGCTTCCCCAGCCCCACCCGCAGCGGATCGAGCTCGATGCTGGCGGGAAGGGGCTCGAAGGGTGCGGCGATGGTGGCGTGCTCCCCGGCGGGGATCCGTGAGGTGATCGGTCCCGGGGGACCGTCCGGAGCGCGGCAAGCCAGCAGCAGCAGGGTCAGGGGCAGGTGCACATGACGGTTATGCCGCATCGGCTCATCCGGCGCAAGTGCCGTTTGAACTTATTGAATTGCGCATGAGCTGCACAGTTCTCGGGCCGAGTCGTGCAGGTTCTGCACGATGCGGGGTCCGGCCCGCTGTGGCTACTCGGGTGCGGCGTCCAACCAGGACAGGAGCAGCTCGTCCGGGGAGGCCCAGAGCGTCTCGGTGGTGCACGACACGTCGACGCCGTTCACCGTGATGCCATCGACCTCGAGCCCGTCGAGGTGGGTGGACACGACCCCGTCGACGACGAGCTCGGCGGCGAAGGGGACCTCGCTGTGGCCGAGGTCGGGCCGTAGGCGGGGGTTGGTGTAGACCACGACGGCCTCGGCGCCAGGGCAGCTCCAGGCCTCCACGGCGGCGGCGCGGGCCAGCACGTCCCGGGGCACGGGAAGGGCCTGCACGTCGTCGGGCAGGCCGGCGGCACTGGGCTCCAGGCTCCGTGCCTGCTTGACCACCAGCCGCGGCCCGCTGCCCGAGCCGCGGGGCCAGCCGGCGGCCATCTCCCGCATCTCGAGGTCGAGGGTGAGCACTGAGCGGGCGGTCTCGGGGGTCAGGCGGTCGTTCTCGGCGGCCAGCCAGCCGTCCAGCACGTCGATGGCCTGGCCCGACAGGGCGAGGAGCTGTGCGTCGGAGAGCACGTCGGCGCCCGCGGGGACCTCGGTGGACGCCGCCACCCGCTCCACGACCCCGTCGACCACCACGGCCCGCTCCGGCAGCACCGGGGGGCAGGTGTTCGGTGGGTTCACCACGCTGATCTCACCCTCCTGGGCGTTCACCTCCACGGTGACCACGCCGTCGGGGCCAAGGGTGGCCACCATCACGCCGTTGGACAGCTCCTGCTCGTCGTCGAAGCGGGGGTGCACGAGGACCCCCATGCGGCCGGCGAGGTGGTCGATGCCGACGGCCTCCCGCTCTTCGTAGGCCTGGGGGCCCCAGTACGACGCCCACACCTCGCGGATGGCCTCGTCGACCGTGCGACCGTCGCCGTTCCGCCAGCCGGTGACCGAGGTGTACAGGCCCGCGCCGTTGAAGCCCTCGATGTCCTCGACGGTGCTGGAGCTGCGGAAGCGCAGCCCCTGGTCGGGGTCGAGCCAGGCGAACTGGGCCTCGACTTCGGCCGCGAGGGCGTCGGCGACCGGGGAGGGCATGGGGGTGTCTGCGACGCGTCCCGTCCAGCCCTCCCCGGCGGCGAGCTCGGCGGCGAGGGTGCCCTGGGTGTCGGTGAGGAGGCGGTCCAGGGTTCCGCGGGCATCGGGGTAGACGTCGAGGAAGGCCTCTTCCCCGAGCAGGACGGCGGCGCGCTCCACGACCGAGTCCGGGTCGTCGAAGGGGTACGCAGCGAGCAAGTTCTCGACGTCGCCGAGGCCTTCGAGGTGCTCCTGGTAGCCACGGATGGTGAGGCCGAGGGGGGTGTCGGGGGTGTCGAGGCTGGGGGCGAGCAAGAGCTGGCGCATGCCGGCAGCCTTGCCCCCGATGATGGCTCTAAGGTCGATCATGTCGCCCGCGGTGGCGAGGTCGACGGCCCAAGGCTCGGGCTCGGCCGGGACGAGGGTGGGGGTCGTGCCCTGCTGGAGGCTCTGGTACAGGAAGAAGTCCTCCTCGGGGATGAGCTGGGTGCGCAGGCCTGCATCGGTGGCCTCCAGTACGACCCAGGCACGGCGTCGGGTCCAGGCATCCCACTCTGCGTCGCTGGTGATGCCGGCCACGTAGGCGTTCGGGATGCCTCGGGACTGCGCCAACAAGGCGATGTGGGACAGCGGGGTCTGGGGCACGCTGGTGAGGAAGGCGGCGCAAGGAGGGAGCTCGTCGGGGATCTCGTCGGTGATGACGATGTCGGTGGAGACGAGGTCCTCCCAGCCCCCTTCGCCGCTGCGGATGCGTCGCACCCGGCCCGCGGTGAGCCCGGGGTGGTAGACCTCGACCTCGCCGGGCAGCGCCAGCTCGCCGTAGCGGGTGATGCGGTCGTGGTACGGGAGGCGTTCATCCTCCATCTGCTGGGCCAGGGCCTCCTGCTCTGGAGAGCGGACGAGCCAGTGCACGTCGGCCAGCTCGGGGTTGCCATGGGCCTCGAGGACCTCGAAGTAGACGACGAGGTCTTGGTGGTCGATCTCGTCCTTGTACTCCAGCTCGAAGCCCCAGAACGGCTCCCCTGCGGTCTCTCCCGAGCGGTGCACGATGGTGCCCACGCCGAGGTCCCGGTGGCTTCCGTTGATCTCGCCGTAGAAATACCGGGAGATGAGGCGCTCCCCCGCGAACGTGGCCATGTCGGGGTCGACGAGATCGGACAACGACACGCTGTGGGCCCAGGCGTCGAGCTCCCCCCAGTTGCGGAAGTCGCCGTCGTACGGAGGGTGTCGAGGGAGCTGCTCGAAGGGCCGGCCGTTGAACACGGTGTACAGGTAGTACTGGTCGTGCAGGCTGTAGAAGGTGCTGTCCATGAAGCGGATGTGGCGCTTCGTCGGGTCCTGGAACTGGAAAATGTCGAACTTGACCACCGCCAGATCGGTGCGGGGGCCGGCGAGGGCGGTGTAGCCGTCGGCGTCGGTGATGCACGGGTAGGTGTGGTCGTCGAAGGGCTGGCGAGGGGCGAAGCAGGGGTCGTCGGGGAGCTGCCGCTCGTTGCTGGCCCCGGGGGTGGGAGGGGAGGCCTCGACCCACTCAGCGGCGCCATCGGCGACCCGGGCCCAGCTGCGGTCCCCCCGGTTCTCCGGCACGGTCACGGCGTCGAGGCGATGGTTCCCCTGCCACAGGGAGACCCGCTCCCCGTCCCGGCCGATGCCGAAGGGGGCGTGCAGTGGTCCCTGCTCCGGCTGCCCGTCCGCCCAGAGGAGCAGGTGTTCTCCAGGGTCGAGGTCGAGGGTGGGGAGGAGGAAGGTGTCGCCCCCCGCCTGCAGGCGGATGCCCTCGAGGTGCACCGGGTCGGCGCTGTGGTTGAGCAGCTCCACCCAGTCGTCGTGCTCTGGGCACTCGGGGTTGGCCGGGTCGGTCACGAAGCTGTCGTTGGCGGACATGACCTCGTTGAGGACGAGGCCGCGCCAGGGGGAGGGGGGCTCGTCGGGGGTGCAGGCGAGCAAGAAGAGGAGCATGGAGCAGGGAAGCACAGGAACGGGGCACCGTCCACCGTGGGGCGCTACAGGCTCCACGCGCCGGTGACTTTCCCTCGGCGTGACGCGATGAAGCCGAAGATCAGGAAGTCCCCGTCTTCGCGACAGATGCGGTCCTTGGAGCGGACCTCCCACGCGTTGCGACTCAGGCTGTCGTCGACCTGCTTGAGGGCCGTCGGGCCCGAAGCGGTGCCGTTCTCGAGATCGAGGACCAACAGCTCGACGAGGTCGGTCTTGTCGTCGGTGTGGAGCCGCACGTTGGTGGAGGCAAAGCCCCCGATCGAGGAGAAGCCTGTGATGTCGCCGGCCAGGGACCCGCTCGGGCGTCCGAACACACCATCCGCGGTGGGCATGGCGACCACGGTGACCGCGTCCTGCGGGCCGCATCCGCCTGGAACCTCTCCGCTCCACACATCCCGGCTCGCCTTCAGGGGGACGGGCTCGCCGAGGCTCCGGTCGGCGAGGTTCCACAACGCGGCCACGACCTCCTCAGCGCCGTCGTCGTCGGTCTCGACGTCGTACGTCCCCGAGGAGCAGCTGGCTTCGGTGAAGCTGACCCCCGGCCCGAACCGGGAGGCGTCGTCGAGGCCCGCTGCCCAGTCCGAGGTGGGCTCCTCCAGGGTGGCACCCGCATCCACGAGGCTCCCGCCGCCGTCCCACTCGCGGCCGTCGCAGGTGGTGTCGCCCAGGCTGGTGAAGTCGCAGGCGACGAGGCCCACGGTGAGTACGGTCCAGCGCATGTGCTCCTCCAGCTCCGGTCGTTCGCCTATGCAGGGCTCATTGTGGACCGCGTGAGCCAGCGCCGCCACTCCCACGGATGCGCCAACAGCACGTAGAACGACAGCGACAGGGGACTGAAGGGCCCCACCTCCATCGTCGCGAAGATGACGAGGTGCATGCCGATGCCGATGGCGGCGAAGACCCAGCGGAGCTGCAGTCGGTTCGACAAGCTCCGCAGACGTCCCGGACGGTCGGGCGTGGCGGCGTACCACACGGTCAGGATCCAGAAGAAGGCGAAGACCTCCCAGAACCACGTGATCAGGGTGGCCGCTTGGGTGAGCGTGTAGAACTGGGCGACCCAGCTCATGTCGGCCCGCTGCCAGGTCGGCTGCTGCATGATGTAGTACAGCGCGCTGCTCTCGCCGCCTGGCACCCAGTAGGTGCTGACCTTCTGCAGCCCGGTGGTGCCGTACATCAGGCACAGCTGCCAGATGGCGAGCCAGCGGGGGAAGGCGTAGATCGGCGCCTCGGGCCACCAGGACCCGGTGCTGAGCTTGGCGGGGACCGACAGGGTCTTGTGGCCGCCGGACAGCACGAGCAGCCACAGGGCGTTGGACAGCAGCTCGTCGTAGCTGCCCCCGGCGTGGCCGTTGACGTCGACGATGCTGCCGACGACGAGCAGGGAGAGCATGGCGGTGACCCGACCGCCGATGCCCAGCACGAGGAACACGCCCCCCAAGACCCCGAGGGCGACGAGGGCGTGCATGACCTCGGGGGTGGCGCCGCCGAGCCACTCGATGAGCCACGGAAGGCCCTTGAGCGGGCGCATGCCTCCATAGGCTTGGTCGACCCAGAGCACGTCGACGAGGCCCGCAAAGACCACGTCGAGCAGGGTGAAGAGCACGCACAGGCCGATGGCGATGCGGAACAAGGCCTGGGCGGTGGCGTCTTCGGTGGCGCTGCAGGCGGTCACGAAGCGCTGGACGGCGCGGCCGATCACTCGCCCACCTCCAGCCGCATCTTGCGCAGGTCGCGGGTGTTGGAGAGGTCGCGCTTCTCCTTGGGCTTGGTGCCCGCGAGCACCTCGGCGGCACTCGGGGTGCGGTAGCGCAGCCAGCCGACGCGGACCCGCTGGGCGTCCGGGTCCTCCGCCATCACCTGCCTTGCGACCCAGTCGGTGAAGTGACCGCGGTGGCTGCGGTAGTGCTTCCAGCTGTAGCGGAAGATGGTGGCCCGGGAGCGGTCGTGGTCGAGCTGGGCCCGGTGCCAGTCGTGCTCGTCTGAGCGGGCCACGTACAGGGGCTCCCAGCCGTCGCCTCGGTCGACGTCGATCTCGAGTCGCCCGGGGTAGCGGTGCGGGGCAACGAACATGCGCCACGACTGCCATGTGCCGCAGTGGATGAAGTAGGGCTCGAACGGGTCCAGGATGGCGAGTCGGACGTCCTCGTAGCCGCTGGCGAGGGTCCACAGGCGCTCCTCGAGCTCCTCCTGGGTGATGGCGACGCCGAGGCCGTTCAGGCGGGTGGTCCACGACGCGAACTCGTTCTGCACGGTGGGGTCGGCCCAGGCCGACCGGGTCAGGCCGCTGCCCGCCGATGGCATCGCCATGTAGGTGACGAGGAACAGATGCAGCGCGATGAAGGCAGCGCGGCCCCAGGCGCCCCACGGGGGACCGCTGCCGCGGGGGGCGGCGGCGTCGTCCGAGGCCTCGGGGTCGAGGCTCGGCTCAGAATGGGACGATGGTGACATCGTCGACGAGCGTGCCGTCGAGGTCTTCCGCCTCGAGGTACAGGCAGTAGGGCTGGCCGTCGGCACAATCGACGCACTGCACGCCGAGGGTGGCGGCGAACTCGCAGATGGTGGCGGGGTCGTCGCTGCCGAGCAGGGTGCCCATGCCGCGGCTGTCGGCCAGGCCGGAGAGGCGGGCGCCGCCGAGGCTCTCGCCGTTCGGCGCGATGGTGGCGTAGAGGCGGAAGTCCTGCACCGGGATGGTCACAGAGGTGCTGCCGTCGACGTACTCGATGTCGATCGAGGACACTTCGGCCTCGAAGTACGGCTGCTGGGCGAAGGACTGCACCGGGAAGTCCCAGGTGGGCGCGATGTCCTGCTTGATGCGCCCGAGCTCGTCGACGTAGCCAGGGGCTCCGATGAAGTCGACGTTGGCGGTGTCGGCGTACTGGACCCCCAGCAGGATGGGGGTGGAGAAGTACACAGCCAGCAGGCCCGCCAGGGCGCCGGGCTCGACCCAGGTGGCGCCAACCAGGTCGAGTCGCCAGGTCTTGCCCACGAGGCCGCCGGGGCCGCCCTCGATGGGGGCTCCGAGGGTCGACGTGGTGAAGGTGAGGCTCTCGGTGGTGGCGCAGTCCTTCGTCCACAGCGTGTAGTCGGTGTCGGGCTCGAGGAGGCCGTCCTCCCACATCAGGTCGAAGGCGACGTTGCCTTCCCGCCAGACCATCTCGGTCTCGAGACGCCGGCCGCCCCCGTCGACGAGCCAGGCTTCGTAGGCGTCGGTGTTGGAGGTGGCCACGAAGGCGTAGGGCCGGTCTCGGTAGTACCACTTGGTCTCGCCGCCGGCGGGCTGCGTCGTCACGTACCGATGAGGGCAGGTCTCCGGGTTCGTGGCCAACGCCGCGGTGTCGGTGAACCAGCCGGTGTCGAGGAGCTTCTCGGGTTCGGGCTCGGAGTTGCCGCTGCACCCGAGGACCAGCACGAGAGGGAGGAGGCGAACAGGGCTCATTGGTCGGCCTCCACGCGGGTATCGAGCAGGTACCAGACAGCGGGGTTGCCCAGGGAGGCCTCTTCGATCACGAGCAGGTAGAGCACCTCGTTGCCGTCGGAGGCGTAGTTGAGGCGAGGGTCCTTCTCGGTGACGGGGCCCGCACTCTCGTTGGTCTTGATCACCTCGAGGTTCTCGTCGAGGAGCGTGAGGCGGTAGTCGCCGGCGGAACCCACCAGGTAGGCCTGCACGTCGAAGCTGAGGCTGTGGCGGCCTGGGGGCACTGTGACGGTGTACCAGTCGGCGTCGGACGGCTCGTCCGAGAAGCCGAGGACCGCATCGCCGTCGCGGAGCGGGATGGCGGTGACTTCGTCGTCGTTGGGCTCCGACTCTTCGACCCAGTCGATGACCTCGCCGTCCTCGTCGAAGAAGACCGGGCTCTTGGCGATGGTGGCGACCACCTCGTAGGTGTACGACGCGCCGGCCTGGGTGGTCTCCTCGCGGATGTTCACCGTGTAGCGGTCCGGCAGCGCCGGGAAGAGCATGGTGACGTCTTGGGCCTCGAAGTCGCCGTCGCGCCCAGCGGCGATGTCGCCGGAGGTGGAGGTCATGAGCACGGCGACGTTGGCCGTGGAGCCCGCGTCAGCGTAGGCCCGGACGGTCACCCAGGTGGGGGCGTCGACGGTGAACTCCCAGTGGTCGAAGTCCGTTTCGACCTCGAAGCCGCCACAGCCGACCTGGTCGAGAGGCAGCATCGTGGGGGTCTGGAAGGTGTCGTTGGGCTCGACCTCGGGGGCATCGCATGGCAGCGGAGGGCCCGTGTCGCCCGTCTCGGCGATGCTGGTGTCGCCGGTGGTCTCCGGGGGGGGCGGAGGTGGCGGCGGGAGGCTGGGCTCGCCGCAGCTGCACGCCGACGTCAGGCCCGCCACAGCGACGGCAAGCACGGTGCGAAGGGCGGGGTGGCGGTGGGCCGAGCTCGAACGCATGGGGGCTCCTCGCTCCGAGGGTAGCTGGCGGCGGGGTGGCCCGCCATCCTCCTCGGATACGGAGAGGTTCAGCTGGCCTTGTAGGCGCCCGTGTCCTTGAGGGAACGGGTCGCCGCGAACACGTCGGCATGAGAGACGCCGGCGGCGCACCCGACCTTCGCACGGATCTCCGGGCTGCCGGGGCGGAGGAAGGGATTGGTGGCCCGCTCGAGCCCCATGGTGCTGGGCACGGTGCAGCGACCGACGGCTCGGGTGGCGCCGACGTCCGCGACCCGCTCGGCCAGCGCTTCGTTGCTCGGCTCGACGCTGCGCGCGAAGTGCAGGTTGTCCTGGGTGTACTCGTGGGCGCAGCACACGAGGGTCTCGTCGGGCAGCGCGGCGAGGCGCATGAGGGAGGCGAACATGGCCTCGGCGGGGCCGTCGAAGAGGTAGCCGCAGCCGCCGGCGAACAGCGTGTCGCCGCAGAACAGGGCGCCGTCGATGAGGTAGGCGACGTGGCCGTTCTGGTGGCCATCGACCCGGAGGACCGTGCCCTCGGTGGCGCCGAGCTGGATGCGGTCGCCATCGACGACGGCCTGGTCGAGGCCCGGGATGGGGTTCTTGGGGGCCGCGCTGCCCACGACATGGATGCCATCGAGGCGTCCGGCCTGTGCGAGGGCCTGGTGCAGGCCGATGTGGTCGCCGTGGGTGTGGGTGGTGAGCACCACGGTGACCTTCTGGTCGTGGGTGGCCTCCCAGGCCTCCACAGCGGTGGCGTCGGGCCCATCGACGGCGGCGACGGTGCCGGTCTCGAGGTCCTCGACGATCCACACGAGGTTGTCGGTGGCGGCGGGCAGCGGCGTGATGCGCAGGCGGCCGCCCGGGGAGAGGAGGAAGGCGGGGGGGACGGTGACGACGTGTGGCATGGCGGGTTCTAACCCTGGGACCTGTGGTGGGGGTACAGAGGCATGACGATGGGTGTGTTTGCATCGGGCGGATGGGGCCCACCCGCATAGGACGGAGGGACCCATGACCCGTGCGCTGCTCGTTGCCCTCACCCTCACTTCCTGTGCGTCGGACCCGGAGGCCCCGGTCTCCTCTGAGCCAGCGACCTCGGACTCCGCTGAGGACACCGGCACCCCATCGCTGCCGGCGGTGGCCGGCACCTTCCGCGAACAAGCCCTCGAGGTCGACGGCGAGACTCGCTTCTACCTCCTCCACGTGCCCGACACGGCGGGGCCGTACCCGGTGTTGTTCGACTTCCACGGCACGGCGGGTGGCGGTGCCGTTCCCGCCGAGGAGGCCTACGGGCTCGACGCCGCCATCTCGGCGGCGGAGGCGAATGGCTTCGTGCTGGTGCGCCCTCGGAGCCGCTCCATGTCGAGCCCTGGCTACGAGGTCTACCGTTGGGACCAGAACCCCGGCGACCCCGACCGCAACACCGACTTCGCCCTGGCGCTGCTCGAGGCGCTGGCCGAGGATCTCCCGCTGGACCTCGACCGGGTGCACGCGATGGGCTTCTCGTCGGGCACCAACCAGGCGGCGATGCTGGCCGAGCTCGACGACAGCCCGTTCGCGGGCTTCGGACACGTGGGCGGCGGGGCCTGGCACTCCGAGGCGCAGCGGGTCCGGGGCCGGGTGTGGATGGCCACGCCCTACCGGGACTACATGCGGGCCTACCACCACGAGCTGGTGCGTCAGCTGGACGCCGCGGGGCATCCTGAGACGGATCGGCTGCACCGTCCCAGCATGTCGGGCCACGAGCTGTACGACGGCATGTACGAGGAGCTGTGGGCCTGGCTGGACCGGGGCGAGCGGCCCGAGGAGGGCACGGGCCTCGGCGCGGGCTGGTCGGTGGCCACAGCGCCCCCCGCGTTGGCGGCCTGGGCGGATGGTGTTGATGTGCTCTTGGCGGGACCCGAGACCCTCGGGCGCTGGGATGGCACGGCCTTCGTGGCCTCCACCGTGGTGGGGTCGTCGCGGATCCCGGACGCCGAGCTGACCGGCGTGTGCCTGACCGAAGGCCGTGGCATGGCCGTCGGCAACGGCGCGGTCTTGTGGACCAAGGACGGCGGGGTGAGCTTCACCCACCTCGACGTGGACGAGCCGGGCCCGGCGATGTTCGGCTACGCCCACTGGACGGGGGTGGGCTGTGACCAGGGCACGGTGCGGGGGGTCGGCTATTGGTCGGCGGGGGACACCACCGACGGGCGGGTGTTCACCGACGTCCCGTTCGATCTCGGCGGCTACCGGGCCCAGGCCACGACGACCACCGGGCACGAGGGCTCTTGGGTGTCGGTCGGCTACTACAAGTTCCTGGCCGAGGGCACCCAGGAGCAGCCGTGGCGGCAGCTGGGGCCGGCGAGCTGGCTCCTCGACGCGGCCCCCACGCTGGACGGGGGGTGGGTCGCGGTCGGCGACCACGGCACGGTGCTGCGCCAAGCGGACGATGGTTGGGACGTGGTGGACCGCCTGGGTGCAGACGTGGAGCTGGGCGCGGTGGCCATTCGGGACGACGGGGTCGGCCTGGCGGTCGGTCGCCAAGGGGCGGCCTTTCGCAGCGACGATGCCGGCATGAGCTGGACGCCGGTGCCCCTCGGGGAAGGGCGGCTGCTGGCGGATGTGGTGTGGCGACCCGACGGCTCGGCCCTGGTGGTCGGGCCGGAGGGGAGCTGGAGGTACACGCCGTAGCCCCTGGGGGCCTAGTAGTGGGGTGGCTTGCTGTTCTCGGGCTCCGGGGTGAGGGCGGCCACCTGCATACGGGTCTCCTCGTGCTCGCGATGCAGGGTGTCGAGCTGGTCCCGGAGGCTCTGGATGACCCCGTCGAGCTCCCCGAGCAGGTGCTCCTGAAACGACGCCTTGATCTCCAACTCCTCGACCCGCGCCGAGAGCGCCACCACGTTCGTTGCTGCGTCTGCCACGGTCCCTCCTTCGCTGGGCCCCGTCGACGGGCCGTGCGCTGCGGGGTCGGATATCACAGCAGATCCCCCGCGAGGATGCCGTGCACGAGATCGTGAAGGACGAAGAGGCGCACCTGTCAGAGGTCCGCATCCTGCTCGACGAGGTGCCCTACGTGGCGCCTCCTTCCGAGAAGACGATCGTGGCTGAGCTGCTGCGTCTCCGGGAGGACATGCCGTCGGCCAAGGCGGAGGATCTGGGCTCCTTGATGGAGCAATACAACCAGAACTACGCGCTGTTGGGCCAGCTGCGGGACAGCCGAGATCGGCCTCAGGTCGACCCCGACTCGCCGTACTTCGCCCACCTCCACCTCGACGAGCAGGGGCGGCAGCGTCACGTGTTCCTCGGCAAGGCCACCCGCATCGAGCGCGGCGTTCGCATCGTCGACTGGCGAAATGCACCGATCAGCAGGATCTTCTACGCGTACCAGCAGGGGGAGGAGTACGAAGAGGAGCTCGGCGAGCGGATGCACGAGGGCACCGTGGTGGCCCGTCGCACGCTCACGATCCAGCGGGGCGAGCTGGAGCGCATCGACTGCCCCGAGGGCACGTACCTTCGGGAGGCCGAGGGGCGCTGGAGCCATCGGGAGGCCTTCGAGACCCGCCTGGCCGGGGGGCAGGGGACGGCCGCCATCCAGCTCCACGAGGCCGGCGAGGGCATGGGGCGCCGGCTCGGCACCGACCTCGAGGGCTCCCGCCGTCGCAGCGACAAGCGGCTTCCCGACATCGCCGGCTTGATCGACACCGAGCAGTTCGAGCTCATCACCCGCCCGAGCGGCGGCTTCGTGGTCATCCGGGGCACCGCGGGCTCCGGTAAGACGACGGTGGCCCTGCACCGCATCGCCTACCTCGCCTTCGACGACCCCCTCATCGACTCCGAACGCACCCTGTTCATCGTGTTCAGCCGGGCCCTTCGAGAGTACGTCTCCCACGTGCTTCCCGCGCTGGGCGTAGGCCGGGCCCAGATTCGGGACTTCCGCCACTGGGCCCAAGAGCAGCGCAAGCGGCACTTCCCGATGCTGCCGAAGGCCGTGCGCCACGACACCCCGGCGGTGGTCGTCCGGCTCAAGCTCCACCCTCTGGTGATGCGCACCCTGGATCTGCACATCGACCGCACCAACGGCCCCAGCACCGCCGACCAGGCCATCGACGACGTGATGAGCGCGCTCACCGACGTGGAGCTGATGCTCACCGCTCAGCAGGAAGTGGCCCCCGGAGCGTTCACCCGACCGGCGCTGGAGCAAGCCGCTCTGTGGATGCGCGACGTCTTCGGCGACTGGGTGTCCTGGATGGAGGGCGACCGCGAGGTCGACACCGCCATCGACGAAGAAGACGACTCGTTGTTGCTGTACGCCTGGCAGCGCCGCGTGGGGCCTCTGCGGGGCAAGAAGAAGAGCCCGCTGCGCTACCGCCACGTCGCGGTCGATGAGGTGCAGGATTTCACCCCGATCGACATCCGGGTGCTCTTGGGCTGCCTCGACCAGAAGAAGTCCATCACCTTGGCCGGCGACACCCAGCAGCACGTCATGAAGGACGCCGGCTTCACCTCGTGGGCCGGCTTCTTCGGTCACCTGGGCCTGGAAGGCACGGCGGTGAGCACCCTCAAGGTGGCCTACCGCTCCAGCAAGCAGGTCGTGGACTTCGCCCTCGCCCTGCTCGGAGAGCTCGCAGAGGACGACGAGCCGCCGATGGTGACCCGGGAGGGGCCTGGGGTGGAGCTGTTCAAGTTCACCGACCACGGGGCCTGCGTCGCCTTCTTGGCCGATGCGCTCAAGTCGCTGCTCCGCGACGAGCCGATGGCGTCGGTGGCGCTGCTCACGCCGAGCGGGGCGGTGTCGGGCACCTACTACCAGGGCCTCGACCGCTCCGAGGTGCCGCGGCTTCGGCGGGTGGCCAACCAGGACTTCAGCTTTGCTCCTGGGGTGGAGATCACCGAGATCGCCGCGGTCAAGGGCCTCGAGTTCGACTACGTGGTCCTCGTGGAATGCTCTGCTGCCGCGTACCCCGACACCGACGACGCCCGACGCGTGCTCCACGTGGGGGCCACTCGCGCTGTGCATCAGCTGTGGCTGACGTCGGTGGCGAGCGTGTCGCCGGTGGTCCGGGAGGCGATGGGGCAGCCGTGAGTCGCGCCCTCCTCCTGGGCGTGATGTTGCTGGCGGCCTGCCGGCAGGACCGGGACGGGGACGGCTTCGTGGGCCGCGACGACTGCGACGACGAGGACCGGAGTGTCTTTCCGGGTGCCGATGAGCGCTGCAACGGCGCCGACGACGACTGCGACGGCGACGTCGACGAGGCCGAAGACCTCGTGGCGGTGTTCTTCGACGGGGATGGAGACGGTGTCGGCGGGGGACCGCCCGTGCGGACGTGCCCGGTGCCAGACCGCCACGTGGCCGCCGGGGGGGACTGCGACGACAGCGACCCGGATGTGTTCCCGGGGGCTCCGGAGACCTGCGATGGGTTCGACCAGGACTGCGATGGCGCCGTCGACGAGGACCCCGAGCCGCCGCTGTACGCCGACGACGACGCCGATGGCTTCGGCGACCCTGCCCGCCCCGTGGGCTGCGTGGCCTTCGCGGTGGCCGACGGCTCGGACTGCGACGACGGCGACGACGAGGTGTTCCCGGGGGCCGACGAGCGCTGCAACGGGGTGGACGACGACTGCGACGGCGACCTGTCGGGGGAAGAAGACGGGGACGCCGATGGCGCTTTGGCGTGCGCCGACTGCGACGACGCCGACCCGAGCCGCTCGCCGAACACCCTGGAGGCCTGCAACGGGATCGACGACGACTGCGACGGCCAGGTCGATGGTCCCGAGGCCTGGTGGTCGACGACGGCGCGGGCGCGGGTGCGGCTGCGCGTCGATGTGGAGGCGGGCAGCCCGTCGCCGCTGGTGGTGGCCTTGGATGGGCGGGAAGCCCTGGATGCCGTGGGCCAGGTGGTGGTGTTCGATCCGAGCGGGCTGCGGGCTGCGTGGCAGGACTGCGATGGCTTCGTGGAGCTTCCAGTGGCCTGGGTGGAGGACGAGACTTGGGCCATCGGGGGCTCGTCGCCCGACGTCCCGGAACGGGGGGCGGTCGTCGTGCTGTACGACAGCGACGGGGACCTCGACACCGTGGAGGGCTGGCCCGGCGACGGGGAGGTGGGTCTGTACCTCGGGGTGCCGGACGGGGGCGTGTGGTCCGGAGGTGTGGAGGCGCTTGGCCCCGTGTTGTCGACCGCCGGCACGGAGCTGATGCTCGATGAGACGGCCGGGGGCATGGCGGCGCTCACCGAGGCGGGGGCCCTTCGCTGGTCTCAGGCCCAGGCGTCCGCCGGCAACGGCATCCGCACCGGGGCCGGGCCGCTGTCCGCCCAGGACGTGGCGGGCTCGGTGGTCGCGGCGGATACGGGGCCCGTGACCGCGGCGCTGACGACCTCGGTCGGGCTCGGGAACGCCCAGGGGGAGCTCGATGCCTCTTGGGGCTACCGGCGCTTTGCGGGGCGCACCGAGGTGTGGATCCAGCCGCGGTTCACCACGTTGCGGACGACGACCCTGGAGGGCTTCGACGAGCGCACTGAGACGGTGCGGCCCTGGCAAGTCGTGGTGCCGGGCCTCGGCGTCGTGTCGGCCACCGGCGGACTTCATCACGTGCTGGCCGACGCCCCGGTTCCGGTGGGGTGGAGCTGGGTGGTCCCGCCGACGTACCTGACCCATGTGGGGGAGGACGTGGCCTCTGCGCAGGTGTGGTCCTCTGCCAACGACGTGGCCCCCTGCTGTGGAGGAAGCACCGGGAGTGTGGGTTCGGGGGTGGCGCTCGTCGACGGACCCATCCTGCGGGTGGACCTCGGTGCTGTGGGTGTGGCACCGGTGGCCTCGCCGCGGGCCCCGGAATCCTCTGGGTTGTAGGGCGGCTCCGGGCTCAGCTCGTGGCGGGCACGGGGGCAGGGGTGGCCGTGGCCGCCGGGGGGTCCACGGGCAGCCGCACCTGGAAGGTGGACCCGACCCCCGCCACGCTCTTCACGGTGATCTCGCCCCCCAGCAGGTCGACGAAGCGCTGCACCAAGGTGAGCCCGAGACCTGTTCCCCCGTAGGTCCGCGGGGTGGCCCGGTTCGCCTGCATGAACGGGAGGAAGATGCGGTCGAGGGCCTCTGGCTTCATGCCGATCCCGGTGTCTTCGACCTCGAGCACGACGTGGTCCCCGTCCAGGCGTCCGTGGAAGGTGATGTGGCCTCCCTGAGTGAACTTGTTGGCGTTGGTGAGCAGGTTGCTGAGGACCTGCTGGAGCTTCTGCGGGTCCGACTGGACCACCAGTCCGGCTTCGACCTCCACCGATGCGTCGTTGCTGCGGTCCTCCAGCAGGGGCCGATGTTGGGCGACCAGGTCGTGGGCCAGCTGCACCAGATCGATGGATTCGATGTGGATCATCATCTGGCCCGCTTCCAGCTTGGAGAGGTCGAGCATGGCGTTGATGTGGCCGAGCAGGGCCGTGCCAGACCAGTGGATGCGCTCGAGGTCTTCCTTGGCCGAGGCGTCCGCCGCGTCATCGATCAGCAGCTCGCTGTAGCCGATGATGGCGTTGAGAGGGGTGCGCAGCTCGTGGCTCATGTTCGCCAGGAAGCGCCCACGAGCCTGCAGTGCCTCTTGCGCGGTGTGCTCGGCCTCCTGGAGGCGGGCGACCGAGCCGCGGAAGTAGGCGGCGATCTGGGCGAGGGTGGCGTAGCCCGTGGCGACACCGAGGGTGGCGAGGAGGCCGCCGGGCTGCAGCTTGGGGGCGATGTCGAGGTACTCCACCCATCCGACCAGGCCCGCCGTGGCGAGGGTGCACGCAGCCCCCATGGCCCACAGCTCCGACCGGGTGAGCAGCAACGAGGCGAAGACGCCCATCAGCAGCCAGGACAGCGCAGCAGAGAGCGCGGCCTCCCCCGATGGCTCCATGGCGGCGGCGGGACCGATGGCCACCGCGCAGGACCCGAGCATCACCCGCACCCCGACCTTCCAGCGCTCGACCCGAGCGAAGCTGAGGCCTGCCAGGCAGCCGAGCACCGCCACGGCCGCTCCGGGGATGACCCTGGGCGCGACGTCCGTGAGGAGCACAGCCCCCAAGATCGTGGTCGAGAACAGGGCCCCCGCGACCATCACGAACACGGCGAAGCGATGCTCGTAGTCGTCGCTGCCGAGAGGGGTCACGGGTGCGGACGGCAAGGTGGCGGGCACACCCCATCGTAGGGGGGCCGGGCGGCTCGAGGAGAGGTGCCCAGGCTCAAGGGGCGGTTTGCGTGGGCCGATGGGACGACGTGGAGGTGCGCATGGACCGCACGGCGGCGCTGGAGCGTGAGCTGACGGAGATGCGGAGCCAGCAGGCCCGCATGCGAGATGAGCTGCAGGTGGCTCAGCGGCTGGAGGCCGTGGGGCAGCTGGCCGCAGGGGTGGCCCACGAGATCAACACCCCAACCCAGTATGTGATGGACAACACTCGGTTCTTCGGCGAGGCGTTCCAGGATCTCGCGGGCGTCGTCGCGGCCTACGAAGCGCTGCGGCAGGCGGTCCTCGCGGGCAGCGATCCGAAAGAGGCGTTGTCTGCCGTGGCGACCGCTCGTCGCACGGCGGACGTGGACTTCCTGCTGGAGGACGTGCCTACGGCCCTGAATCAGTCGATGGACGGGCTCCGTCAGGTGGCCAGCATCGTGCGGGCCATGAAGGACTTCTCCCACCCTGGGGACAAGACCTTCGCGCCGACCGACCTGGGGCCGCTGGTGGAGACGGCCGTCATCCTGTCGCGCAACGAGCACAAGTACTGGGCGGACCTGTCGGTGGACGTCGCGGCGGGGGTCAGCGAGGTGCCCGTGCGGGAAGGGCCGCTGAAGCAGGTGGTCCTGAACCTGATCGTGAACGCCGCGCACGCGGTGCGGAGCAAGGTTGGAGAAGGGGGCCGCGGCCGCATCGACATTCGCGCGTTCCCCACCGACAAGGGCATGGCTCGGATCGAGGTCCAAGACTCGGGCACGGGGATCCCGGAGGCGGTGCGAGACAAGGTCTTCGACCTGTTCTTCACGACCAAGGAAGTGGGCGCGGGCACGGGGCAGGGGCTGGCCTTGGCCCACCGGGTGGTGCGCGAAGAGCACGGCGGGCACCTGGGCTTCGACACCAACGAAGGGGTGGGCACGACCTTCTGGATGGAGCTGCCGCTGGTGCGTTGAGCAGATGCTACTGAAAGACGATGCCTCGCACCTGGGTCGCAGGCCGGTCGCCGTCGAGGATGGGGGGCAGGTCGAGGAGTCCGAGTTCGTTGGGCACGGTCCAGGTCTGGCCGCTGGGACCGATGACCGTGACCGACCAAGTGCCTTCCGGCACGACCTTGGCGCGGGTGTCGGGGTCGACGAGGTCCACGGTGTCGAAGGGACCGTTGGCGTCGAGGCCGTCTCGGCCATCGGCGTGGTAGTGCCGAAACAGGGGGGCGAGGGTCACCGAGAGGGTCTGGGCCTGGAAGGGGACACCGATGGGGCCGCCGGCCACGAACGCGATGGGGATGCCCTGGTCGGACGCGCCCCGCAGCTCCGCGGCCATCGGGAAGGCCTCGGTCAGCCAGCGCTCGGGCAGCGTCTCTCCCCGGTGCCGGAAGGTGCCGAGCTCGCTCTCGAAGGCGATGCCACCGGTGTCGGGGTCGTCGACCTGCTGCCCCAGGTACTCGACGTACACTCGAGGCCACACGTCGAGGAGGCCCTGGCTGGCTTGCAGGTCGGAGGGGTAGGGGTCGACCTGACCGTCGCCGTCGTCGTCGACGAGCCACACGGGGAGGGCGGTGGCGCAGCCGGCGTCTGCGGCGCAGGGGCAGGCTGCGAGGGCCGTGCAGTCGACATCGGTCACGCAAGGCCCGGCCAGCTCGAGCACGAGGTCGCGGCTGTAGGCTGCTTTCAGACCGACGGCGGTCAAGGGCAGCAGCTGGACGTTCTCGAGGACGGGCTCCCCGTAGGCGTCGATGCTGGCCGCCAGCTTGGCGCGGGAGACGACGAAATCCTCGGGGGGGACGAAGGCGGGCCGCTCGGTGTCGAGGGGGCCGCCGAGCACGACGGTCACCCCCTCCAACAGCTTGCCGCCGCGGACCTCTACCGGAACGGGCTCCAACGCTTCCAGATCCCCGAAGTGGCTGCCCACGGCGTCGCCGCAGGTGGCCCCCGCCACGGCGGTGCCGAAGGGGTTGAAGTCTCCATCGTGGTCCATCAGGGCGCTCACGTAGTATTCGCCGTCGGCCACGTCGGTGAACGCGAACGCCCCAGCCTCCATGCCCTGGTTGGGCCCCGTGAACGATGCGGCGCCCACGGTGGTGAACGTGACGGGGCCGCCGGTGCCGGCGGGAGGCCCGGGATCGTCGGCTCGGAACAGGGTGACGAAGGTGGTGCTGGGCGTGCCTGGGCCGGAGAAGACCACGCTGCCGGTGATGCCGTTGCCGATGATGGCGTCGTCGACCGGGGCCTCGTAGACGCAGGCCCCGAGGACGAGGAGGATGGGGAGCATGGGGTGATGCGTCATGGGAGCTCCCTCTCTAGAAGCGGTAGGACGCGGAGGCGTGCAGGCGGCTGGTCACGGGCTGGCCGTCGGGGTGTTCCCGCACGCCTTCGCCGGACAGCAGGGCCCCGAGGTTCCAGGCAGTGCCTGCGACCTCGAAGGACTCGTCGGCGAAGGGCCGCACGGCGAGGCGAGCCGAGAGCAATACTCGGGTATCGATCGGGTTCTCCACCGCCGCGACCTGCAGGGTGTCGGGGTCGAAGGTCCGGAGGCTCCAGGTCTGGGCCGACAGGTAGTGGCCCATCAGGGTCAGATCGGTGCGCCACTTCGTGCGCCAGCTGCCTCCGGCGTTGACCTTGACGGCCGAGGTGCTGCCATCGATGACGGATTCGCCGTCCACGTCTTGGGTCGTCTGTTGGATCGCCACGTTGACCAGCAGGTCGACCCCATCGGTGGGGTAGAGCTCCCCATCTACCTCGACTCCGATGCTGGTGTACTGGGAAGGAAGGTTGATCCAGCCCGTGCGTCCCGCGGCGACGCCCCCGTCGCCTGTGCCGTACGCGTTGAAGTCCCGGTCGACGTCGGACAGGGAGATGAGGTTGCCCACTTGGTTCAGGTACACGGCGACGTCCGCCTGGTGCACGTAGGAGCTCTGGTCGTGCAGGCCGAGCTCGAAGGTGGTGATGCGCTCGGGGGAGAGCTCCAGGTTGCCGAAGTCCAGAATGTGCACACCATCGACCGTGGTGGGCAGCGCCAGCTCCATGTAGGACTCGATGGCGGTGGGCGCGCGGTAGGCGGTGCCGGCGCTGGCCCGCATGCTGGTGGCGTTCGCGACACGGTAGATCACCGCTGCTCGAGGGGACAGCGTCTGGTCCAGCGAGATGAGGGGGTGTCGGTCGAGGCGAAGCGAGCCCACGAACGACAGCCGCTGGATGGTGGCCTGCTCGTTGACGAAGGCCTTGAAGTGATGCTCCACCCAAGGGTTGCCGACGCCGCCCTGGAGGTAGTCGAAGGCGATGCGCTTGTAGCGGTAGCCGCCCCCGATGTTGAGGACGTGCTCCACCGCGCCGGTGGTGAAGGGCGTGGGCACCTCGACTTCGAGGTCGACGACATCGTTGTCGTAGCGGGCGTCGAGGTCGTTGGGGGTGTCGGCGTACTGGACCCAAGGCCCGGTGCGTCCGCTGTTGGCGTTCCAGAAGCTCCGCAGGTGCACGTTCTTCACGAACAGATCCCCACGAAAGTAGTGATGGTCCAGCTCGTTGCCGTAGTTCGGTAGGGCCCCGATGTTGTAGACCTCGTACTCGCCGCGGGAGAGGCCGGCGCTGAACGAGATGGCGACCTCTTCGCTGATGGTGCGGTCGACCCGCCCGTTCATGCGGATGCTCCGCTGCGCCGTGTCCTGGTCGAGGAAGAAGGGACGGAGCGGTTGGTCGGGACGCAGGTCGCCATCGCCGTCGACGATGTCGTCGGACTCCTTGGCCCAGCGGCCGTGGCGGTCGAACCCGGCTGAGAGGCGGTAGGCCGTGGGGCCTACCTTGCCGCTGGCCACGGCGGCGCCGCGGGCGACGCCGAGGGTCCCATAGTCGAGCACGCCGATCTGCTGCCCCTCGCCAGGAGAGCGGGTGATGATGTTGATGACGCCGGTCACCGCGTTGGCGCCGTAGGTGGATGAGCCCGGTCCACGGATGATCTCGATTCGATCGATCTCCTCGAGCACGATCGGGAGGCTCTGGAAGAACGTGGTGCCGACGAAGTCGAGGTAGGTGCTGCGGCCATCGATCAGCACGAGCACCTTGTTGTTGAGCTCGCGGTTGAAGCCACGCATGGAGATGTCGGAGTGGCCTCCGGCCATGGACATGACGTTCATCCCCGCCACGCGCCGGAGGAGATCGGGGAGGTTGAGGGCGCCGGATAGGCGGATGTCTTCTGCCGTGAGCACCGACACGCTGGAAGGGGCGTCGAGGGGGTTCTGGCCCACGCGGGACGCGCTGACGACGACCCGGTCGTAGGCGGTGCCTAGCAGGTCGGGGGAGGTGGCTCCCTCTCCGTCTTCCGATCCGTCGGGCTCGGGCTCCTTCGCGGAGCGCTCCTGCAACGAGACTCTGAGGGCATCGAGCTCGGCTGCAATGCGCTGCAGCTGGGCCAGGTCGCCCTCGGTCGCCACCCCTGCTGGGCCAGAGGATCCCTGCACGCCGAGCTTGGCCTCCAACACCGCGATGATGGGATCGACGTCGGCTGCCCTCGACGGGTCGGCGGCTCGGACCAGCCGGTAGTTCACCAGGGCGTTCTCGAGGTCGCCGAGGTCTTGGTACGACCGGGCGATGTTGTACAGCGTGACGGGGTGTGGGTAGGCGTCCTGAGCCGCGAGGAAGCGATCGAGGGCCAGCTCGTAGTTGCCCGCCTGTGCCGCCTGGGTGGCGGCCGCGAAGTGCCGCCGGGCGTCGTCTTTGGGGTCGGCCCACGCCGTGGCGGGGACTGCGAGCAGCAAGGCGCCCAGTAGCAGCCTTCGACCGTGCATCACTCTTCCTCGCCGAACAGGTCGTCGGGCATCTCGAGGTAGCCCTCCGGGGCCTCGGGGTCGGGATCATCGGGGTTGGGCGCGGGGGCCTCCGGCTTGGGTCGTGGCGTCGGTCGCGGCCGGGCTGTGGGCTTGGGGGCCGGATCGGACTCGATGTCTGGCTCGTCGGCGGTGGGCTCGGGGTCCGGGTCCTGGGGGGGAGGCTGGGGCGCGGGGACCGATGGTGGGGCAGGCGCCGGCTCCACCGGCGCGGGCACGACCTCTGGTGTGGCGTAGGGAAGGGCATCCCAGCGGTCGGCCAAGAGGAAGCCCAAGAGCGCGGCCAGCAGAGTGATCGCCAACACCAGCAGCCCCCCCACGGACATCAGCCAGAAGCGGGTCGGATCCGCCGGGGGCTCGGGGGCCATCACGATGGTGGGCTCGGCGGGCGCGACCTCGGTGGTGAGGTCCTCCAGACCCAAGGCCCCTCCGATCTCCTCGGGCGCTGGGGCGTCGCTCATCGAGAGCGACTGGCTCATCATCATCGACTGGCTCATCGGGCCATCGTCGAACATCGGCATCGACACGACGCTTCGCAGCGCCTGGAACACCGAGACCATGTCGAAATAGCGGTCCGCTGTCTCCTTGGCCAAGCAGCGGCGCACCACGTCTTCGAGGCCAGGCGGCGCTGCGATCTCAGGGGCCATGTCGCGGAAGGCCGGGATCGGGTCGTTGAGGTGGGAGATCATCGTGGCGGTGCTGGTCGAGCCGTGGAAGGGGTACTGACCGAGGACGCAGCGGAACAGCAGCACCCCCACGGCGTAGATGTCGGCCCGGTGATCGATGGGCTCGCCTCGGATCTGCTCGGGGGCCATGCAGTGGGGTGAACCGAGGATCATGCCGGCGCGGGTGATGCTCTGGTCGTCGTCCTTGAGCTTGACCAGTCCGAAGTCGACGACCTTGATCTGGGCGTTGCCATCGTCGTCGTACTTGATGAGGAGGTTGGACGGCTTGAGGTCGCGGTGCACCACCCCTCGGCGGTGGGAGAAGCGTAGGGCGCGGCACACCTGCCCCATCAGGCGGATGGCTTCCGGTGCGGGAATCGGCCCTTCGTAGAGCAGATCCGCGAGACGCGGGCCCTCGATGTACTCCATGGCCAGGTAGAAGCGGCCCTGATGGCCGACCTGGCTCGGCTCGTCGACCTCGCCGTAGTCGTAGAGGGTGACGATGTGGGGATGATCGAAGCTGGCGAGGGTCTCGGCCTCGCGCCGGAACCGCTCCTCGAACGTGGCGCGTTCCTCAGCGTTGTTCGGAGGGCTGAGGATCTTCAGAGCGACCTTTCGGCGTAGGTTTCGCTGTCGGGCGAGGTACACCGCCGCCATGCCACCGCGGGCGATGAGTCGCTCGATCTCGTACCGGCCCGCGATGACGGTGCCTGGGGAGGCCGTGGCAGGGGCGGGTGTCGTCACCGCTCCTCCCGGCGCACGGGGGCCTCCGGACGCGTCAGGGCATGCCCACGGACACGCCGCAACGCAGGCCGCATCGTCGTTAGATGACGGTCGCGGTACAGAGTCTTCCCCCCTCCAGAACCCGTGCATTGTAAAGTCGATGGGCCGAATGCGCCCGTCCGGATGCGAAAGCTGTGCCTTGGCGGGCCCTTGGTTCGGTTCGGGCCCGACGCGGCCAGTGTTATCCGGCGGGGATGAAGCTGTTCGCCGTCGTGCCGCCAGGTCTGGAGGAGCTCGCCCAGGAGGAGCTCGCTGAGCTCGGGCTGCCGGGCACGGTCGACGAGGGGGGCGTGGCCTTCGAGGGGGACCTCTCGGACCTGTACCGGGTCCACCTCCACGCGCGCTTGCCGAGCCGGGTGCTGGTCCGCCTCGGGTACGCCCGTGCCTCCAGCCTCGGCGCTCTGGCGGACGGCGTACGGGCGCTGGGGTGGCGTCGCTACGTGCACCCAGGCCAAGTCCTCGACCTGCACGTGACGACCCGTGGGCGCAGCCTGCGCAAGGACATGGTCGTGAAGAAGGTGCGCTACGCCATCGGCGATGCGTTGAAGCGGGTGAAGGGGCCCCGTCGTCCCCCCAAGGAGGCGGCAGGGGTGTGGCTCCGTATCGTCGGGGAAAAGGCCGAGATCAGCATGGACGCGTCCGGCGAGCACCTCCACCGCAGGGGGTGGGCGACCCATCGCACCGAGGCGCCGATGCGAGAGAACTTGGCGGCCGGCGTGTTGCGCGGGTGTGGGTGGCAGCCGGGCCTACCCCTGGTCGACCCGATGTGCGGCTCCGGCACCTTGCTCCTGGAGGGCGCCACGCTGGTGGCGGGCGTGGCGGCGGGCTCTCGCCGCTCCTTCGCGTTCGAGCGCTGGCCCAGCCACGAGGCGGACGTTTGGTCGACCCTCAAGCGTGGCACCGAGCCCCTGGGCGTCGAGTCGGCGTTCTGGGGGTTTGACCGTGATCCCCGCGCCATCGATGCCGCCAGGGCCAACGCCGAACGCGCAGGTGTCTCGTTGGCCCTGGAGGTGGCCGACGTCGGTGACCTCGTGCCTCCGTGCGACGATCTGGGCTGGGTGATCACGAACCCCCCCTACGGCCAGCGCATCGGACGGGGGCGGGAGAAGGCGGTGCTCCAGCGCTTCGGGCGGGCCGTCGCCGACGGGTTCTCGGGGTGGGGGGTGGCCGTGGTGCTGCCGGGCGCCCTGGTGCGCCACGTCGGGTTGCCCCTCGAGACGGTGTTGAGCTTCCGCAACGGCGGACTCAAGGTGGTCGTCGCGGCGTGCATCGTTCCGTGACGTGGCTCGGCGGCATCGGCTGTGCGGGCGGAGGGGCTCCGATTGGGACGCAGCAGCAGCCGTAGGGGAGAGAGGCGAGGATCCGCCTGGAAGCTCCGCCTGACGCGGCACGGTCCGGCAATGGGACTGGTCTTGCTGGCCCTCGGGCAGCTCGCGACCGTGCACCTCTTGGGCCTGACGCGCTGGCGCGGCGGGGGCATGGGTATGTACAGCGAGCCGCACCCCAACCTCACGGTCGTCTCCATCGTGGTGGACGGTCGCCGCGAGGTGGTGGAGGCGTGGCGGTGTGAGCGACTGCCCAGCCCCGCCTGCCTCCGGGAGACGTTGAGCGCGTACCCCCACGCGGAGGCGGTGGAGGTTCGGCGACCCTCGTTCGAGCTGTCGAGTCGAACGTTGCGTCACGTGCGGGTGGGCCATGTCGAGCGCTAGCCTACGCTGGCCGGAGCGGGTGGCCGTGGGCGTCCCGTTGGGAGCCTGTGCGGCGGAATGGGGCGAGGGCCCGTGGGGGTCGGTGGGGCTGTTCGCCATCACCGTGGGCTTGGCGGCGATCCCTCGTGGCTTCGGGGCGATCGCCATCTGGGTCCTCGTGGGCTTCCTGTCCCATCCCCTCGCGTTCGCGAACCATCATGTGGTGGCGGGCTGGCTGTGCCTGTCCTTGGCGCTCGCCGACGACGACCCGGGAGCCCGGCGCAGCCTCTACGCCGCCATGATGGGCATGGCGACGCTGCAGAAGCTCCTGTCGCCCTCCTTCGTGTCGGGGGCGTTCGTGGGCTGGATGGGGCTCACTGGGGAGTGGCTGCGGCCCGTGTGGACCCTGAACCCTGGCTGGCGCGAAACGGTGGCGCTCAACGAAGCGAGGGTGGCGGCGGCAGGGCTGGACCCGGTCGTGCTCGTCGCGCCGCCGGGGACCACCGCATGGGCGTTGGGCTTCGCCTGGACGGTCCTGGTGGTCGAGGGGCTGCTCGTGGCCTTGGCGTTGCGGGGGCATCGGGCCTTCTTGCCCCTGGCCGCCTTGTTCGTCGGTGTGCTGCCCCTGGTGCGCTACGAGCCCGTGTTCGCCGCCGTCCTTGCGGCGTTGACCGCACTGTGTGCCCCTCGGGGACGGGCACGTTGGGCGTTGTTGGTATGGGGCGCAGGGTGTGCCGGACTCGCGGCGGTCCGCTGAGGATGTGGGTTCAGTCCGTGATGGTGAACCGGAACGCCAGGGAGATCTCGGTGGCCACCTTCTTGCCGGCGCGACGTGCGGGACGCCAGCGGAAGCGCCGCAGGGACTGCATGGCGAGCTGGTCGAGCTCGGGATGGATGCCCTTCACCAGGGTCACCTTGCCGGCACGACCGTTCGGCAGCACCTCCACGATCAGCTTCACGCGCCCCTCGATGCCGGTCTCCACGAGGTGCTTGGGGTACGCGGGCTGGAAGCTCCGGAGCAGCTCCGGTGCCTTGTCGGTGCGCACGCGGGTGCCGTCGCCGCCCCCGGCCCCGCCCCCGGTGAAGCCCTGTAGATCCGCAGGGGCGACGTCGGCATCGAAGCCGGCGGTGGTGGTGTTGCCGACCCGGACCGCCATGCCACCGTCGGTCAGCTGGGTCTCGTCGAGGGCCAGGCCGGTGCGCAGCTCGACCTCTTCGACGGGGGTGGGCTCCTCCGGCTTGTTGGGCTCGACCGACGTGACTTCTGGGTCGGCCTCGGGCTCGGGGTTCTCCGGTCCCGGGGGCTCCAGCTCTGGCTCTGGCTCGGGTTCCGGCTCCGGTTCGGGGAACAGGTCGGCGGGGTCCACCAACTCGAAGTCGATGAACTCGGCCGGAGGCTCGGTCTCGCCAGCGGTGTAGGGGATGGCCGCGACGAGGCCATGGAGCAGCAGGGTGATCCCTGCGGCCGCCGGCCAGCTGTCGATGGCGTCCCAGAACTTCATTTCTCGGGCGGGGTGGTGGCGAGGGCGACCCCCTCGAACCCGGAGAGTTTGGCGGCGGACAGCACATCGACCGCCACCTGGAGACGCGCGTCGCGGTCGGCGACCAGCACGGCACGCTGGAAGCGACTGCGGGCACGGGCGAGGACATCGGGGAGCTCGTCCTCCGCCACGAGCTCTCCCTCGACGACGACCTGGCCTTCGGCGTCGACTTCGATGAGGAGCGCGTCGACCTCTGCGGGCCGTCCGGCGGAAGCGGAGGGCGGCGTGACATCCAGCCGCTCGTCATCGATGAAGCGAGCCACCATCACCACGAAGATCAGCAGGATGAAGATGACGTCGATCAGGGGCGACAGGTTGAGGGTCGGCGTCGTGAGCTGGCGGTCCGGGAGCTTCACGGGACCCGCTCCAGGATGCGGCCCACGCCTTCCTCCATGCGGTGCTGGAGCAGCTGCAGCTGGCGGCTGAACCACAGGTGCGCGCCCAGGGCTGGGATGGCGATCACCAAACCCGCGGCGGTGGTGAGCAGGGCCTTCCAGATGCCCGACGACAAGGTGGTGGTGCTCACCTCGTTGCCGGCAGACTCCATGCTGGCGAACAGGTCGACCATGCCGACGACGGTGCCGAGCAGGCCGAACAGCGGCGCGGCCTGGGCGAGGAAGCCGAGCAGCGGGATCCAGGCCTCGAAGTGATCCAGCTCCGAGACGGCCTTGCGCATGGCCGCTTCTTCGGCGCGCTGGCGGTTGTCGGCCTTGGCGGCGGCGACGGCCAGGACACGGGACAGGGGCGAGTCGTTGGCTTCGCAGGCCTTCACGAGGGCGTCGCGGTCGTCGCTGCTCATGATCGGGTCTGCGAGGATGCTGGTGTCGCCTACCTTCTCGTGGACGAACTGGACCAGCTTCCGCACGAGGACGAGGAAGGCGGCGAGGGAGCAGATGTACAGGGGGACCATGGTCCACCCGGCCTGCGCCAGGAGCGTGAAGAGGGCTGTGGTTTCCATGGAGGCGAGCCTAGCAGGTGGCGGGGGCCGAAGGGCGCGGGCTCCTGCGGCATGCGCGCAACCCTATGGAATCCGACGACGGTGAGGCCGAGATTCGCTCGATAAGCTTGCTTATCGCTGGCGAATCGAAGGGCGAGCCTAGGGGGATTCTCGACGAGCGGCCTTTGGGCCGCGCAACAAGTGGGATTCCAAGGGGTCTTTCGAGCGGAGCGAGACGGGC